>ENA-ORXM01004057-ORXM01004057.1-marine-metagenome-genome-assembly--contig:-NODE-4057-length-13455-cov-3.453954_pt1 | contig 13455 bp, 15 predicted proteins | sample MGYA00237867_ERZ511480 | MGnify/ENA primary metagenome ERZ511480 (study PRJEB26309, sample SAMN06266103) | marine metagenome | isolation source: Algal blade | place: United Kingdom:Sidmouth, United...
GACGGGGCTAGCACGCTCCCTCCCCTGGTGAGGATTGCGCTGGCGCACGCACAGTTCGAAACTATTCACCCGTTCCTCGACGGCAATGGGCGCATCGGGCGCCTGCTAATTGCCACACTTCTTGAGCATTGGCGCATGTTGCCCGAACCACTGATGTACCTGAGCAGCTACCTGAAGCAGCATCAGGCCGAGTACTACCGGCGCCTGTCGGGCATTCGCACCGAGGGCGATTGGGAGGCCTGGGTAGCGTTCTTCCTCGAAGGCGTCGCCAAGGCCGCTAGTGATGCCGAGCGCAGCATCATCGCAATCGCGAGCCTGATAGCGGCGGATCGGCGCCGCCTGCTTAAGGCACCCAAGGCTGGCCCTGCCAGCTACCGCTTGCTTGAGTTGCTACCCATGATGCCGCGCTTCTCCATCGAGCGGCCTGAGGCGCTCGACACCGGCGCGATCATCGCCTGTGGCGTCGCCCCCGACGACGTGGTGCGCGCCGTCGAGACGGCGATCGCGCAATTCGACCCCGAGACCGCAGGCTCGAACGACTCTCTCTTGCCCGACGACTACCAGATCCGCAACACCTCCCAGCGGGTCGTGAATCTGATCGTCGGCACCGCACCCTTATCGAACGCCTGGGACGGCATTCGTCATTCCCGTTTCACCGACTGACGACGAAAACCGATCCCGTGACGCTGTTCCAGCGGTTCGTTAAGCGAACCTTTGACGTTGTCCTCGCAGGTGCAGGGCTGGCCGTGCTGTGGCCGCTCATCCTCGTCTGCGCCGTTCTCGCCGCGCGAGACACCGCCTTGCCCGGCATTTTCGCGCAGTAGCGCATCGGGCGTCACGGCGAGCCGTTCCGGGTCTACAAGGTCCGCACCATGCGGCCGATCGCGAGCGCGGCGATCGGCGACATCACGCTCGACGGCGACCCGCGCATCACGTCGCTCGGGCGCCGTCTCCGGCACTGGAAGCTCGACGAGCTGCCCCAGCTGTGGAACGTGCTGAGGGGGGAGATGTCACTGGTCGGCCCGCGACCGGACGTGCCCGGCTACGCCGATCGCCTGATCGGCGAGGCGCGGGAAATCCTGCAGTTGCGTCCGGGGATCACCGGTCCGGCGACGATCAAGTACCGAGACGAGGAGCGGCTGCTCGCCCGCCAGAGCGATCCGGTCGCCTACAACGATCGGGTCGTCTACCCGGACAAGGTTCGCGTCAACCTCCGCTACCTCCACCGTTGGTCGCTGGCGAACGACATCCGCTGCATCCTGGTCACGATCGGCGCGCTCAAGCCTGCCTCGCTGGTGCTCGTCGAGGAGCCGCTGAGGAGTATCGAGCAGTGAAGGTGCTGTTCTTCTATCAGCACTTCTGGCCCGACAGCCCGCCGTACGCGAACATGCTCCGGGTGATCGCCGCGGGGCTGGCCGAGGCGGGGCACGAAGCGAGCGTGCTGACCGCGCAGCCGTCCTACAAGGCGGAGGATCGGGCGGGGCGAAGCCCCGCTCGCGAGCGTCTGGACGGCGTGGACGTGCGGCGTCTCGCCCCGTTGGCGCTATCGGGGCGGGTGCCGCTCCTGCGAACGATCGGCAAGGCGCTGTTCCCGCTTCGCGCCTCTCTGGCGACGATCGCGGCGCGTCTGCGCGGCGAGCGCCAGGACGTGATCGTCGCTGCGACCATCCCGCCGGTCGTCAACGGCTTGAGCGCGTTGCTCGCCGCGCGCCTGAGCGGCGCGCGGTTCGTCTACCACCTCCAGGACATCTACCCCGAGATCGGCGCTGCCGGCGGGCTGTGGCGCGCGGGCTCGTGGCGTCACCGACTCCTGCTCGCGCTCGACACCTTCACCGCCCGGCATGCCGACCGTTGCGTGGTGCTCTCCGAGGACATGCGCTCGTCGCTCGTCGCTCGCGGGCTCGACGACGGCCATGTCGTGGTGCTGAACAACTTCATGCTGAGCGACTTCGGGAGCCCCACGACGAATTCGTCCGCGGTGCGCGCCGCCGCCGACGTCGTGCTCGGCTCGAGCGGGCGGCGGCGGATCGTCTTCGCCGGGAACCTCGGGCGGTTCCAGGGGCTCGAGACCGTGCTCGAAGGCTTTCTCTCGCTCGATGCCGAGCGGCTCGGGCTCGAGCTGCACTTCCTCGGCGAAGGGGCGGTGACCGACACGCTGCGACAGCTCGCGGGGGACGATGCGCGGGTGCGCTTCCACGGCCACCTGCCGTTCCGGAGCGCGAGCCGGCTGATCGAGGCCTGCGACGCGGGCATCGTCTCGATCGCGCCCGACATCTACCGCTACGCCTACCCGAGCAAGACACTCACGTACCTCGGGCTCGGCGTGCCGGTGCTCGCGGTCGTCGAGCCGACGTCCGCGCTCGCCGCGGAGATCCGGCGCCATCGTCTCGGCGTGGTAGTCGAGGAGCGCACGAGCGAGGGGCTCGCGCGCGCCTTCACGGCGCTCGCCCTCTGGCTCGACTCGGAGGAGGCCGATCGGGTACGGATCCGCGACCATGCGCGAGCCGCGAGCTCGGCCGCGGTCGCGCTCGTGCACTGGCGATCGCTGATTGACGGTCTCGGTCCCGCACGGGAGGCGCTGGAGGCCGGCTCTTGAGCGCGGAGCCGACGCTCGGCGCGAGGCCGATCGTCATCATCGGGGCAGGGCGCTCGGGCACCAACATGTTGCGCGACGTGCTCACGCGCTTCGCCGGGGTCGTCACCTGGCCGTGCGACGAGATCAACTACATCTGGCGCCACGGCAACCGCGCCCACCCCGATGACGAGTTCGTCCCGACGATGGCGACGCCCGGCGTGCGGCGCTTCGTGCGCGGGCGGTTCGCGGCGATGGCATCGGCGGCGCCCGTGGTCGATCGGGGGACGCCATCGGAGGCGTCGCGCTTCCTGGTGGAGAAGACCTGCGCCAACTCGCTGCGCGTGAGCTTCGTCGACGCCATCGTCCCCGAGGCACTCTATCTCTACCTCGTGCGCGACGGGCGCGATGTGACGTTGTCCTTCAAGGGCTATCGTTTCGGGGGCCTCAATGCGCTCGAAGTCGCCGACCGCTGGTCCCGCGCCACCGTCGCTGCCGACCGCATCGGCCATGCGCTCGGCCCGGATCGGTACCTTCGTATTCGCTACGAAGACCTGATCGCCCTGTCGGAACCGACGCTCGACCGGCTCTGCGATTTCGTCGGCGAAAGCTACGATCCGGGGATGCTCGACTATGCGGGCGACGTGTCCCGCAAGGTACCCGATGCGACGCGCGACCTCTGGCCCGTGCTCGACCGCCCGCCCCAGACCGACAAGATCGGACGGTGGGAGCGGGAGATGAAGGCGTCGGAACGCTACGTCATCGAGGAAGCGGCGGGCGAGGCGCTGGACCGTTTCGGCTATGCACGAGGCGGCAGCGGATTCTCCGCCGGGGGCGAATTGCGCGGAGCGTGGTGCTACCTCACGCGCGGCGCACGCCTCAAGCGGTTGACGGGGCGCTAACCCTTCTTCGCCATCGCATCGATGGCACTCTGGAGCCGGCTGATCTGGTCGCGCAGATCGTCGATATCCGCCGGTTCGTCGACATCGCCCTTGGTGCCGGAAGGTTGACCGCCCTTCAGGGCCTCCATGCCCGGCAAGGTGCCGAACGGCGTGAAGACCTGCATCGCGTTCTGGAAGATCTCGGTATTCTTGGCCGTCATCGCCTTCATCGCTTCGACCGCCGCATCGCCCCCGAAGGCGCGCGTGAACTCGGCCTGGTTCTTCGTGAGACTTTCGAGACTCATCTCCAGATAGCCGGGCACGAAGGACTGCATCGAATTGCCGTAGAAGCCGATCAACTGGCGCAGGAACTTGATCGGCAGCAGGTTTTCGCCCTTCGCCTCTTCCTCGAAGATGATCTGGGTCAGGACCGAGCGGGTGATGTCGTCGCCGGACTTGGCGTCGAAGACCAGAAACTCCTGCCCGTCCTTGACCATCCCCGACAGCGTGTCGAGCGTGACATAACTGCTGGTAGCCGTGTTATAGAGGCGGCGGTTCGCATATTTCTTGATGGTGATGGGGGGCGTGTTTCCCTCCGCATCGGGTTTGCCGTCCTTGGCGCTCGACATATGGTCCTCCGGCAGGCGATGCTGAAACCCGGAGACCATCGCACCGCAGCATGTGCAGGGCAACATTTTTCGCACCCGCGATATCGCATTGCGGGGGAAGGAGGGCATGATCGATCCGGATGACGGCGCACAGAACGACGCTCACCCGGATTTCCGCTGGGACGGGGCCGCGCTGATCCTGCGTCACCTGCGCGAGACGGCATTCGCACGGCTGGAGAAGATGGTGGCCGATCCGCGATCCGATCCGGGAGCCATCGGCGCGCTCGTCACGGAAATCGGCGGCGTCCTCGACGGGCTGGCGCGATACCAGAGGCACCCCTATCGCCATACGGTCCCCGGCGTCCCGACCCTGTGGACGCGCGGCTCGACGCGGGTGATGGATTACGGCGGCGGCGGCATCCCGCTCTTCGTCATTCCCTCGATGATAAACCGCGCTTTCGTCATGGACCTGACCGTCCGCCAGTCGCGGATGCGCTGGCTGGCCCGAAACGGATTCCGCCCCTTTCTCTTCGACTGGGGTGATCCGGGGCCGCGCGAAGCCCATTTCCGCATCGCGGACTACCTCGAAAGCCGCCTCAGACCCGCTTTAGCGGCAGCAAGACGGGCTACGGGCGGCGGCCCGATCCACCTGGCCGGATACTGCATGGGTGGCCCGATCGCCCTTGCCCTCGCCGCATCGGAGCCGGACGGGACCGGAAGGATCGTCACGCTCGGCGCACCGTGGGATTTCGAGCACTTCCCCGAACATCAGCGGTTCCGCGACAACCGCAAGGCTCTCGAAGCCTCGCTGATGACCATGGCCGCCTTCTACGGCACCATCCCGCCGCAGGTCGTTCAGTCCTTCTTCGCCATGCGCGATCTGGAATCCGGTGCGCACAAGTTCCGTCGCTTCGCCTCGGGCGACGAGATGGATGCAGCGGCACGACGGTTCGTGGCCATCGAAGACTGGCTCAACGACGGGATCGGGATGCCCCTGCCCGTGACGCTGGAATGCTTCACCGAATGGCTCGTGGACAATGCCCTGCTGGATGGAAGCTGGGATATCGGAGGACGCCGCCTCGATGTCGGGGCGATCCGGGCTCCGGTGATGGTCGTGGCCGGGGCCAGGGATGCCGTGGTGCCCCCCGCCGCTGCATTGCCGCTCGCCAGGGCGGTCGGTGCCGAACGACTTCTGCAGCCTCCCACCGGACATCTCGGTATCGTCCTCGGCGAGAAGGCCGATCACGATATCTGGACTCCGATGCGTGAATTCCTGTCGGAAGATGATGGATAACCGGCATCGCCACGGCTAAGTGTACCCGACCCTTCCAGGAGATACGCATGAAGATCGGCATCCTCGAAACCGGCAAGGTCAACCCGGACCTCGTACCGGCCCATGGCGCATACGTGCCGATGTTCCGCAATTTCCTCCACCGTGCCGATCCCACGATCGAGGTGGCGGGTTGGGATATCGTCGATGAGGGCCGCATCCCCGCGTCGCCCCGCGACGCCGACGGCTGGATCGTCACCGGCTCGAAGCACGGCGTCTACGACCCCCTGCCATGGATCGAACCGCTCAAGGTGTTCCTGCGCGAGACCTATGCCGCCAGAGTACCCATCGTCGGCATCTGTTTCGGCCATCAGATCCTTGCCGAGGCGATGGGCGGCAAGGTCGTCAAGTCCGATCGCGGCTGGGGGTGTGGTGTCCACGACTATCGCCTCGAAGGCAGGGAACCCTGGATGGCGTCCGCGCGTGAGACGATGAGGGCTCACGCCATGCATCAGGATCAGGTCGTCGAAAAGCCGGAGGATGCGCGCGTGATCGCCCGGTCCGAATTCTGCGACTATGCAGGCCTCGCCTATGGCGATTACGCGATATCGATCCAACCGCACCCGGAATTCGATGCCGCCTACGAGGGCGATCTCATCCGTATGCGCCAGGGAAGCGACGGCATCCCCGACGAGATTGCGCAGCGCGCGCTCCGGACCCTCGAAAGCGGTGTGGACAACGAGGTCGTGGCCGACTGGGTCGTGGCATTCTTCCGCCGCGCCGTGACGCAGTCGGAACAGGAACGCAAAAGCGCCTGACCATGGAGAGTCAGGCGCTCGATCGTCACGTTCCGGTGAGGGATGCCATCAGTGGACCGATCCGATATGCTTCTCGATCTCGTCCTTCACACGCAGTTTCTCGCGCTTCAGTGCGGCGATCTCCACATGGTCCGCGCCCGGATGGCGCTCCGTCTCCACGATGTCATGTTCGAGTTTCTCATGCTTGCGCTTGAGGGTTTCAACATGGGAAGCCAAGCTCATCGACACTCTCCTTCTGGTCTGTTGAGCCTTCAGTACAGCACCGATAGGCTCGCCTGTCATGCGAAATGATCGTTCGATTTTCGATCAATTGAACCTACCGAAAGCCGCCTATGATGAACGACCCTGCACCAAAAAGACTCATCGTCGGCGTCAGCGGGGCTTCCGGCGCGGTCTATGCCATCCGAACCCTGCAGATTCTGCGGGACTTGGGCGTCGAGACCCATCTCGTCGTGTCGCAACCGGGACGCATGACGGTTAATTACGAAACCGGCATGGACTATTCCGCCCTTTCGGCCCTCGCGACTCACCATTACGGCGCGCAGGATGTCGGGGCGGCGATCAGCTCCGGTTCGTTCAGGACGCTGGGCATGATCGTCGTACCCTGTTCGATGCGCACCTTGTCCGAGGTCGCGACCGGCGTAACCACCGGCCTGCTCACCCGCGCAGCCGACGTGGTACTCAAGGAACGGCGGCGTCTGGTCCTCATGGTGCGCGAGACGCCGCTGCATACCGGACACCTGCGCAGCATGACGGCGGCAAGCGAGATCGGCGCGATCATCTACCCGCCCGTACCGGCCTTCTACTCCGAACCGAAATCGCTGGAGGAGATGGTCGATCAGACCGTCGCCCGCGCCCTCGATCTCTTCGATCTCGATGCGCCCATGACCAAACGCTGGGGCGAGGACTTGGAGAAAGGGCGACGCTGAGGGTTCACCCGAGTACAGGCGCGACGAAAAACGCCCGCAGTATCCTGCGGGCGAAGTTCGTTACGAAACCTCGATATCGTGGATGACCGACACGATATCGCGATCTTTCCCCGACCCTGCGAGACAGGGACTGGTTCCGTGGCAGCTTCTTGGAGAGAGGCACACCTATCACGGGAATAAACCCGATACATGGCAAGATAGGATCAGTTTCGTAACGAAATGGTTTACGGCGTAAGCTTATCACATCTCCGTTACGACATATCATCGTCCCACGATCTACACAGTTTGCGCCAACCCTTGACTATGATAGGATATCTCCGTCGCCAGACATGCAAGGGAAGCACGATGCAACGACTGTTCCTGGCCGTGAGCCTGATATTGGCTCCGTTGCCCACCATGGCCGCCGAACTGCTGATGTTCGATGCCTATGGCTGTATGCATTGCGAGATGTGGAAAGACGATGTGGGTGCCTACTACCACAAGACCCGCGAAGGAAAGAGCGCACCTCTGCGGATCGTCAGCCTCGACGAAGACCGCCCCGAAGATATCGAATGGATCGAGGGTGTTCGCTTCTCGCCGACATTCGTGTTGATCGACGATGACCGCGAGGTCGGTCGGATCGTCGGATATCCGGGCGAGGACCTGTTCTGGATGAACATGGAAACCGTCTTCCGCAGACTTGGAAACGCCAGACCCTGAACGTCACTGCCGCGAGAGATCCAGCAAGCGCGCGGCATCCATGAAGGCCGCGCGCTTGGCGTTCGCGGCTGCCCTTGCCTGAGCGTCTTCGCCCCATTGCTCGATCTGCCACTCTTCGTCCACCCTCGACGCTGCCCAGCCTTCCTCCGCCGCGAGATGTCCGTCGCTGATCGCCAGCGCGAGAATCAGGGAACCGGAGAAAGCGGTCAGATCGTGCAGGGCTGCCAATGCTGCGTCGTCATGGGCGGCGACCGACTCGCGCAGCGATCGCAGGCTTGCTTCGGGTTGCTCGATCGCCATGATCCCCGTCGTGACGACCATGGGCGCGTTCTTCGACTTCGCTGCCCATGTGAGCACGTCGTCCCACGCTGCGGCCTGTCGTGCGACGAGGATTTGGGGATGGCCCGATCGATAGCACAACAGATCGCTGGCACCGTAGGCCGAAACCTGCTCGACGACCCCGTCACGATGATCGGCCACGGTGTCGAGGATGGAATTGACGTAGCGGGTCATCGGCATGGTCTTCGGATCGACCCTGTCGCCCTGCGCGCGCCACTCTGCGGCGACCGCGTCGGCCAGCGCGCGCGTCGGTGCCGTCACGGGGCGCTTGCCCGGAGTCATGACGGGCTTTCCGCCCAGCGTAATCGCGAAGGGAGCCGCATCGCCCTCGACCCGCGCCCCGTGCCACGGCTTGCTCATCGCAGGGCCTCCAACGCTCCGTCGAGGTCGGCGAAATCGTCGATCACCACATGCGCGCCCGCTTCCAGCAGGGCTTCGACCGGATGATAGCCCCAGCTCACGCCGATGGCCGTGCAGCCATGGCTGCGCGCCATCGCCATATCGAAGGTCGTATCGCCGACCATCGCGGTCCGGGCGGGCATGATGCCGGTCAGACGCTCGCAATTCTCCAACATGCCGGGATGCGGCTTCGACGGTGCATCGTCCGCCGTCTGCGTCGCCGCGAAGTATGGGCGCATTTCGAAGACGTCGAGAACGTGTTCGAGACCGCGCCGCGCCTTGCCCGTGGCTACGGCCATCAGGGTTTCGGGCGTGTTCAGCCGTTCCAGAGCCGCACGGGTGCCCGGATAGAGTTGCCCGTTCGCATCCGGATTGCTCCGGCGATAGGCGAGCGACGCATTGCGGAAGGCCCGGTCGAGAGCGGCGAGGGTCTCCGGCGGATGGCCGGGGGCCAGCGCCGCGACCGCCTGGGGCACCGACAGACCCACGATCCCGCGCACGGCTTCGGCAGGAGGGAGATCGAGGGCCACGGCCCCGAAAGCCTGCTCCATCGCGTGCTGGATCGCGAAAAGGCTGTCCACGAGGGTGCCGTCGCAGTCGAAGACGATCAGGCGCGGGTCCGTCATTCGTCCCAGTCCGACAGGAACTCGTCGTCATCCGTGCGTTTCGTGTCCCAGCCGAACAAGTCCCAAGTATGAACCATATGCTCGGGCAGGGGCGCGCGCAGATCGATCGGAGGGTTGCCCTTTTCGGGATGGGGGATGACGATATGGCGGGCGTGCAGGTGCATCTTGCGGCTGACCGCGCCGGTCAAGCGGCGCTCGGCCTCTTCCGCCGTCGGGCCATACTTGCCGTCCCCGACGATGGGATGCCCCATGGTCGAGCAATGGACGCGCAGCTGATGCGTGCGGCCCGTTACCGGGCGCAGGGTCAGCCACGCCGCAAGCTGGGCAGCCGTATCCATCGTCGCGTAATCGGTCACGGCGCGCTTGGCATCGGGTTGGTTCGGCAGGTCGTCGCGGTCGATCACCGTCATCTTCTCGCCGAAGGTGCCGGGAGCCTTCATGATCGCGGCCTTGATCGTGCCCTCGCGCGGCTTCGGCACACCGATCACGGCGGCCCAATAGGTCTTGCGCGCGGCCTTCGACCGGAATGCCGCCGTCAGATTGCGCGCGGCCAGCCCGGTCCGGGCCAGAAGGAGCAGGCCGGAGGTATCCTTGTCGATCCGGTGCACGAGCTTGGGCCTGTCGCCTCCCCCCGCCAGTGCTGGCAGCAGACCGTCGATATGGCGATGGCTCTGGCCCGTTCCGCCCTGTACCGGAATACCGGCAGGCTTGTTCAGCACGATGACATGGTCGTCCTCGTAGATGACCATGTTCCGGATCAGCCGCGTATCCGCCTCCGAGATCGTCGGCTTCCCGCCCCGCGTGGGGGCCGTCGGATCGTCGGAGATCGGCGGAACCGTGACCGTCATCCATTCGGCAAGGCGGAAATTCGATTTCACCTTGCCGCCATCGACCCGGATATCACCTTTGCGCAGCAGTTTCTCGATCCGCCCCTGATTGAGCTGCGGATACCGCTCGCGCAGCCAGCGGTCGAGACGCCGCCCGTCGTCACCCGCCTCGATGGCGATCATCTCGCCGTTCATGACAGCACCGAGCGGGTCAGCGTGATCCCGATGAACAACGCCCCGATGGACAGCACGACCGACAGGCCGATATAGGCCGCCGCCACGACCGCCCTGCCCTGTTCGATCAGCAGCAGCGCATCGAGCGAGAAGGCCGAGAAGGTCGTGAAGCCACCCAGAACCCCGGTCATCGTGAACAGCGCCAGCGGCGTCGGTGCGCCATCTCCGCGCGTGATGAAATAAGCGGCCACGATCCCCATCACCAGCGAACCGGCGACGTTTACCGCGAGGGTCCCGACGGGAAACGCCGGACCGAAGGCCCGCGTCATCCACTGGACGGAGAGAAACCGGAGCGTGGCTCCGACGGCGCCACCGAGCGCCACGTATAGGAGTGTCATGCGCGCGGCTATAGCGCGCCGCGCCCCTCCGGCGCAATCACGCGATCCCTATGCCGACATATCGCGTTCTTCCCTGCGGCGCGACCGATCCCGCGTTCCGGCAACCGATGCCACGGGAAGAGGCTCCACACCCTCGACGAGATCGTCGATGGATTTGGGCAGCCAGCCGGAATAGAGCGGATGCCCGTCGAGCGCAGCGGGGCGATACGGAGCTTCCCGGTCGCTGTAGAGAACCGTCTCCGCCCGCACCCGCTTTTCGAGGGAGGGATGCAATTCTACGGTATGCAGACCGGACCGCACGATGGGCTTGTAGAGGGTCCGGTTCGAATTCTTGGCCATCTCGTCGTGCTGGATCGCCAGTGGATCGGGCCAGAGCTGGAAATACCACCGATCCACCTGCAATCCCACCGCCCGCGCCTCCCGCGCCATCCATTCGAGGGCGATGTCGGAGAGGCGCGACTCGTCTTCCGGATAGCCCCCGCCCACATCCGTATGCGATCCCGCGAAACACATCTCGCGCAGCGGCAGGTTGCTCATCCTGCGCGACCCGGCATCGCCCGTCGGATCGGGGCCTTTGCCTTCGTGTTCCCAGCGTACGAGATCGAACATGTCGCGCGTCTCGTCCACGGCGATGGCGTGGCGGGCATAGGGGACACGCGAACTGAGAAAACGATCCTCGAAGACCATGCGTGTCCCGGCAGTGCGGGTTTCACGGGGCGTGAAGATTCTCCCGGTCCTGGGATTCCTCAACTCGCCGGGGCTGCGGGTATGGCTTCTCACGTACCACAGCGAGCCGATGACGAGCGTCAACGCGAACAGGATGCTGAACAGCGACATACCCGAATAGAGCCAGTCCCACAGCCCCCACAGCCCGCTCGACACCACTGCCAGCAATTCCGTGAAGAACGATCCGTCATCCGCAGGCTGCTGCGCCGCATCGTCCGCGCGTTCCGGCGACATCGACAACCCCTGCACGACGAGCCGGGCTATCATGCCGGCTCCGACGGCGAGCAGCGAGGCCGCCAGCAAGGCCAGGCAGTAGATGCCGGCAATCGCGAAACTGGCCATCGGATGGAACATGGACGCGACCGTATCGAAGGCCCCGATGAAATACGGCACGACATTGGACTCGCCGTCGATATTGCCCTCCGGGTACTCATCCATCGGATCGTGCTCGCTGCCGTAATGAGCGCGGAATCCGGCTGCGAGAATCCGGCGCTGTTCCAGACGGTCGGATTTCGCGGCGTATTTCCTGACCGCCCGACTGGGTACGCCCGATGCATGGGTGGCCAGCATCTCCCGATAGTAATCGACGAGGCGAACGGAGGCCGTGTGCTGGTAGACTTCCGTGACGCCTTCCTTCGCGATTCGCCGGATTTCCTGCTCGCTGCGGGGCAGATCGCCATCCCCTTCCTTCGTCGGCACGCCGCAATGGCTGAGTACGCCGCCGAGCAGGCGCACGGTGTAGGCACCCCGGCTGAATCCGAAGAGGTAGATCCTGTCGCCCGGTCGCCAGTGCCGGATGATCGCCGCATAACAATCGATCAGGTTGTCGGTAAGGCCCAGACCCGTCGCCATGCAGGCCATGTTCTTGATCCGCGCAAACTTTTCCCTGAAATACCCGCTTCCCGGCGGGGCCGTGCCGACACCCGGATCATAGAACGCCACCTGCTCCGCCGGATCGATGCTCGAATCCGGGCCACAGCGACAGGCACGGTAGAGTTTGTAGACATTGCTCCGCCGCTCATCGAAGCTGATCCCCGAGCGTTGCCCCGTCCCGTCCGAAAAGACGACGATATTCTTTCCCATGCTCCACTCCCCCTGCAGAGGCTATGGGCATGACCGTCAAGCCGCAAGTTGCAAAACACCGAGCGTCGGTCGTACAATAAAACGCATTTTCGAAAGCCGGTTACTTCTGTATACGCATGAAATCGATCGCCCCGTATGAGCCTTATTCAGGTTTCCTCAATATTCGGTTGTTAGAATTTCGCGGTTCGGAGTTTTCTATGGATTCGAGTTCTGTTCAAGCAAACGATATGGGATGAGATGGAAAAGGTATGTGCCTTACTGGTGTTTCTGGCGGTGTATCAGCTTTCCGGTATGCTGAACTACCATGATGCACCGATAATCCAGCAGCACCAGATGAAAGAGACGTGCAATTCTCTTTCCCAGGCCATCGGATGGGGGCGTCTCTGCTGAGGTTTTCAGCGGCGACCGATCAGTCTATCACGTACGGATGACGCCATCCGTTCACCCTCCCGTCCTCATCGCAGGCCCGACCGCGTCGGGAAAGTCCGCCCTTGCGATGTCGGTGGCGATGCGGCTCGGCGGCTGGGTCGTCAACGCCGATTCGATGCAGGTCTATTCCGGATGGCGATCACTGACCGCCCGTCCCGATCCCGGTGACGAAGCAAGTGTTCCGCACCGCCTCTACGGTATGGTCGATCCGGCCTCACGATATTCGGTCGGAGACTGGTTGCGCGCCATCACCGCGCTGCTGCAGGAAGCGCACGATGCGGGGGCCGTACCGGTCATCGTCGGCGGAACCGGTCTCTACTTCACCGCCCTGACACGGGGATTGTCGAACATTCCCCCAATTCCGCAGGCCCTTCGGGACGCCGCAGAGGCGAAGCTTGCCGAACAGGGAGCCGAGGCCTTCCGCCGGGACCTGCTCGCCTCCGATCCGTCGGCAGCCGCACTCGATATCGCCAATCCCCGCCGGATGATCCGCGCGTGGGAAGTGATGGAAGCGACCGGGCAATCCCTGACGGATTGGGCTAGGGAGACGCCGTCGCCCGTCCTGCCGCTGGAGCGCGCCTGTGCCGTGGTGATCGACGCCGACCGCGATGTGCTGAATTCCCGCATCGAAGCCCGCTTCGACCGCATGATCGACGATGGCGTTCTGGATGAAGTCT
>ENA-ORXM01004058-ORXM01004058.1-marine-metagenome-genome-assembly--contig:-NODE-4058-length-13455-cov-3.402078_pt1 | contig 13455 bp, 8 predicted proteins | sample MGYA00237867_ERZ511480 | MGnify/ENA primary metagenome ERZ511480 (study PRJEB26309, sample SAMN06266103) | marine metagenome | isolation source: Algal blade | place: United Kingdom:Sidmouth, United...
CAAATTTTGAGGTTCCTACTCTGGCCTCAACAGGATAAATGCGATCAACTAAAAAGTCTGTCAGAATGTATTGAGTGGGAACATTTTTTAGTTGATCGGCAAAATCGATTCGTTTACCTACGGCTAGTTGCCCTTGCATCTTTTCAGACGTATAATCAACGCCGAAAATAGTTTCCCATTGTTCTAAACAGGAGTTTCCATTACCATCTAAAATGGGAGGTGGGCCGAACCAAAAAACCTTTCCGCCTTTATTCCTCAGGTCATCCATCAAATCTAGGACTCCAACCTGTGGCAAGAGCTCGAATAGCGTAACCAAAGTGGTATACTCTTTTTCTTTTATTTGGAGTTTTCCATTGGCATTGATTTTGCCAAGTTCCAATAATTTTTCGGCGGTAATGAAATTGGCATAGCCGTATTGGGCCATCCAACTTCCAAAACGTTCTTCGGCAGCAACGAGATTCATGGGATACAAAATCAAGACATCTACATCACGATGTACTTTTTCGGTCATCAGATCCATTGCCTTTGATCGGGTACGACCACCGTAGGCATTGTTAATGGCAGCTTTCCGTTCTTTGACCTCCTCGGGCATGCCCCAAAACGCAGGATAGGATGAAGGAATCCGATTTAAGACCCCCAAAGAGGCTGACATTGCGGCACCATAGTAATTTCGGTCGTTCCAGCCCAGTTCGGCGAAGTCGTTTCGGGTAGGTTCTAGGTATTCGCCCCATTTGAAATAATCATAGCAGGCGGCTGCAGCTTGATGTACCGTATTTCCCCAGACGAAATTGGAAGTATACTCGTATTTATAAGCATGGCGCTCTAGGTCTTCGGTATTCCATAGGTCGACCGTCGGACTTTCGGCCCAAGAAGAATGTCCGAAAGTACCAAAATCATCTACGCCAAAAAGTCCGCTTGCATAGTTTTTGGCTTCCTTGAACAGATCTACCACATGGTTATTAAGTAACTTGTAATATCTGTCCCTGAACAAAAAAGTGCGTTGAATATCTTCATCGGAATCGCCATGAACATACTGTATGTTTTGTGAAGCTGTTGCGTTGTTGCTATTTATATCCGGGCCGTAGGCAAAAAAGAGGATATCCTTCTCCTCAAATGGAACGCCGTATTTTTTTTCGTATAAATCTCCCATGGTAGGCGCATAATAACGAACTGCCAATTGGCCGTTATCGTGATGTGAAAAATATTTCCAGTCTTGTTGAATGTGCATCTCGTCGGAATAAAAATGTTCAACCTTTATCCCATTATCATCATATTTTTTAAGTAATTCTTTTAAAAAGAGTAATGCTTCGGGACTAAAATATTCCATTTCGGGCACTTCATATTCCAACAGTACCATAACCCTATCATAACCTTTTAGTTCATCAGTTTCTTCTGAATATATACTTACTCTTTTGGCACGATCAGGATTGGGCGTAGAAGGGTTGCTCCACAGATCAGTGTCCATATCCCTGTCGTTATCATCATCGGACTCTTGCTCCCATAAATCCAATTTTACATTTTTCAGGGGGAGTATATCATCGCGATTGACATTCTTGTAAGGGCTATTTGGCAATTGATTTTCCTTAAAGGCATAGGCTTTGTGAGCTTTCAATTTAATGGCAAAATTACCCTTGTTATTCGACCAAATTGTTTGTTGCCATAACTGCACATTGAACTTTCCTGTTTGTGGATCACGAAGCCCTACCTTGTAGTGCAGCCAAGAACCGTTCTTCCCGGTCTTGTTCTTAAATGCCGGCCCTAATTCCAGCGGACTTAGCAAGCTTAACCCCATACCAAGGCCATATTTAGCGGCAAAATCTGAAATAATCTTTATTTTATCGACATATTCGTCCATGTCCGGGGTAAGCTTACGCTCGGTCGCTTCTTGATCGCGATATTGTCTGAAAAATTCGTCGAATGCAATGGTTAAGTAGTGGCCCCCTTTTAGTTTTATTTGTTCGCAAACATCCTGTAAACTAGAATAGCGTTTTGTAAAGCCAGTGGACATATCTATTTTTTTATCCGGATTGGTCAAATCGGTTAGTTGTTGATCGCTGGTAAGGATGATTGTTTGCGCCGTAACATTATAGCTGCAAAGTACTATGACGAAAAGTGATAATATTGTTTTGATGGTAATGTGTTCTTTACTTTTCATAAGACCTTTTGCTTTTAATAGCTGGGATATTTATCAATGGGGAAATCATGGGTCTTACCCAGTTTCGTTTCAACATTGGGGTCGTACGCAGGGTTTTTAATCGGTAGCAGACCTCCGATTTCAGTAACATGATCCTCTAGCATTTTGGAGAGTTTCGCAACTAATTTCGGATGTTCTAAACTGATATCTATTGTCTCACCAATATCTTCCTTCAAATCATATAACTTTAAGGCATCGGAGCGATTCTCCCCTTCTCCGTACTCTTTTATCAACTTGTAATTGTTGTGCCAAACGGCCGTAGATGGCACGTTGTGGGTAACAGGCATGTAATGGGGAAAATGGCTAAATATAGTTTCACGCTCTAAAGGCATGTCATTTTTTAGGGTTTCCACAAGACTAATGCCATCTAACAATTGATCCGGATTTGCTTTGGTCTCGGTTACTTCTAAAAATGTTGGGTAAAAATCCATGCTTTGAATCATTTCATCAGAGACGGTATTCGCTTCGATTTCGTCATTCCATACTACGATGCATGGCACTCGAATGCCTCCTTCGTGAATATTTCCCTTGCCAAAACTCAAAGGATAATTGTTAGTAGGGAATTCTCCATCTACCACGTCGTACATATTTCCGCCATTGTCGGAAAAGAAAACGATGATGGTATTTTCCATGAGTTGAAGTTCTTCCAATTTATCTAACATTCTACCCAGACTTTGATCCATACTTTCGATCATTCCGCCCATAATCGGATTGTTTTGTTTACCCCTTGGGTCAGTTTTCGCATCATACTTGGCAATCAAATCTAATGGTGCTTGGTAAGGTGCGTGAACGGCGAATTGCCAAAAGTTTAAATAAAAAGGTTCGTTTTGGTGGTTCTCTAAAAAAGTTAAGGCCTCATCCGTTATCCGGTCGGTGATGTATTCCTTATCCTTTTTATCTGGTAATGTGCTGATGCTATATGGTGAAAAAAAGTTAGGTGGCCCGGGATGATGCCCGCCGCCGATATTGATATCAAAACCTTGCTTTTCGGGCCAATATTCTTCATGACCTAAATGCCATTTGCCAATATGTGCGGTCGTGTAGCCATTTGTTTTTAGGGCTTCGGCAATGGTAAACTCTTCCAAAGGCATAAAAGTTCTTGAGCCGGGACAGGCCATTTTCATCCAGGGGGCACCTTTTTCTTTGGTCAAAATCGCATCCGGATTCGGAGGTAAGTGTCCGGCGGGTGTAGTCAGCGAAAAGCGTCCGGGATGTTTACCCGACAGAATACTTGCCCGTGTAGGCGAACATAGGGCATTGGCTGCATAGGCTCGCGTGAATCGTTTTCCCATTTTTGCCAATCGGGTTATATTGGGTGTTTCATAATATTCGCTGCCATAAACTTCAGAATCAACCCATCCCATGTCATCGACCATAAAGAATATGATGTTCGGTTTTTTGAAGGCTTCAGCAACTTCCTTTTTTTCTTGATTTTCTTTGCAGGATTGATTAAGAAAAAGTCCCGAAACAATTAAAATCAATAAGCTACTCTTTAGAATGATTTTCATGTTTATTTGATTATAGTTAGCCCGTCGGGCGCATCGAATTCTGTTTTTATGGAGCCATCCGGATTTTTGATATGGCTTAAATTAAGTACTCCGTATTTGGTGGGGAACTCTTTTTTTCTCATTCAAGGTCGCGCAAATTTTTTCAAACCTTGTTAAAAGTATAGCTAGAAATAGGTTTATCTATCCTGTACAATACTGCTGCATTAGAATATAGGTTCGGTAACTCAAAACGAGCGTAGTGTAAAATTTAGGTATGACGGTTAATATGCGTTTGAGATTCGTACAGGTAAGAACAGGACACGTGACACAGTATTTCTTGGTATAATTGTGTCCCTTCAAACAAAACAAGCATTGAATTATGAATAAAGTAGTATCACTTCTTTGTATTGCAACCTTATTGCTATCCTGTAATGACGCTGTCGATGTTATTGACGGCATAACTATCAAAAAAACAACAGTAAATTACTTTGAGAACCCTCTTGGTATCGATGACCAACAACCTCGTATAAATTGGATAATGGCATCCAAAGAAAGAAACAAGAAGCAATCGGCCTATCAAATCAAGGTCGCTGAATCGGAAGATGCTCTTGATGACGAAAACGAACTTCTTTGGGATACAGGGAAAAAGATTTCAGACCAAAACTCACAAGTGCCCTATGCCGGAAATACCTTAAGTTCTCGTCAGCATTGCTATTATAAAATAAGGGTCTGGGACGAAAATGATATCGCCTCGAACTGGAGCGAAACAGGCAAATGGACTATGGGACTTTTGAATAAGGCAGATTGGACAGCAAAGTGGATCGGTTTTAAAACAACTGACAAAAACGTAAAAGACACTTTGCACTTACCCGCTTCCCCTTATTTAAGAAAACCGTTTTCTGCAAAAGGTAAGGTCGACAAAGCAACTTTATATGTAACGGCATTGGGCGTTTTTGAAATGTCTTTAAATGGAAAAAGAATCGGAAAAGATTTGCTCACTCCGGGATGGTCAGATTACAACAAACGCATCTACTATAAAACTTATGATGTAAGCGATTATATAGATGAAGGTGCAAACGCTATTGGCGGTATTTTAGGAGATGGTTGGTATGCGGGATACGTAGGGCCAAAAGTCTTGTCAAATCCAAGAAATCGTGAATTGTATGGGCTACACCCCGCATTGTATTGTCAACTCGAGATTGAATATGAAGACGGAAAAAAAGAAACTATCGTCTCGGATGAAACTTGGAAAGCCAGCGAAGGGCCTTTGGTATATGCCGATTTACTTATGGGGGTCGGTTATAATGCCAACATGGAATTGAATGGCTGGGACACCTCTGATTATGATGAAAAAGACTGGGGCAATATATATCTGCATGAAGGAACGGCGGGTGGGCTGCAAGCTTATCCGGGCAATGCCATTCAAGTTTATGATGAACTAGAACCTATAGAGATCAACGAACCAAAAGAAGGTATTTACGTTTTTAATTTGGGTCAGAATTTCGCCGGGCATGCGCGATTAAAAATATCCGGGAATAAAAATGACACCATCGTATTACGTTTTGGCGAAAGGCTGTACCCTGATGGAACATTAATGACCGAGAACCTTAGGTTTGCCCGAGCCACCGACACCTATATTCTCAAAGGAGAAGGTACGGAAGAATGGGAACCCAAATTCACCTATCACGGGTTTCAATATGTCGAGGTATCCGGGCTAAAAAACAAGCCTGACAAAAATACGATTACAGGAATTGCTTTTGGATCTTCGATTCCAATGGAAAGTTCATTTACTTCTTCTGACGAGACCTTGAACCGAATGTTTGAAAACGTAATTTGGACACAGCGATCTAATTTTATGGAAGTACCTACTGATAGTCCTCAACGTGATGAACGCTTGGGCTGGTTGGGCGACGTACAGATATTTTCCAAATCGGCACTTTATAATGCTAATCTTGGGGCTTTCAACACAAAATGGTTCGCTGATGTGCGCGATGCCCAATATGATTTTGGGCCGTATTCCGTTTTTGCCCCAAAACCTTATCCTGAACTAGAATGGTATTCCCCGGGGTGGATGGAAGCTGGCGTTATGGTGCCTTACAACACATACAAGTTCTATAACGATACAAAAATCGTCGAAGAGCACTATGAGTCCATGACCCGTTTTATGGACTATCATATCGAGAAAAGTAAAGAAGATAAATTTTATCCTGAAGATTCGTGGACAGAGGTAAACCCCAAAGGTGGCTTTGGCGATTGGCTTTCCATGACCGATAAAAATCTTGCACATGATATTATGGCATCAATGTACTATCAATATGCGCTGAAGATTATGGCCGAGATGAGTGACGCCATCGGAAAAAAAGAGAAAGCAGATTATTATCAATCTACGTATGAAACCTCTGTTGCCGCATTTATTTCCCATTATTTGGATGAAGACGGAAAATTTAAAATCGATGAGACTATCTATGGCGATGGAGCGGGTTATTTTGAAGGTGAAAAAGGTTTTACCGGACACACACAATCTGCTTATGCCACAGCCATTTATTTCGATATTCTACCCGATGATTTGAAAGAAAAAGCCGGAAGCCATATGGTGCAACTTCTTGGCGATAATGATAATCTACCAACTTCAGGTATTTTGGGAATACGGCAATTGCTTCCCGCATTATCTGCTATTGGCCGTTCAGACTTGGCCTATCAAATATTACTTAAAAAAGATTATCCCAGTTGGGGTTTTCAAATTGAACATGGTGCAACGACGATTTGGGAACGATGGAACAGTTACACCCCCGAAAAAGGGTTTAACGGCGAAATGAATTCCCAAATGAATTCCTTTAACCACTATGCTTTTGGCGCTTTCTCGCAATATCTTTTCAGCGATATGGCAGGAATAGATACTGAAGACGCAGGCTTCAAACACATCATAATAAAACCTGATTTGGGAGATCGTTCTTTATCGAACGTTCGTGGAGCATATGGTTCTATAAATGGAAAAATTGTTTCTTCTTGGTCCACCAAAGATTCAGATTTCTCTTTGGAGGTTGAAATTCCAGTAAATACTACAGCAAAGGTTTATGTGCCCTCTATTGAGAGTAATATAGTTTCGGAAAGTGGTAAGGCCATTGATTCCGATTCCATAAAATTCCTAAAACAGGAAGAAAAATACAAAGTATATGAAGTTGGTTCGGGAACTTACAAGTTTGAATCCCAAATTTGATTTTAGTGGGTATGAAGAAAAAGCTAGAGCAACTTAATTAAATTGTTTCCTATGAAATTGTGCTGCCTTTTTCTTTTTGTGCTGCTTGTTTCTAGTTGCCGTCCTGAAGCAAAGTACAGTTTTGGTAGTGCGATTAGCACAGAAACTGAGTTAATACATAGTGGCAAAACGATTTTTGAACAAAAATGCGGTCATTGCCACAACTTCACACAAGAAGCCATTGGCCCAAACCTCAGCGGACTTACAAGACGTGTTGAAACTGAATGGATAAAGCAGTTCATCAAAAGCCCATTTCAAATGGTAGCCGAGAATGATACTCGGGCGAAGAGGTTACATAAAGCGTATCAAATATATATGCCCGGCTTTAAAAATCTTTCAGAAGTCGAATTAGATGCCTTGTTGAGCTATATGCACACGTATAGCGAGCAGAAAGCGGAAGATAGTAATACATTAGATATCATCGAAGATCCGATAAAAGATACGTTGTACTACTCCGATTTGGTAGCTGATTTAGAGTTCGTGGCCCAAGCCCCGCCAACCACCGAAAAATCAATTTTAGCCAGAATCAATAAATTAGACTGCGCTGGAAACTCAGGTCGCCTTTTAATCAATGACCTAGAAGGTTTTCTCTATGAACTTAGAGATGGTAAAGTAGAACCGTATCTTGCCTTGCCCGATTATAATCCTGATTTTGTAAAAGAACCGGGATTCGGAACTGGTTTTAGTAGCTTCGCTTTCCATCCCAATTTTCAAGAAAATGGCTTGTTCTATACCGCACATTCGGAACTTCGATCAAAACAACCGGCTGATTTCAGTTTTCCCGACAGTATTTCTTCTAAATTACAATGGGTACTAAAAGAATGGAAAGCTAAAAACCCAAGCGAAAAAAGCTTCAGGGGCAGCACACGAGAACTATTGCGAGTCGATTTCTTCAGCTTTATACATGGTATACAAGAAATCGGTTTTAATACTGCTGCGGCTAAGAACAAAACTGACTATGGTATGTTATATGTTGGGGTGGGGGATGGTGGAAGTGTTGTTGGAGGACATCCTAAAATAGCTCTGCATAAGGGAGCACGAATTTGGGGATCGATACTCAGAATCGACCCGATGGGGAACAATAGTGAAAATGGCAAGTACGGTATTCCACCCGACAACCCATTTGTTGAAATGGCCGATAAAAGAAATGAAATCTTCGCCTATGGCTTTCGTAATCCGACACGGTTTTCTTGGGGTTTGAACGGTGCCTTGTTCGTTAGTGATATAGGCCATAAAATTATGGAGGAAGTCAATTTGATAGTATCTGGTGGATTTTACGGTTGGCCTATACGCGAGGGCGAGTTTGTTCTCGATCCCTTCGGAAACCAGAGCCAAGCATTTGCATTACCGGAAAACGATTCTGACTATGGCGCTACCTATCCTGTTTTTCAATACGATAGAGATGACGGTGTTGCGATTAGTGGAGGATTTTTTTCTAGAGGTAAAATTTTTCAAGGTAAATATATATTCGGAGACATAGCTAAAGGAACTTTGTACATCGGAGATTTGTCAGAAAAGAAAAAGAGAAATATCAAAAAGTTAAAAATTTCGCTCGATGGAAAACTAACCACTATGGCCGAACTCACAAAAAGCTCACGTGTTGACCTAAGATTTGGGCAAGGCTGCGATGGCAGTATTTACCTATTGACTAAAGCAGATGGTAAAATCTATAAAATCAAAGAGAATTAGTTTTCAATAGCGTAATAGTAATCTCTTCGACAGCTTTTAAATTGCTTACTGAAGCAGGATGGTACAGGATAATAAATGGCGGAAAGTCAGTACCTTGGTAATCAAGGCAGGCCTGAATTTTACAAATTGCCGCCCGAAAAATAGCCATCTCATACTTAAATCTAAGCGCAAAGTAATATGTCATTTTTAACCGGAGTAGTTTTAGTTGCCTTCGGGGGCATTTTAGAAGGCCTCTTTTCCATTCCCGTTACTAAAGTAAAATCTTGGCAGTTCGAGAACATATGGGGTGTGGGGTCGCTCTTCGCACTTTTATTGTTGCCCTGGCCCCTGGCTTCTTATTATGTTGATGACCTTAGCCAACTATATTCCTCGATTCCCGATTCGGTTTTTATTGGGGTCATTCTCTGTGGTGTAGCTTGGGGCATAGGCGGTATTTATTGGGGCAGGGCTATAGCGGCATTGGGCATGGCTCTTGGGGTTTCTATATTAATGGGGCTTATCAATGTTTTTGGCTCAATTGTACCCTTGGCGGTTTTTGAACCCGCTAAACTCTTTACTCAGGGCGGTTACATTCTAATACTTGCTATTTTGGTTATGATTTTCGGTGTAATCATTATATCACGTGCTGGCCAAAAAAAGGAACAGGCCCTTGAAACCCAAGATAAGAAGACCTCAACAAATAAGGTCAAGGGGGTTTTTAAGGCAGGTATTGTATTCTGTCTTATTTCAGGTATCCTTTCGGCTGCCGTTAATTTTGCTTTTATTTTCGGTACCCCTATAACTGACGAAGCTATAAAAATGCAGGTACCTGAATATGCCACGAGTTTTGCGGTTTGGAGCTTGGTCTTTACTGCCAATTTTTTAATTAATACAATTTATGGTTTTTACATGATGCTAAAGAACGGCACGTTGAAGAACCTCTCAAAAGGCCGTATTTCTAATGAGTGGGTCGGAGCTCTTTTTATGGGCCTGGCCTGGCCGGGGGGTATTATTATTTATGGTATTGGTGCCAATACCATGGGCCCCTACGGTGCTTATGCCGGTTTTCCTATGATGATTTTGGCATCTATCTTGGCCGGTAATTTAGCTGGGGCCATTGGCGGGGAATGGAAAAATTCAGGAGCAAAACCCCGTCGGATTATGTTGGCGGGGGTTTCCGTTTTATTCTTTGCATTTACTTTATTGGGCTATTCCACCTATATCATGAATAATTGAAGCATGTTTTAAAAACTCATAAAATGAAACATATATCCGTAATCGATTCTCATATTCATCTATGGGATCTTGGTAAGTTGACCTATCCTTGGTTGAATAATGTCCCCAAAATAAAAAAGACGTTTCTATTAAACGACTACGATAACGCCACCTTTGGGTATGATATCGAGAAAATGGTTTTTGTGCAAGCCGAATGCCGCCCATCGCAATTTTTGGAGGAAGCTAATTGGGTTTCCACTATTGCAGAAAGTGACCCGAGGCTTTCTGCAATTGTACCCTGGGCCCCTTTGCATACCGGAAATGCAGTAGCCGCAGTGCTCGAGAAGTTTGCCAAAAACCCTAGAATCAAAGGGGTGCGACAAATAATACAGTCAGAAGAAGATCTGATTTTTTGCCTTCGACCTGATTTTATTCAGGGGGTTAAGCTACTGGGTAAAAATAACTTGCATTTTGAGTTGACCATCGACCCCGAACATTTTCCGGCCGTTATTAAGCTTATAGAATATTGCCCCGGCACACGGTTTATTCTAGATCATATCGGTAACCCCAACATTGCCAAAAAACAAATAGAGCCTTGGAAAACATATCTTAAAGCTTTTGCAGAGTCGGGGCCACATTATTGTAAGTATTCCAATTTCGTATGCAACGCCGATATGGAGCATTGGCAAATTGAAGATCTAAGGCCTTATTCAGAAGCGGTTATCGAAACTTTTGGTCCTGAAAAATTGATTTGGGGGAGTGATTGGCCAAATGCACTGAGAGCATCTTCATGGTCGAGATGGTTCAAGACCGCCATCGAACTTACTAAAGAACTTAGCGAACAAGATCGTGAGGCCGTATTTAGAACAAATGCCATCGAATTTTATAAATTATAAGAGAATGAATAATACATATGAAGAATCAAATCAAGGTTCGGTTCCGAGTCGCTTTAAGAATAAGGTCGCGGTTGTTACCGGCGGGGCTTCAGGTCTGGGCCGTGCGATTACTGAAGAATTTTGCAAAGAAGGAGGAAAAGTTTTGTTTACCGACTTAAATGAAATCGGAAAAGAGGTTCAGAATAGCGACACTAAAAATGGTTATGACACTACTTTCTTAAAAGGAGATATGGGAGATGGAGAATTCTGCAAGACGACTATACTTGAAACTATAAAAAAATATAAGAGGTTAGATTATCTGGTCAACAATGCTTTTTCTTTTGCTGCTGCAGGGGTTAATGCTCAGACCGAAGATTGGATGCGAAGTTTTACAGTTGGCCCGTTAGCCTATGCCCGTATGGTTCAAGAGGCATGGCCCTATATAAAAGAGAATGGCGGTGGCGCTATTGTCAATATTTCAAGTATTTCGGCACATATCGCCCAAAAAGACCGATGGACTTACAACGCTTCAAAAGGGGCCGTGAACCAATTGACCAAATGTCAGGCCCTTGATTTGGCACCAGATAATATTAGGGTAAACAGCATAGATCCAGGTTGGATATGGACGCATGAAACAGATAAAGCGGCAAACCTAGACGGCGGCGGTCGTGAAAAATGGGACCTGATTTGGGGCCGTTTTCATATGCTCAGGCGAATGGGCCGGGCCATAGAGGTCGCAAGACCCGTCCTCTTTTTGTTAAGCAATGACGCCTCTTTTATTACGGGAACTAATTTGGCGGTCGACGGAGGCTATCTCTCCATGGGACCTGAAGGTTTAGGCGAAAATACCATCAACGCAGGGTCTCAATAATTCTAACAGTCAGCCTTACAGTTATGAAGGAAAAATACATAGAAGAAATCGGTCGTAAAATCGGTTCGAACAAAGTGCTGATCGGTGAAAAGGTAAAGGAAAGATATTGCCATATTTGGGAAATGGATAAGCCACTACTTGCAAAAGCGGTCATTTTTCCGAGAACGACCCAAGATATATCCGATGTTTTGGCTATTTGCCATAAGAACCATCAACCCGTTGTTGTACACGGTGGGCTGACCAATCTTGTCGGAAGCACGGAAACCTCTAAAGATGAGGTGGTCATTTGCATGGAAAAAATGAACGGCATCGAAGAATTAGATGAATCGAGCCGAACTATTACAGTTCAAGCAGGGGTTATTTTAGAAAATATACATCAAGCGGTGGAAAAAAAAGAACTGCTTTTTCCCATGACATTTGGTGCGAAAGGATCAGCACAAATCGGAGGTGTAATAGCAACAAATGCCGGTGGACTTCGTGTTTTTCGCTACGGCATGACACGAAACCTAGTTTTGGGCTTAGAGACGGTTTTGGCAGATGGCACCATTATTTCATCCCTCAAAAAAATCATTAAGGATAATTCCGGTTACGACCTAAAACAATTGTTCATAGGTTCGGAAGGAACTTTAGGAGTGATTACCAAAGCCGTATTACGGTTACAGCAAAAGCCAAAAAGTAGAAATAGTGCCTTTGTGGCCATAAACGATTTTGATAAAGTAGTGGCATTTTTAAAATTTATGGATGCCTCACTCGCCGGTACACTTAGCGGTTATGAATTGTTATGGGAACTTAATTTTAAGGCAATGACAACGCCCTCTGCAAACATTTCAAAACCCCTAACATATGGGTATAAATACTATGTGCTTTTAGAAACCTTGGGCAGCGATTATGAAAAAGACCACCAAAGGTTAGAAGAGTTATTGGAAGAAGCCTTTGCGGAAGGTCTCGTTTTGGATGCCACCATAGCCCAATCGGTAAAACATCTCGAGCTATTTTGGAAAATACGTGAAGATGTCGATATTCTAGTTTCCCAATGTAACAATGTGCAAAACTTCGATGTAAGTCTTCCGATTCCAGAAATAGGAGCTTATGTCGATACGGTATTCGAAGCTTTGGAGAAGATTCCCGAAGTAGAGAACTATTTTGCCCATGGTCACGTAGCAGATGGTAACATCCATTTTTTGGTAGGGAAAAATGATAATAGTTCGGAGCTTATTGGAAAAATAAACGATATCATATATCATCCTTTAGAAGCGCTTGGCGGATCTGTTTCTGCTGAACACGGCATAGGAGTGCACAAAAAACCATATCTAAATCTCTGTCGCTCCAAAGAAGAAATACAATTAATGCGATCATTGAAAGTCGCCATGGATTCTAGGGGAATCTTAAATCGCGGTAAGATATTCGATTGTTAGACCTAATTAACCATTTCCTCTTCCCTCTTTTGGTATTTGGTCACCAATAATGCGATAGTATCCTGTTAAAATCATTCGATTGATTAAACATCATGTATGTTAAATACTTATTTTTTTAACAAACAATTAAAAATTTCGTATTTCAACAGTACAGTACAGGATACTATTGCGGAAAAACCCAATTAATATTGTGATATCAATAAATTAACAAAAAAATAACATTCAACTTAAACCAAACAAATTTAACTATGGAACACAATTATGAAAAAATCTTAAAAAAAGTACTGTTTTTGTGCTTTGTGCTGGTTTCATTTGGAACATATGCTCAAGACATTACGGTAACCGGAACGGTAACCGCAGATGATGGATCGCCCTTGCCAGGTGTAAACGTTGTGCAAAAGAATACTGGCAATGGCGTAGTAGCCGATTTTGATGGCAACTACGAAATTAAATTGGTCGCTGGCTCACAAATAC
>ENA-ORXM01004059-ORXM01004059.1-marine-metagenome-genome-assembly--contig:-NODE-4059-length-13455-cov-3.347436_pt1 | contig 13455 bp, 27 predicted proteins | sample MGYA00237867_ERZ511480 | MGnify/ENA primary metagenome ERZ511480 (study PRJEB26309, sample SAMN06266103) | marine metagenome | isolation source: Algal blade | place: United Kingdom:Sidmouth, United...
GGTGCATGGAGTGCAGATTGTGTGTTAAGCTGTCCTGGTCTACTGTTCATGCGCTTTCTCGGGTTTCGTTGTGGTTACTCCGGGGGGGTGAGTACCGGCGGCCTCGTTCACAGCGGGGCCGTCGTCGTTTCTGGCGTCCTGATTTCGTCCCGGACGGCTCCTTGCCGGCCTCGATCTGCCATCTAGGCGCTCTATCGGAACGCCTCGGCGTTCTGCCTCGCGACCGCCGCGGATGGCCTCCGCCGCCGCCTGACGCGATGCGGCCAAAAAATATCCGGCCGCATCTCCTCGCACGTGTAGTGACAGATCAGCTCGAGCGCGCAGCAGTGCTCCGGCGGCACGACGGTCCACATCGCGACCGCCGAGCGCGTGATGCCGAGGTGCCGCCCGACTTGCGCCGCCCCGCCCGGAACCGATCGAACCAGCTCGCGCGGGTCGAGAAGTGGCTTTGAGCACGTCTTGTTTCGTCTTCCCATGCCTCAATGGTAAGACTCTCTTGCCACGGGCGCAATATCTAATTGCCCGAGCAACTAGACCTGCGTCTAGGTCTTACGGTTACGTCGAAGTGCCCCCATGTAAGGGAGGCTTGCGCTACAGTCACACAATGCGAGACGCCCTGATCAAGAGAAAGCTCCGCCTGGCCCGCACGCGCGCCGGACTGTCGCAAGCCGAAGTCGGCAAGGCGTGCCGCTCGGGAGGCCGCCCGAAGGGGATCTCGCGAAACGCAGTCGCCAACTGGGAGTCGCTCGAGTCCAGCGAGCTTCCGACGATCCGGCATCTCACCGACGTGGCGAAGGTGTGCCGGGTGCCCCTTGGCTACTTCTTCTCTGATGAAGAGGAGCTGTCGTCGCTCGATGTCAAGAAACCCTCAGGCCCCGCCCTGCGCTGGATTCCGGTGATACGCTGGTCGCAGATCAAGCAATATTGCGGACCTATGATGTCTGGAGTGTCTCCCGCGGAGGCGGCGACTCGAGCTCTTCCGGCCCCTGTGGCTTGCAGCGAGCACGCGTTCATCCTGCCCGTCCGAGACCGATCGATGACGAGCGCGAACCCGCTCGAGGAGAGTTATCCGGAGGACATGCTCATCTACTATGACCCTGCCGCATCAGTCGACGAGGGGCTTGCCCGGCAGCTGGTTCTTGCTTGGGTTCCGGGGAGGGCGGAGCATGTTTTCCGCGTGCTCGTCACGGACGGTCGTGAGCGGTGGCTCGAAGCACTGAGCCCGGACTACGGGCGGATCACCGGTCCCTTCGAGGTCTGTGCCGTCATGTTCGGCGCGCTCAAGCTGCCACACTCTCAGCCCCTCTAGGCTCTTTCAGCCGCCCCTCTTGCGGCGCCGTAGGCGCGCTCGGCTCTCTTGCTCATTATCGCAAGATGTACTTGACACCCTAGCGCGAAGACAGATATTCTGACGCCTCGTTTCGTTGTCACTCGACGAGAGGTTATGAAGATGAAAAGCTCAGCCACGCGCGATCACGCGCCGATCGCCGACGAGGCCCTCGATCACGCGCACCACGTCCTCGATTCGATCGCTCACACCGATCGCCGGAACGAGATCGCCTTGCACCGGCGCAGAGAGATCGACGCGACCGAGGAGCCCGGCGCCGACGCGGCGCACGAGGCGTACCTCGAAAGCTCGCCGTACTGGAGAGGCCGATCGTGAGCGGCATGACGGCGGAGGAGGCGATGGACGTGGTCCGCGATGTCAGGCGTGTCGTCTCGCACGCGACGCAGAAGAGGCTAGATCCCGCCTCCGTGCGCGAACATTACATCACCTGCGCGCTCGTCTGCGCGCTCGTCGGCGGAGATGTCGCCGTCCGCAACTACCTCGATCGGCTTTGCGCCGAAGAGGTCGCGGAAGCGTCTCTCGAGCCCGAAGGGGGCTCGACGTGATCGCCCAAGGGAGCTGCGCCACCGTCCGCCGATCGGGCGTGCTGGTGCCCGTCGAAGCGGTTTCTGAAGGACAGGCGGCGAGAGCGCTCAGGGCGTTCGCAGCGAGCTTTCGTCCCTTTCCGGGGACGGCCGCCCGTCCTGGCGTGTACGGCATCGTCACCGCGCACGAGCCGAGGCGCGCACGAGAGCGCCCGATCGGACCGTCCCGGATCGTCCCCTCCTCCGATATCCGAGCGCGGCTGCGCGCCCAGGCTCGACGGGGTCTCGTCAGTAGATCACGCGGGGTGACGCAGCCCTCGCCCACGACAGGAGAGTGACATGAGCACATCGCGCGCGCCACAAGAGGACAACCTGTCGCTCTGGCATCAGATCTCGAAGACCGATCCATCAGCGGTCAAGAAGATCACGGAAGGAACTCTCGCGGGCCGGAGCTCGATCAACGTCCAGCAGACGGTCAAGCAGATGACCGAAGCGTTCGGCCCGGTCGGCAAAGGATGGGGGTACGCCGTCGTCTCGGAGCGCATCGACGAGGGCGCCCCGATCTACACGCGCCCGAAGGAAGGCAGCGGCGAGAAGCCGGAGTACATCTGTCACGAGAAAATCCACACGCTGTGCATCAGTGTGTGGGTTCGAGATGCGGAGACAGGCGCGCCGCTGCATGCGTCGCACTACGGCGCGACACGTATGGTCTACGGCTCGAAGTGGGGCACGACCACCGACGAGGACTATGCCAAGAAGTCGCTCTCGGATGCGCTGAAGAAAGCGGCGAGCATATTCGGCTGTCATGCCGATATCTTTCTCGGAGAGTGGGATGACCCGAGCTACGTCGCCGAGCGCAAGGCCGAGGAGGCGATCGAGAAAGCCGAGGACAAGGAAGCGGCGGCCGAGGTGCAGCGACAAGAGTACGAAGGATGGAAGGGGCGGAACCTTGAGCTTATCGCGAGCGCCACTCAGCTCTCCGAGCTCGAGGGACTGTTCAACGCCGGAGCCAGGAAAGCCGCTCGGCGCGACGACAGTGACTACCTGGTCGCGATGGGCAAGCGCTGGCGCGAGCGCATCCCAGGACTCATAGGACGCGCCTCGGATCGCCCCGCCGTCGAAGCCATCTACGCCGCGGCCAAGGCTCGCTCGAAGAGCTGGGGGGAGAGGGGATTGAGCTGGCTCGAAGGCGTCAAGGAGCTCTGCTCCAAGCGCACCGAGGCGCTCGAGTCGAGCGATGCGGGGGCGGCCGAATGATCGACCCGAAGAGATCGGACGAGATCGTGCGCGGCCTCGCCGCCGTCGAGCGCTCGATGGATAGGGGCGAGGTGAAGTACGTCCGCCTCGCTGGAAGCCCGAGCCGCCTTCCGCTCTCCGACAAGATGATGGAGCGTTTCGGGCTCGAGCACGGGCAGACGATCAGCATCACGATCTACGACTGCATCGTTATGGCTATCGCGGAAGAGGTGAAGGGCGAGGTGGCCACTTCGCTCGCCGCCGAGGCGATCGAGAAAGCGATGAAGGCGGCGAAGGGCGGCGAGGGAGAAGGCTCGTGAACGCCCCTCTCTACGAGATCGCCGAGCGCTACAAGTCGCTCGTCGCGCTCTCCGACACTGACATGGACGAGCGGGCCATCGCCGACACGCTCGAGGCAGTCGACGGGGAGCTCAAAGACAAGGCGCTCGCCATACGCGCCGTGATGCAAAGCATGTCGGGCGACGAGGGCACGATCGACGCCGAGATCAAACGACTCGAGGGTCGTCGCCAGGCGATGAGGAATCGTCGCGCGGCGCTCGAGGAGTACCTCCGGCGGAACATGGCCGATTGCGAGATCAATCGCATCGAATCTCCCATTTTCTCGATCACGCTCGCCGCCCCCACACTGAGGCTGGACATCACCGACGAGAGCGAGATCCCTGACGAGTACGTCACGGCGAGGGTCACCGAGCAGATCGACCGGCGGCGACTCCTCGCCGACATGAAAGCGGGCAAGGAAGTCCCGGGTGCTCGCCTCGTCGAGGCCAGGCGCGCACTGAAATTCACCGAACCGAGAGAGAGCTAGACAGTGGCGACGAAGACAAAGACAAAGACCGAGGCGCCGGACGCCATCGCGAAGGCGGCAGGCGAGGCCCTCAGCCGCTTGGTGCTGGAAGGGGATGCGATCGGGGACGAGGTCGACCGGCGCATCCGGGCGAGGCTCGCGAGCCCGCTCTCGATCGAGATCAAGAGACAGGATCGCGAGACGGTCCAGATCTCGGGTCCGTTTCACCGCGATTTCCGAACGGTCCTTGCGGCTCTCCAGGCCGGCCCCACTGCCATGATCGGACCGGCCGGATGCGGAAAGTCGACGATCGCGACGCAGTGCGCGAAGGCGCTAGATCTGAGCTTCTTCTTCAACGGCGCAATCCAGCACGAGTACAAGCTGACGGGGTTCGTCGATGCGAACGGCAAGACGGTCAGGACGCCGTTCCGAGAGGCCTACGAGCACGGCGGGGTGTACCTCTTCGACGAGATCGATGCGTCGTCGGCGAACGCACTCCTCGCCTTCAACGCCGCGCTCTCGGGAAATCACATGGACTTCCCCGATGGCGTCGCCGAGAAGCACAAGGACTTCTTGTGCCTTGCCGCAGCCAACACCTTCGGCACCGGGAGGGACAGGGTCTACGTCGGGCGGAATCAGCTCGACGCGGCAACGATGGATCGATTCGCGTTCGTCTCGATCGACTACGACGAGCGCCTTGAGCTGACGGTCGCCTGTAATCTCGAATGGGTGGCCGAAGTCGTAATGGTGCGTGAGGTGATCCGCGAGAAGAAGATTCGCCACGTCGTCTCCCCTCGGGCGTCCATTCTCGGAGCTCGGCTGATCGAGGGAGGAATGGACAGAGAGAAGGTCCGGGAGCTTGCGCTCTGGAAGGGGCTCGATGGCGACTCGGTTGAGAAGGTTCGTGCGGAGATGAAGGCGCGCCGCTCGACGTTTCTCGAGCGCAAAGAAGCGCTCGGGAAGGCGGCGGCGTGAGGCCGTACGATCATCTGTGGGAAACGGCGCCGAGGGGGCGCGCGGTCGATGCCGTACTCCGTCTCGGCTATGCGGACTTTCTCGACTTCGCCGAGCGCTCGTCGCCTCGCCCGCCTGTCTTGAATGGCGGCGGGAGTAGACAACTGGGCGGTGAGGGCTGGAGCGGCACGGCAACGTTCGACGATGCTCTGGGTCTTGCTTGGAGCGGATGGCCGGAGGCCGCCTCGAAAATCGAGGCAGGCAGCCGGGAGCTTCTCGTCTCGACGCGAGAGCTGATCGCTCGTCGCCCCGAGCTTGCGCCGGTCGGCGCGTTCCCGATCGTGCCGGTCTTTCTCTCGGGCTCCCCCGACCACATGCTCGAGCCCTCGACGGAGAGAGAAGCCCCGTTCTGCCGAATCCTCATCAACACGACCTATTCGGCTGCCACGGACAGTGAGGAAGTTTTCTCGTTCGGCTCGGCCTGCCTTCGGCTGATCGATGACCTTGATGCCGCCGGGCTCGAGACTGATGTCGATGCGGTGATCTGCGTGACGGACGGGCGCTACACCACAACCGGGATCGTCCACGTGAAGCGGGCCGGAGAGATGCTTGATCTCGAGAGGCTCGGATTCGTGCTCTGCTCGACCGCCTGGCTGAGGAGGCTCGGATTCACTCTCATCGAGTGTCAGCCGAACACGGATGCCGCAACGACCCTCGCCAGGGACGGCTACGGCTCGCCGACAGAGCCCGCGCAAGCGATATGCGACGAATACGATCTGGTCATCCCTCTCCTGCACGCCGGCCTCGACGAGGGCGATGCTGGGGAGGTGTACGACAAGCTGATGGATCTGCTTGGCAAGTCCAAAGTGGCCGCGGAGGCGGCCTGACAATCATTCGATCAACTGACAACCACTGACAACCAAGCGAAGACGGGAAAATCATGAACAACAATGACCTCATGAAAGCGATGCTGGAAGGAATGGCGACAATGGGCCGAGGCCAAGACGATATGAAGCTGGAGACCTTTGATCTCGTCCTCACGGATAAGGAGAGCATCGTCGAGTTTTCTCGATTCAACCAGATCGAGGGCAAGCTGCAAGCGCAGGTCGAGAGGCTAGCGTGGATCGAAGAGAGACTCGGCCGAGCGCTGCCGAAGATCCACAGCACCGAGGCGATGCCCTTTGGCTCCTCGCTCGCGATGGTCCGAATCACCTGCCATGCCTCGGCCTCGGACGGGGTCTCTTACTTCGACCACGGCGGGGATATCAGCGCCGAGGCAAGGGGCGTGCTCGAGTCCCTTCCCGAGCCGCTCCGAAGCGAGGCTATCGAGTGGGCCGATGCCGTGGACGAGAGGGCTGCCAAGGAGAGGGAGGAGGACGAGCCCGAGGACGAGCCCGAGGTGAATGCGCGGCTGAGGAGCGAGCTCCTAGAGCTGGACGAGGGGGCCGAAGAGGCGCACTAGGGCGCGCCTGGGGCGGAAGAGGAGCGGGAGGGAAGGGTGGATAATGGGAGGCATGACCTGCTGGTAGTAGGCGAGGTCGCCGATCGGCTACGGTGCTCTCCTCGGTACGTGCGCGAGTTGATCGCTTCTGGCAAGCTGGTGGCCGTCAGGCTCGGCAAGAGCGCCAGAAGCGATCGAGTCGCGGAGGCCGACGTGCTGGCGTTCATCGACGCGCGCAGGAGGATCGTGGAGTGTCCGTCTATCGCCGAGGAAAGATATGGTGGATCAAGTACACGCCGCCAGGCGGTGGAAGGCCTATTCGACGGTCCGCTCGCACCACCTCGAAGAGGGAGGCGGAAGCGCTCGAGCGACGAGTCCGGCTGCAGGGGCGAGTTGGTGACGCTACCACCTACCTCGACGCGCTGACGCTCTGGCTTCCGCTCGCGCCGAAGTCTGCCCACTCCCCTGCCCGGAACACGTTCGAGCTGTATCACCTGACGCTCGACAAACTGCCGGCGGCGGCGAATCGGATGGCCTCTCGTATGGTCAGAGAAGGCCTTTCGCCGCTGACAGTCAACCGCCGTCTCGCCGTCGTCAAGCGAGTCCTGGGGCTTGCATATCGAGAGTGGGACTTGACAGACCAGCCGCTTGCGCAGAAGGTCCACAAGTTCAGCGAGCGCGGGCATGAGAGAGAGGTCTTTCTCTCTCCCGAGGAAGTGGCCGAGCTAGCGAGCGCGGTCGAGCACCCCGCCGTTCGTGACTACGTTCTCGTGCTCGCGTTCACGGGGCTGCGAAAGACCGAGCTGCTTGAGCTCCGACCCGATCAGTGGGTAGCCCCGGACATCGTTCTTGAGTCCAAGACCAAGAGCAAGCGACCGCGAATCGTGCGTGTCGTCCCAGAGCTACACGATGCGATGCGGTGGTTGCCCTGGCCGTTCACGCTGCACGACCTACGCACCGAGTGGGAGCGTGCCCGCGCCGAGCTCGGAATGCCGCATCTTCGGATGCACGACCTTCGGCACACTTGCGCGTCGTGGCTGGCGGCGGACCCTACCGTGCCGCTCACCGTCATCCGAGACACGCTCGGGCACAGCTCTCTAGCTGTCACGAGTCGATACGCTCACCTCCGGAGGGGGCAGGCTGGCGATATCACGCAGGCCGCTCTGTCAGCGCGAATGGGCACGATGATAGGCACAGAAGCAGACCTAGATGCCGGCGAAGAAAGAGACTAAGCTGTTGATTTATAATGGTGCCCGGGGCGGGGTTCGAACCCGCACGGGGTCGCCCCCGAGAGATTTTAAGTCAGTGGGTTCCGGAGCATGCACGAGCGAATGCGGCTTCCGGGGGGGCTTCAGGCGCCTTGCGGCGCTTCCTGCATCAGGCGTGGGCACAAGTTTGGGCACATCGCGGGAACGGCCGGCGCCCGCCCTATCGCCATCGCACGCCGCCTCGCGCATGCACGATCAGCGAGCTCGGCATCGTGTCGAAGCGCTGGCCGTCGCGCGTGACGAGCTGGCCGCGGTCATCGATGACGCCCGTCGCCCTGGCGGTCGTCACTTGATCGCCGTGCGGGCTGTTGTCGCGGGAGAGGACGACGGTCGTCGTGACAGTACGGCCTTGGTACGATTCGAGCCATCGGCTCATCGTCGCGGCTCCTCGGCGGGCTCGTCAACAATCCGCCGCACCTCCGCGATCACCTCCCCGCGCAGGCGCTCGAGGAGTTCAATCGTGTGCATCTCGCACCGCTCGTCGTCCTCTTGCTCAGCCTCGTCGAGCCGGGCGAGGAGGTGGCGGAGCGTGGCAAGGTGCGTGTCGTTGAGCATCGATTCTTCTATATCGGGTCGGCGTATTCGCTGCAGCCCGGCCAACGAAGGCCGTCCTCATAGGCCAGAGAGCACGCAAGAAGGTAATCCTTGATTTCTTTGTCTGTTTCCGCGAGCAGATCGATGCCGGCGGTGTCGACCTCCTTGGTCTGCAGCAATTTGATCTTCCTCATGTAGCGGTCCGGCCCCTGTACGTCAACACGCCCCTCCACGATCCATCTCTTACCCAGCGCTCCGGTCTCAATCTTTCGGCTGACCGTGACTGTAGACGGCGAATCGCTTTCGGTGTTTCGGTAGAAATCTAGCGCTTCATCGAAATTTTCATCATCAACCATTCTGAGCCTGTTCGCCATCGCCTGCCCTTTACTGTTGTCGCTTCGCTGAATTGTCGATGTTCATCGCCCAGCCAAACAAGAATGCAGCGCCTACCAGCATCCACCCGCCAACCTTGTAGAACATGACGAGAGCGACCACGAACAAAAATACTCCGAACAAAGTATATATCTTATTAATACTCATTTGCACTATCTAGCGTTGGGTTGGTTAACGAAAACAGATAGAAGTGGCGCCAGGCTCTACGCCGCAAAAATTTATGAGCCTTGCCATTTCTTACGACATTCCAGCAGTCGGTGTGTTTCCACGACGCCACTTCTATCCGTTCTGGTTCGGTTGATCTTCGACCGGCTCCGCCCAAGCGGCCAGCGAGGAACCGGGCGGAGCGTCGGGGTGCCGGCCGGCCATCACGCGACACTGCCGCCCAGGGAATACCGACTTCCAGTAGCGATTGAACGCGGCCTCGATGTCGTTGGTGAGCCTATCTTCGGCGCGCTGCCTATCGCGGCTGTCTGCCAACGCCGACAAGGCTCTTTCCAAGGAGGCGCCTGCCGCCGCAACATCGGCAACGGTCGCGTCTTTCGGGTCGGGCAGCTCATTCATTGCCGTCTTCTGGTTCTCGTCGCGGTTGCTGCGGGTGTCTACGCGTGGAGGAAGGTCGCGGGCGCCGTCGACAGTCCCAGCTAGCGCCCGCCCTTCCTCTCCCGCTCGCGCCGCTCCCCGTACTCGAGCACGGCGATCTCGATCAGCGAGGCGACGGAGCGCCGCTCGGCCTTAGCGATTTTCTCAATCTGCGCCTTGACCGCCGGGTCTATGCGGATGTTGATACGCTCTGTCTTCGACATGCTGCGGGCTCCCTCGCGAGCCTGAGCGTAGTCGAGATCGAAACGAAGCGCCTAGTCTTGCCGAGCTCGATACTCGGCGCAGGCGTCGGCGAACAACGCCTCGCGCTCGAGCGGGCCGAACATCACGATCGGGTACTCGTTGACAGCACCGCGCGGACGAGGCTGCTGAGGATGCCGGCGACACTCGAAGCCGATACGATATCGGCACGTCCGACACGTCGCGTCCGCCCACGCGTCGTCGCTCATCTATTTTCGTTGGGCTCGTCGCTCGCCGAGAGCGGGTTGATCTCTCTCGGGCTGCCGACATCGCCTCGGTAGATTGGTGGCACGCTAGTGTCGGTGCGACTGCCGTCTGGCGTCAAGGATCTTCTCTAACGCCTCCTCGGTCGTCATGGTGCCGGGAGGCGGCTGGGTTTCAGGCGGGTTCTTGTCCATCGCTTCGTCTCCTTGCTGTTCGATGTCGTCAAGCGCGTCACGCGCTGCTTTGATCGTGTCGGCTTTCCCGAGCTTGTACGCCTCTCTCACGATCCAGTCGATCCCGTCAGGCAGGTCATCGGGCCTAAAGTTCTTGTCGCCCTGTTCCGCGATGAGCTCGCGAGAGTGCTGGCGTAGCTCGTTCAAAGTCGTCATCCGATTCTCCTTCGCGCCGTGTTCAGAATTCGCTTGATCGCGGATCGTTCGCGAGCAAGTCGAGCGCCCGGCGCGTTCCGTCAGAGCTGCCGTCCGTCAGGAATATCGTCGAGCACTCGTCGTCGGCGTCGCTCGGGTCGTACGCGACGAAAGATACTTTCCAGCCGTCCGGCAGGTGCTCACTGCACGACGATAGCGCCCGCTCGGCCTCCTGCCGCAGAGCGATCAGGCGGAACGAGTCGTGGGTCGATGCCATGCCGTTCTCCTACGTGTTCAATGGGTTGTCTCGCCGGGAACCGGCGGAAACGGCTGTTCGCGCTCCGATTGCGGCACGTCGTCGCGATAGCTGGCAGAGCACGGGCTGCACTCGCGACCCGCGTCCAGGCAGTCGTCGTGGAAGATGCGATGGCAAGTAGCGCACTGCTCGCTCTCTTCGCCGGAAAGACTTGATCGGCACGCCGGACATGCTGTCTGCTGCATCGGTCGGTTCTCTTTTGTGTCTTATCGATTCACGACGACCGCAGGTGCCAGCACGGACAGAACTGACACCTATACGGGCGCTGTGGCAGTCCACGGGACTCGGCAAACTCCCGCGCCTGTTGTTCCGTCGCGTGCTGCTTCTTGCGGATGCACTTGCCGCCGTGGATGCGGCGGTGCAGATTGAACTTGCGACTCTTGTCAGCGTACTTGTTCACGCCGCCTCCTTCGCGTCGTGTTCAGGGTTTCGTTGCAGCGAACCGTGTCGCGCGGAGCTTCTGCCAGCCGTCCGGCAGCGGCGCCCACTCGTCGATGCCGGTCACGATCAGCGATCCGTTCGGCTCTCGGCGTGTCCTGACGATCGAGCCGCAGCCGTTTGGCGCGTAATCAGCAGAGATGGTCGCGCCGTCGTCATCAGGGCCGGACACGCACGAGTGGCCCGTGCTTGACGGGATGGACACACCGCACACCGCGCATGTGGTCATTGGCTTCGATTCTCCACTATGTTGCAGCGGCCGAAGGCTCGGCCTGATGCGTGCGCCACGCGTTGAGCGTCGACCGCCCAACGCGCCCACCGCGTGATACGTCCGCGATCCACCCCTCGACCCCGCTTCCCCTCGGGTAGAGCATCGACTCGAACTCCGACCCGTCCGACTCATACGCCTTGTCGAGCTGCCAGAACCATCCGTCGCCGACAGATTCTTGCTCGCGGCAGACGATGAGCGGATCGACCTCGAGCACGATCATGATCGGGCAGTACATCTCGTGCCAGTAGTCACCGGGGCGCGGTGCTGCCACCGCCGATCGGTTGCGTCGGGCGCGGGCCTCTCTGCTCATGTCCATGCCGGCGAGTGCTCCTACGTGTTAGATGTCGTGGCCGTGCGCTTGAGCGATCTGCTCTTGCCGCACAGTTGGCATGTCTGCAGCACTTCGTGCTTCGTCGATCGCCTCAACCGCCTGCCGCAACTGGTAGATGAAGTGCGCGCCGACGATGAACGTGTTGTCGCCGCTCGCCGCCTGTGGCCCGAACTTCAAAGGCATCTCCAGAGCGCCGCGAGCGCCTTTGATCAGCATCTCCCAAGGGTGCGCGTACCGACCGTGCCCGCCGCAGTCAATACAGTGCATGTCATCGCGCTCGTCCCATCCGCTGCCCTCGCAGCTCTCGCACCGGGCGCCGTGCGGCTTCTGAGCATTCATCGTCCGTTTCTCCCCTATGTTGCGTCGGCGGTCGGCGGAAGGTTCGCCCACATGTCGCCCGGCTGCGCGTCGAACGGATGCCCGTCTGCGCTCATCCACCCCGGCGGGATGTCCTCGTCGTTCGTGCCCCATCCCACGATCCACAGCGCCCCGAACGGCTTGGCGTCGGGTTCTCGCTTTCGGCACCGCACGTAGGCGACCGGCCGCGACTGCACGAGCAGCGGATCGTCGGCGGGCATCTCGTTCGCTTCCGGCGGCTGGTCAGCCGGATGCCACAGATCGGTCACGACAGCGCCCTCTTGATCTCGTCCCGCTCGGCGATCAGCGGGTGACGCGTCGTCCGTCGCCGGTACACGCGCCACGAGCTGTACGTCCGCCAGTGGCAGAGCATCGCGATCACACCCTTGCCGGTGAGCGCCTGCACGCCTTCGTACTTCACCGCGTACCCGTGATGCACGAGGTAGTCTCGGCCGGACTTCGCGGTGAGGTTGCCGTCCCAGACCATGCCGCACCGAAACAGCTGACGCGCGACGTCGATGACGCCGTGATCGTAGCCGTCTTGCGCCCCACCCGGCGGATAGATGCCGCCCTTTTTCGGTCGAAATCCGATCATGCTCGGCTCCTTCGTGTTGCCCGGCGACGACGTGCCGCCGGTGTTGTCTTGCCACCCCGCCCGACGCCAGTGATGCGGCGGATAGTCGACTCCGACGCGTCCGCCAGCTCGGGAAACCTCGCGCCGATCGCAGCTCGCGCGGTCAAGGTCTCCACGGCTTGGTGTAGACCTCCTTACCGGTCTGACACAAGTGGTACTGTTCCTCCATCCTCTCGAACCTGTCCGGATCACGCTTCGATATCAAGCGGTACTCGTCCGGCGCCCCATCGACAACGCACCTAAGCAACGCGAAGCCGTCCGGATCGTACACGAACGACTGGCGGCAGTAGACGGGCTTGATATCAAACTGTCGGCGACGCTCTTCTACCTTGGCCACTTCTCTCGTGGCGTACCATTTGTGAACAACCAACTCCGCCCCGTCTCGAATGATCCCACTTGATACGTGCCCGAAATATCGCCTCTTGGGATTTCCCGTCATTCCCACGTACACAACTTCGCCATTCAGGACTATGTCGTACACGCATGTTTCGGTTGAGCGGGCTTGGGCCTCTCTTGCAGCGGCGCGCTCTCTTTGAACCTTACCTAGCGGCATGTCTTTTAGCCTCCGCTCTTACCGCGATTTCGATGATGGCCGACTGGCTCAACCCTCGGTCAGCCGCCATTGCCTTGAGCATTACTAGGCATGCTTCGCTGAGCCTGAACGTAGCGGCTGTTTTGCTCTTTTTTTTCTTTGAGGTTCGCATACATTGTACTGTACATGTATTGCTTGACAGGGTCAAGGGCGAGGCGTATGGTGAATACACAGTTACCGAGCGACAGCGACGACATTCATGATCGACCTCTACCACGGCACGCACGAACAGTAACCCCCCGATCCTGGAGACACCGATGCCGAGCAGCACGACCGGCCAAGTGCGAGCGTCCGAGAAAAAACGTGAGGAGGGCGGCGAAGTGCAGATTCGATCACCGCTGACGTGGGTCGAGGCGAAGCACGAAGCGGAGGCGAAGGCGGCAGGCGACGCGGCATGGAAAAAGGCAGTAGCTAAGTACCAGCGGAGGCGCGACTGAACGTTTACAGCCTGTAACGGTTACGCTCAGACCATCGCTTGACTTACAGCCTGTAATTGCCGATACTGTAGTCACTCCAACGCAGCAACCACGAGACACCGACATGACCTACATCCCGCAGCATATCCGCGAACACGTCGAAGGCCATCCGACTCTCGACG
>ENA-ORXM01004060-ORXM01004060.1-marine-metagenome-genome-assembly--contig:-NODE-4060-length-13453-cov-4.947667_pt1 | contig 13453 bp, 9 predicted proteins | sample MGYA00237867_ERZ511480 | MGnify/ENA primary metagenome ERZ511480 (study PRJEB26309, sample SAMN06266103) | marine metagenome | isolation source: Algal blade | place: United Kingdom:Sidmouth, United...
GACCATGCTTGAAGGAGTTGTAATAAGAGGTACAGCTACAAATTTAAAAAACAGCTATTTTAACATTGCAGGAAAAACAGGAACAGCACAAATCTATAATGCTAAATATGGATATAAGTACGCTTCAAAAGTATCGTATCAGGCATCTTTTGTTGGTTACTTTCCCGCTGAAACACCAAAATATTCATGCATTGTTGTAGTTAACGCACCGTCAAACGATGTGTATTACGGAAACTTAGTAGCAGGTCCAATCTTTAAAGAAGTTGCAGATAAAGTGTATGCCACAAGTGTAGAGATACATCCAGAAATTATTAAAAGCACTGAAAACACAACTACTCCAACAATATTTAGAGCCTTTGGTGAAGACCTTTCTTACCTAACATCATTGACGAATCATACTGAAGTACAGATCCCGTTTCGTACACAATTAGTAAAAGTAGAGGGAAAAGACATTAAACCCCAAACAACCATAGAAAATTTAGTCCCAAATGTATACGGACTAACCCTTAAAGACGCGCTTTTCATACTAGAAAACAAAGGGTTTATGGTTTCATTTTTAGGCAAAGGAAAAGTAAAAAAGCAATCCATAAGCCCAGGAACTAGAATAACGAAAGGAAGTAATATTTTATTAGAATTATCTTGAAAACCTTAAAAGACATATTGTATAAAGCGGGTTTAATTCAAATTGTGGGTGAACACAATTTAGCTATTGAACACATTAGCTTTAACACAAGTGAGATCAAAAAAAACTCACTCTTTGTAGCAATTAAAGGTCAGAATTTTGATGGGCATCAATTCATTGATCAGTGTATTGAATCAGGAGCCATTGCAATTATATGTGAAGTTCTACCTGAAAAAATAGAAAAGGGCGTTAGTTATATCAAGGTAAAAAACTCAAGATCTGCTCTTGCTTATATTTCAGCTAATTTCTATGACAATCCATCCTCTAAACTAAAGCTAGTAGGAATCACAGGCACCAATGGAAAAACAACAATTGTGAGCTTGCTCAAGCAGCTGTTTGATGGTTTAGGATACAAGACGGGTATGTTGTCCACTATAAAAAATATGGTTGGCGATGAAGAATTTCACGCGACACATACAACGCCTAATCCAGTAGCGCTGAACAAATTGCTGTTTGAAATGATCAAAGCGGGTTGTAGTTATGCTTTTATGGAAGTTAGCTCACATGCAATTGATCAAGAAAGAACAGCTGGGCTTGATTTTGATGTTGCGATTTTTACTAATATTTCACATGATCATTTGAATTATCATGGTGATATGAAAAACTATATAGCTACTAAGAAAAGGCTCTTTGACGATTTGAAGGAATCAGCTATTGCCATTGTGAATAGCGATGATAAGCGGGGAACTGTGATGGTTCAAAATACTAAAGCAAAAGTAAAGACTTATGCTTTGCAAACGATGGCGGACTATAAAGGGAAGATTATTGAACAAGATCTGATCGGTACGATGCTTAATATTAATGGAGCAGAATTTCATAGTAGAGTAGTTGGTCGCTTTAATGCAGAAAATATGCTAGCTGTCTATGCTTGCGGAGATTCATTTGAAATAGAGGAGATGGAAATCCTAACACAAATGAGTAAGCTAAAACCTGCAGAAGGAAGATTTGAATATGTATATGCTGATAAAAGAGGTATAACAGCTCTAGTAGATTATGCACACACACCAGATGCTTTAAAGAAAGTATTGGAAACAATAATAGAGACGAAAAATAAAGATTCAAAGGTTATCACAGTAGTTGGATGTGGAGGCGATAGGGATAAGGCGAAGCGGCCTAAGATGGCCAGCATAGGATCTAGTATGAGTAATCAACTGATCCTGACTTCTGACAATCCGAGGAGTGAAGATCCAACAACTATCTTGAAAGATATGGAAGCTGGACTGGACGAAAGTGATTTGCACAAAGTGTTGGTTATAGAAGATAGAAAACAAGCTATAAAGACAGCTTGCAGATTGGCTCAGAGTGGCGACATCATTTTAGTTGCTGGCAAAGGTCATGAGAAATACCAAGAAATAAATGGAGTGAAAACTCCTTTTGACGATAAAGAAATTCTTAATGAAGAATTGAAGATATAAAATTGGTGATACCAACAAATAGTTGGTGTCAATATCCAATAAAGATGAATAGTAGTGGAGGGACTATTATCATTCTCAGATTGGACAGTTGAGCCGAAAACCATTGTGGTTTTCGGTCTCAGCTGACTTTTAGAAAAAACGGACTATCATAAATAATGCTGTACTACTTATTCGAATACTTGTCTGCTAATTTTGATTTTGGAGGCGAAAATTTATATAAGTTTTTGAGCATTAGAGCAGGTCTGTCATTTATACTCTCCTTGATTATTTCCATTTTGTTTGGAAAGGGTATAATCAATAGGTTGAGAAGTTTGCAGATAGGGGAGACCGTAAGAGATTTAGGTTTAGCAGGCCAGATGGAAAAGCAAGGAACACCAACAATGGGAGGTGTTATCATATTACTTGCAATCCTAGTACCTACTTTACTTTTTGCCAAGGTGATCAATGTTTACATCATGACGATGATAGTAGCCATCTTGTTTTTAGGGTTTATTGGATTCGTCGATGACTATATCAAAGTCTTTAAGAAGAACAAGAAGGGACTACAAGGGAAGTTTAAAATACTTGGACAAGTACTACTTGGTATTTTCGTTGGATTGGTGATGTTAAATAGTAAGGATATCTCAGTAGTTATGGAAAAAAGCCAAGCCCAATTAGAAAGTTATGAAATATTAAATACGTATAAAGCAAATAATCCTTCAAACGTGAAGGAAGAAATAGAATACGCTACAGTTAAGAGCACCTTGACAAATATGCCATTTCTAAAAGGAAATGAATTGGATTATAGTAAACTCCTTTGGTTCTTAGATGCTGAAACAGCGCGAAAATACGTATGGATAGTATTCATACCTATAGTCGTGCTGATAATAACTGGAGTATCAAATGGGGCAAATTTGACCGACGGTATAGATGGATTAGCAACGGGGACATCAGCGATAATAGCAGCCACGATAGGAATATTAGCATACCTATCAGGTAATGTAATTGCGGCTAATTATTTGAATATTTTGTATCAGCCGCAGACAGGAGAATTAATAGTGTTCGCCTCGGCCCTGATCGGAGGTTGTTTAGGATTTCTGTGGTACAATTCCTATCCAGCCCAGGTATTCATGGGGGATACTGGAAGTTTGATGCTAGGAGGAGCTATAGCAACAATGGCGATATTGATTAGAAAAGAATTATTAATACCGATACTTTGCGGAATTTTTTTGATAGAAAGTTTATCTGTTATGATGCAAGTATCCTATTTTAAATATACGAGAAAGAAATATGGTGAAGGCAGGCGAATATTTTTAATGAGTCCGCTTCATCACCACTATCAAAAGGTTGGTATTCCAGAACCGAAGATAGTGACAAGATTTTGGATTATAGGTTTGATGTTAGCAGCATTAACCATTATTACTTTGAAGATTAGATAATAAAGATTATGTCCTTAGGGAAGACATTTACTAATGATTTACGCGGTGACACGGCCATTTGGTTGATTGCTATCGTATTGGCAATAGTGTCTATTCTTGCAGTATATAGCTCTACAGGAAGCATGGCTTTTAAGGTAAAAGGCGGCAATACAGAGTTCTTCTTATTGAAGCATATGGTGATTATAGGAATTAGTTTTTCCATAATGTATTTGATGTATAAAATACCATATGAGAATTTTAAAAAGTGGGCACCCTTCTGCTTGATGTTATCCATACCAATGTTGGTATATACGCTATTTCAAGGTGCAAACATCAACGAAGCACGAAGATGGATAGCCGTACCATTTATTGATTTGACATTTCAGACATCAGACTTTGCAAAGATAGCACTGATAACACATGTCGCAAGCGTAATTGGGTCTAAGCAAGAATACATTAATAGTTTGAAAGGTGCTCTAGTACCAATCATAGTTCCGATTTTAGTTATCTGTCTTTTAATAGCGATGGCGGATTTATCAACAGCTATTATTTTATTTTTGACTTGCTTTATAATGATGTTTGTCGGTAGAGTAAACTGGAAGTATTTAGGATTGCTTATACTATTTGGGTTTGTGGTGTTTTCTTTTCTGATTGTGCTTGGTCAATTTATGCCAGACATTGTCCGATTAGAAACTTGGACTTCAAGAATGACAGAATTCGTTACGAACTCTGATGGCGGGTATCAAGTCCAGCAATCCAAGATAGCAATAGCAAGTGGTGAATGGATTGGTGTAGGTCCGGGTAATAGTACACAAAGAAATTTTTTGCCTTCTCCTTTTGCTGATTTTATTTACGCCATTATCACCGAGGAATATGGGTTGGTTGGTGCATTCATCATGATATTAATGTTTGTTTGGTTAATGTTGAGAACTACAGCTTTGGTAACAAAAAGTGAGAAGGCATTCGGAGCAATGTTGGCAGTAGGGTTCACAGTTATTTTGACCTTGCAAGCTTTTATAAATATAGCAGTCTCGGTACATTTAGTACCCGTAACTGGAGTGACCATGCCTCTAGTAAGTATGGGAGGTACGTCATTTATTTTTGCAAGTATGATGATTGGGATTATTCTTAGTGTGAGTAGACATATTGAAATGCTTAAATAAGTAAATGAAGATTTATTTAAAAAAAAATTATTGACAACTGAGTGCAAAGAAAATTATAATAAGTGGAGGTGGAAGCGGAGGACATATTTTTCCAGCTATATCCATTGCAAACGCACTCAAAGAAATTGATAGAAACATTGACATATTATTTATTGGTGCCCAAGGCAAGATAGAAATGGATAAGGTTCCGAAAGCGGGATTCCCCATTGAAGGATTGTGGATTAGTGGTTTTCATCGCAAGAAATTGTGGAGAAATATATTATTTCCAATTAAATTATTGAGCAGCCTTTGGAAAGCAAGAATATTAATTAATCGCTTTAATCCTGATGTAGTAGTTGGGGTTGGTGGGTTTGCCAGCGGTCCAACTTTGAGAGTGGCCAGTGGAAAGAAGATTCCGACCCTGATCCAAGAGCAGAACTCTTATGCTGGAATAACGAATCGGCTGCTGGCAAAAAGAGTCGATAGGATTTGTGTTGCTTACCCAAATATGGGAGACACCTTTCCGGCAGAGAAGATTGTATTCACAGGAAATCCTGTGCGGGCAGCTATTTTGGACTTGAAAGCAAATAAAAAGGAAGCTGCAAAGCATTTTGGATTTGTTGGAAATAAATACATTGCTTTCTTGGTAGGAGGTAGTCTAGGAGCTTCGAGTCTAAATAAAGTGATGGCAAAGCATACGGACTTTTTCGAAAGTCATCCAGAAATAAAAATACTCTGGCAATGTGGATCTTTATACTTTGAAGAATATAAAAATTGTGCAACGGCACAGTTAAAGAATGTAAAGTTATCTGCATTCATTGACAGAATGGATTTAGCGTATAGTATGAGTGATGCAATCATAGCAAGAGCTGGTGCAGGTACAATTGCAGAATTGATGGTGGTAGGGAAGCCAGTAATACTAGTGCCTTCGCCCAATGTGGCAGAAGATCATCAAACGTACAATGCTAATGCTTTAGTGAAAGAGGAAGCAGCGCGATTAGTAGCAGATAAAGATATTGATAAGAATTTATTTCCTGCTCTTCTAGCCTTATTAAAAGACAGAGAAGCTAGAAATATAATGAGTGTGAAGCTAAATAAGTTAGCGATAACAGATGCCGCAGATAGAATTGCAAACGAAGTATTAGATTTAGCAGACCAAAAAGTAGGCCTGTGAAACTAGGAAAATTGAAGCGTGTTTATTTTTTAGGAATAGGAGGTATTGGGATGAGTGCAATAGCAAAATATTTGCACCATACAGGGGTTTCCGTTTTTGGCTACGATAAGACGAAAACAAAACTTACAAAATCCTTAGAAAAGCAAGGAATGAAAATTCATTATCGCGAAGATGTGAAAAAGATTCCTGAAGATATTGATTTGATAGTTTATACGCCTGCTATACCAGATGAGAATATAGAAAAGAAATATTTATTGACATTAGGTATTCCATTTATGAAGCGAGCTGAAGTGCTCGGTTGGATTACCAAAAAGAAAAAAACCTTAGCAATTGCAGGTACGCATGGGAAGACAACGACCAGTGCTATATTGACACATTTGTTGCGGACAGGAGATATTGATTGTACTGCTTTTCTTGGTGGGATCGCAGTAAATTATAAGTCAAATTTTGTAGCAGGTACAAGCAAGATAGCAGTTGTAGAAGCAGATGAGTATGATAGAAGCTTTTTGCATTTATCGCCTTATGCAGCGGTTATTACTTCAATGGATGCAGATCATTTAGATATCTATGGTGATCATGAGGAAATGTTGGATTCTGGATTTAGAGCTTTCTCTAAACGTGTCCAAGAAGGAGGTACACTTTTGTTGCAGAATCATTTGAAACTGCGGAAGCCGAAAGGTGTGGTAAAGACTTCATACGGAATAGACGCAGGGGAGGCTAGGGCTGAAAATGTATATGTGAAGAAAGGATATTTTCACTTCGATTATTGCGCAAAAAATGTGCAATGGACTGATTTAAGATTTGGCTTGCCTGGCTTACACAATATCGAAAATGCAGTAGCGGCGATAAGTCTGGCAAGACTGGTAAAAGTCGAAGAGAAAAGTATCAGAAAGGGATTAGCTTCATTCAAAGGAATAAAGCGAAGATTTGAATTTATAGTTAGAAAGGCGCATCAGGTGTATATAGATGACTATGCGCATCACCCTACCGAACTAAAGGCCTCTATCGGTGCTGCAAGAATGTTGTATCCTGATAGAAAAATAGCGGGTATTTTTCAGCCGCACCTATTTAGTAGAACGAGGGATTTTAAAAAGGAGTTCGCAGTGGCATTGGACACATTGGATGAGATTATTTTGCTTCCGATATATCCAGCCAGAGAGATGCCGATAAAAGGAATAACTAGTAAAACGATTTTTGATCTAATGAAATCAAAAAATAAATATGTAGTAGAAAAAAAAGATTTAATATCTTTTTTACAAAAAAGAGAAATAGATGTCTTGATGACTCTAGGAGCTGGAGATATAGATACGGAAATTGATAATATAAAAAGGATTTTGAAATAAAATGATAAAACAAAGTAGATACAGTGACAGAAATATTCTGGTAAAGCATATCGCTATTAGCTTGGGCTGTCTAGTACTGTTGAGTCTATCCATATATGCTGCGGCTACTATAAAAAATGAAAACTCTGCAGTAATCAATATTAATATTGACACATTAGGGGAGACTAAAAGCTTATTGATAGAAAAGGATATAAGAAATATTATTGAGCGTACTTACGGATTTGATTTGGTAGGGGTACCTGTAAGTGAAATAGATGTGTTATCGGTAGAGAATCTATTAAAAAATGTTCCTCACATCAAGGATGCTAATGTATATGTAGATGCTCTCAAGCGAGTACATGTGGATATACAACCACGTAAGGCAATTGTCAGGGTGGTAGATGAATATGGTAGCAACTACTTTTTGGATGAAGATGGAATTAGATTACCAATTTCGACAAATTTTACGCCAAGAGTAATGGTAGCACATGGTTCTGTACCGCAATATCACGATTTGAACTTTGTAGATAAGAAAGGCGTCCTGTATAATATTTTTGAACTCAGCTTAGCTATAAGTAATAATCCATTTTTGTCAGCACAAATTGATCAAATATTTATCAATAAGAACATGGAGGCAGAGTTAATTCCAAAAATCGGAAATCAAGAAATACGATTTGGAAAGATCGAAAATATTAATGAAAAATTAGAAAATCTTGTTGCCTTCTATAAAGACGGTATCGCATACAAAGGATGGAAAACTTATAAATCAATTGACTTAAGATACGATAGACAAGTCGTTTGTAATAAAACAAGGAGTTAAAAAAGGAAGAAACACTATAATAACACTTAATAGCACTACTATGCAGCAGAATGAAAGAACTAAAAATTTCAGCAAGACGGTCGTTTCTATCGACATCGGGACTTGCAAAATCACGGGCTTGGCCGGCTTCAAAGATGAATATGGGATGATAAAAATCCTAGCAGAATCTAGCGTTAAGACCAATGGTGTCATGCGCGGTATTATTAATAATACGGATAAGATTTCCAGATCCATTAAGGAGGTAATTAAGAATTTAGAAAATCGCATCGGGCAGACTGTAGAATCAGTTTATGTGGGTATTTCTAATCATTATGTAACGAACGTAACCAAACGCGGAATTCTTACTAGAGATGATCTTGATATAGAAGTTTCTGTAGAAGATATAGATAGGTTAATTGCAGACATGCATAAGATTGTGCTCAATCCTGGTACAAAGATTTTGGATGTGATTCCACAAGAATTTATCATCGATAGTGAACAAGGCATAATGGATCCTGTGGGTATGGCTGGGCGTCGCATAGACGCCAATTTCAATATCATAACCACTAAGGTGACTGCTATGCACAGTATAGAAAGAGCTATAAAGAAGTCAGGATTAGCATTACGCAACATGCGCCTCAATTCACTTGCATCGGGCGATGCAGTATTAAGTGAAGATGAAAAAGAAGCAGGTGTTGCACTGGTAGATATGGGTGGTGCTACGACTGATATAGCTATCTTCAAAGATGGTATTCTTCGGTACGCTGCGGTAATATCACTTGGTGGAAACGTGATTACCGAGGATATTAAATCAGGTTGTTGTGTGATGCCAGAAAGCGCAGAAAAGTTGAAAATAAAATATGGTTCATCCATGCCTTCTATGATAGAGAGTAATACTGTTATTACTATACCTGGCATCAAAGGTAGAGACGCTAAAGAAATATCACAAAAGACACTCTCCAGAATTATCCAAGCAAGGGTAGAGGAAATATTTGACTTCATCATGCTCAAAATTCAAGAGTCAGGATTCGAAAGACAGCTTATTGCGGGAATTGTACTTACGGGTGGATCTTCTGTATTATCAGATATCAAAAAAACAATTGAGTTATCAACAGGCCTGAGCACTAGGATAGGGCATCCGATAGATAAGCTTGCTTCAGGATACAAAGAAAACCTCTATCACCCTGCTTACGCTACCGCTATTGGATTATTGATAAATGGAATTGAAATGGAGGAGCAGCGTGCCAAGGAAGAAAAAATAGTACAGCGTGAAACAGAAGTAAAGGAGGAAATAAAGCAAGTAGAGGAAATTGCGCCTGTAGTTGAGCAGGAGAGTAACGAAGAGTTAGAAGAGCCAGGAAAAGATAATTGGTTCAAAAGAAATATTCTTGCTCCAGCCATTGATTTCTTTGAAGAAAAGAAAGACGTAGAATTTTAACACACTATATATTTAATAAGAACTTTTTACTAAGAACTAATTTTTAAAACACTTTAAAACATTCGAGCTATGATTTTTGACTTAAGCAGAGAAGATAAATCCATTATCAAAGTACTAGGCGTTGGGGGAGGTGGAAGTAATGCCGTACAGCACATGTACGCACAAGGCATAGTAGGCGTTGATTTCGCTATTTGCAATACGGACGCGCAAGCACTAGATGCTAGCCCAGTGCCTACTAAATTGCGTCTTGGTCCAAATCTTACGGAAGGCAGAGGAGCTGGATCTATTCCAGACGTCGGCAAGGAAGCCTGTATAGAATCTGTAGAGGACGTTAGATCATTCTTGGCTGACAATACCAAAATGTTATTTATTACTGCTGGTATGGGTGGTGGTACGGGTACAGGAGCAGCCCCAATTATCGCCAAAATATCTAAAGAAATGGGTATTTTGACAGTGGCTATAGTTACCCTGCCTTTTACATTTGAAGGTCGTCGTAGATCTACGCAAGGTCTTAGCGGTCTCGAAGAATTAAAAGCAAATGTAGATACTTTAGTAATTATTAGTAATGATAAACTGCGCAATATTCATGGAAATCTTACGCTACGAGAAGCTTTCGGACACGCCGATAATATCTTGACTACTGCTGCCAAGGGTATAGCAGAAATCATCACAGTTGCAGGTTATGTGAATGTGGATTTTGAAGATGTCAATACGGTTATGAAGGACTCTGGTGTGGCTATCATGGGCACTGCAAAAGCCAAAGGAGACCAGCGTGCAAAAGAGGCTGTTGACCTCGCTTTAAATTCTCCGCTTTTAGAAGATAATAATATTAAAGGTGCGCAGCACATTCTAGTAAACATTGCTTCGGGCACAAAAGAGGTTACGATGGACGAGATCTCTGAGATTACAGAGTTTGTACAAGAAGAAGCGGGCTACGGAACCGACTTGATCTGGGGTAACTGCTATGACGAATCGCTTGAGGATGAAATTTCTGTTACTGTTATCGCAACAGGTTTTGAGAGAAATAATATTGATAAGAACTTTGGAGAAACAAATCGTAAGGTTGTCGTCTCACTGGATGACGAAGATCGCAACGCGGACATGAAAAAGATAGCTGTTGATTACAACGAAGCTGCTGAAAAGACAAAGGTGGTAGAGTTTGATAACGTGATGGAGAACATGACGAACATCAAAGAATCTTACCGAAGAAAGCAAGAGGAAGAAGAAGTATCTGAGCCAACTGAAGTTTTCGATGGTGCAGCGGAGCGCGAGCGTATAGAGAAAATGCGTGCAGAACAAGTGAAGCTCAACACTCCTGATAAGATAAATAAACTTGAGAAAGAACCTGCTTATTTGAGAAGAGGTGTGCGCTTAGAAAAAGATGAGGAGTTAAAAAAAGATAAAGAAATGTCCAATTGGACCGTAAAGGAAAATACAGGTAGGATTGAGTTAGTTACCGACAACTCATACCTCCACGACAATGTGGACTAAAATCTCCACCGCATAGTCGAGCAAGAAATTAAGATTAGTTCTCTTAATAGTTCGGAGTGTTTTTTAAAGGACCTGGGTGCTAGTGAAGCCTGGGTCTTTTTTTATTTGGGTATGTTATGCATTTTGAGGCCATCCGCTCGGATATATACCGGCCCCTTTGTCCTCTAGGGCGATAGCTGATCAGTATTTAGATATAAGATTTCAATTAAAAATAGTTTATTTAGAATATTTGCTAATTATGGAAAAGGTATTTATAGTTCTTCTTCTTGGTCACCAAATTCAACAATAGAAATTGTAAATAATACTATTGTTTTAGGTGCTGGCATTCCAGACGGTGGAGTTAATCAAGGTGTAATTTTAAATGGGAATATTCATAATTTAAAAATAATTGCTAATAAAATAACTGCTACATCAAATTTAGTCCCAACAAATTCTAGAGGTATTAATTTAACTGGATCAGAAGGTCAAAATAATGAGGTATCTTTGAATAAATTCTTTTATTTCCCCGTAATTTTACCTGTGCCTACTATTTCGTGTATTTGGCTAGAGGATTTTGATAACATAGTTTGCTGTGAAAATTCAAATGTTTTTTTTCCAAACTTGTTTGTTGCCGTGAACTCAAATGATAAGTTCAATAGATCTAGGCTCTATTATCGGAAATAAAATTCAAATCCCCATGAATTCATTAGAGAGCGGAATGTATTATCTATTGCTGTTCGATAAACAAGGTAATATCGGGGCTAGAAAAAAGGTGATTAAACTTTGATATAAATCCGTTATTATATTTTGGATTTGTATCAGCGAAGGATATTAATAGTATGCGAATTATCAAGGTTTATGAGTTATTATTGTACAACTAATAAATGAAAAATACTTACCAGTTAGAGAAGTGGATTTGGAACCAAGATGATTTTGATAGACTGTCTTGGAATGATTGCTATATCAGAGCGGTAGCCTTTGAAGATGATATCTTATTCGATTTAGATTATGTCTTCTATACAGAATTTTCCAAGGTAAAATCTGCTGAACCAAAGTACTGGCTCAGCCCAGTAACTTTAATTTTCAAGCGTCCTACAAGCTTTACAGTAGATATGAAGATGGACGCTATAAACGGATTAAGGATAATATATATCTACAAAAAAATCAGTAATAAAAAATCATGTTATCATTTGCAAGGTTATGAGGGTAATATGATGATAGAATGTGAAGCGTTCGAGATGATTGTTAGAAGGCCTCCTTCTTTACAGATTTCGACTGCACTACCTGATATGGAAAGAGGCTCAATTTCTTTTGCGAAATTGTCAGAAATAAAATTCCAACCTGATGATGTTATCTTGAAGGCTAGAGAAGCTTCTTATCATTTGCATGATTTGAGGAATCAATTGTATGCTACTTCGCACGAATTTGATTTGTTTGATTTTGATAACTTGAATCCAAAAGATAAAATTCTAAAAAGAAGAGCATTCAAAAAGCGAATCGAAGAACTCTCAATATTGGTCAAGAATGCAGAATCTGAGTTGGTAGAAATATACACTTCGCGCAATTCATAAAATTTACTATTTCCAAGTTCAAAAAATTTAACCTGCGGACTAGTGATGTGCAGTGGTGGCATCTATGGCTGGTAGCATTAGCTTGGAGGCGGATGCCAGACCGAAGGGCCGAGCTGGCTAGCGAGCCACGAAACGTAACGACCCCTCCGCGCGGACGAGTAGGTCAGGGCAAAGGGGTAGGCCATTAAACCCTATAAACTATAGTTAAATCTCTGTATCCAGACTGTTTTTAGCAGCATAGTACACTAAAATAGTGTTCATCGGTGAAACCTTGTATCTAAATAGAGGAAAATACAGTACAAATGATGGGTTTGAGGCCGATACGCAAACTTATATATCACTAATATTATTAATTCAAATAGCACTTGATATATCGGTATAAAATGGGGAACTTTGTGCTTTTTTTAAGAAAGAAATATCATGAGTAACATTAGAAATATTGCAATCATTGCCCACGTAGATCATGGCAAGACGACATTGACAGATAAGATGCTTCATGCAGGTGAGCTCTTTAGCGATCACGAAAGACCTGGCGAGTTGATCATGGATAGCAATGATCTTGAAAAGGAAAGAGGAATCACGATCACGAGTAAGAACTGTTCGATTCACTATAAGGATACTAAAATTAATATCATAGATACACCTGGTCACAGTGATTTTGGTGGAGAGGTAGAGCGTGTATTGAACATGGCAGATGGTGTACTTCTGTTGGTAGATGCATTTGAAGGACCGATGCCACAGACACGATTTGTACTACAAAAAGCAATTGAGCTAGGGCTGAAGCCAGTCGTGGTGGTAAATAAAGTAGATAAAGAAAACTGCAGACCGGAAGAAGTTTACGAAGCAGTATTTGACCTAATGTTTAGTTTAGATGCTTCAGAGGAGCAATTAGATTTTCCCGTCATCTACGGTTCTGCAAAGAACGGCTGGATGAACTACGAATACGATAAGCCTACAGACAATATAATTCCATTATTAGATACCATAGTAAAACATGTACCTGCTCCAAAGATCGAGGAAGGGAACACACAGATGTTGATAAC
>ENA-ORXM01004061-ORXM01004061.1-marine-metagenome-genome-assembly--contig:-NODE-4061-length-13451-cov-3.810677_pt1 | contig 13451 bp, 12 predicted proteins | sample MGYA00237867_ERZ511480 | MGnify/ENA primary metagenome ERZ511480 (study PRJEB26309, sample SAMN06266103) | marine metagenome | isolation source: Algal blade | place: United Kingdom:Sidmouth, United...
TCAATAGCTTGTGCTCTGTGTCCATCATCATAATTTTAATTGATTTAATTGTTTTGATGTATAATTAATTAACTTTTTGGTTAAATTTTGTTTTATTGAAACGAACAAAACTAGCAAAATGTTCCGTAAAAAGAAATTTTCTTCTAAACTTTCAGTAAGTTTTGAAAATAAAATTTCCTTAATGCATCTGTAAAGTTTTGTTAACGCTCCATTTTAACCAATTAAAACATCTTAAATCAATTTCTTTTCACAACAAGGTAGCCTCTACTTCTTTTAATAGAGCAACAAATAATTCTTCTACACTCCTATATTGTAAAGGCGATGATGCTTGTCCTGCCCAAAAAGCACTATATCCTAATACGTTGTTTTCCAAAGCTCTTTTCCTTAAAGAGCTCAAAAATAAACTTTGAATTGGATAAGGTGCTACTTTCGTTTCTTGCATCAATGAAGTAGATAAGTTAGTTTCGATTGCTCTAGCTAATCGTCCTGTAAATACTTTTGTTAAACTAGTCTTTAAAACATCTTTAGACAATAGCAAATCCTTGTGTAAATCAGAAGCATTTGAAGCTTCCGTTGCCAAAAAAGCAGTTCCCATTTGTACACCTGCCGCTCCTAAATGTAACATTTTAGTAATATCTTTTCCTCTTGTAACTCCTCCAGCAGCAACGACTGGCAAGGCAACTCTTGGAACTAGTTGTTGTACTAAAGTTGCTGTTGTCATCGTAGATTTTTCTGGTACTTCTAAAAAAGAAGCTCGATGTCCTCCCGCCTCTATCCCAGAAGCAACAATACCATCTAGCCCTGCTGCTGCTATACATTTACCTTCTTCTAAAGTTGTTGCAGTCCCAATTATTTTTATATGTTGCCGTTTTAATGCTTTGATAATTTCTGGCGTAGGTATTCCAAAAATAAAACTAACTACAGGAGGATTTGCTTTTAAAATAGCTTCTATTTGTGCTTCAAAATTTTGCATCTTTGGTGTTGGGAAATTGGGTAAACTAAGGTTCAATTCATCGAAATAAGGCTTAAATACACTTTTTAATGCTTCAAAATCTTTCCGTGTATAATTTTCAATTGCTTCTTCATAAAAAGGCACCCATAAATTTAAAGCATAAGGCTTAGAAGTTTTCCCTTTTATCTGTTTATCAATTTCTAGAATTTGAGTAGGAGTATACGAATTCAAACCAAAAGATCCCAAACCTCCCAAATTAGAAACTTTGGAAACCAATTCGACGGAAGAAAAATTTCCGCCGAATGGTCCTTGTATAATGGGGTATTGAAGCTTTAACTGCTCTGTTAAGTTTGTTTTATTCCACATGAGCAAATAGTTTATTTACAATTTTCCAGTTTCCGCCAATAGTTGTCAAGGATAAAAAGTCATAATAATTATAGCCCAACATAGGCATATGAGCTTTTACCATCGCTACTTTACCTAGTATTTCAATGTTAATAATATTCATAGCAAATGCTTCTCCTAATTCTCTGGGAGATTTTCTAGTTTTAACCCCCTCCAGATATTCTTGAACAGGTTTGCAATAAGGAGTGCCAGTATTCATATCTCCATAAATAATTAACTGCTTATCAAAAGCGGCTTCAAGCTTAGGAATATCTCCTTCATAAATTCCTTCAAAATAATTAGCAATAACCTCTTCTATTTTTTCTGCTGTTTCTTTATACATAGTTTATTGTTTAAATAGCGTGTCCGATGGTGTGGCCACCTGCAACATTAAAGGTTTCCCCTGTTACAAAGTCTGCTGTTGCCAAATAATAAGCTGCTTCTGCAACTTCTTTTGCTTCTCCTATTCGATTGAGTAAATGCAATCCTGCCAAACTATCGGCATCTTCAACCCCCATTTTACCTTGTAATGGGCTTCTGATAATACCTGGTGCAATCGTGTTTATTTTGATATTGCTTTTTCCAAATTCTGCTGCCAGTTGCCTTGTCAAGGCATGAATGGCACCTTTACTAGTTAAAGGCGCTGTTGCAGGAAAACCAGCAATGGCGTGTTCGACCAACACAGTTCCAATATTAATAATAGCACCATCCCCCCTTTCCAACATTTTTGGAATTGCCGCTTGTGTCATGAAATAAGTTCCTTTCAAATTTGTTGTCCAAAAAAAATCTAAATCTTCGTTGGTCACCTCCAAAAATGGCTTAGGTGCAAAAACTCCTGCATTATTAATCAACACATCTACTCGACCGAATTTTGCCATTGCCAAGTCCACTATTTTTTGACCAAATCCTTGATCACCAACATTTCCAGCGACACAGATAGCATTTTGTGGTTTCCCTAAAGCTTGATAAGTTGCTTTCAATTTTTCTTCATGCAAAGAATTCATCACAACATTACTCCCTTTCTTAATAAATAAGTTCGCCATTGCTCGCCCAATTCCTGTTGAAGCACCTGTAATAATAACTGTTTTACCCTTCATGATTCGATGTTTTACTAATTGAATATTGTTTTCCATTTACCCCCCAATTATCTGCTGAAATTTCTTCAATGACAATGTGTGTTGTAGCGGGATTTTTTTGTAGCACATCGACGACTAATTGAGTAGCTCCTTGAATCAGCAACTCTTTCTGAGCTTTGGTAACTCCTTCATCGGTTACCTTGATATTAATGTATGGCATTCTAATTTGCTTTTATAAAATTTGAATTAATTATAAGGCAAAATTAGAGGAAAGGCAGCAAAGTTGGAAGGAAGTAAATCACGAATGGAAAGTGACCTAAGTCACACTTATTCTCTATACAAACGACTTAGAGTCTCTCTAGAAACACCTAGATAAGCAGCGATGGTTTTCTTAGAAATGCGTTGAAACAATTCAGGATATTGCTTGAAAAGCAATTCATACCGTTCTTTTGCAGAACTTTTAAGTAAACTTAGAATTCTTTCCTGCAAGGCAATGTAACCTTTCTTAGTTTTTCTTGCCCAAAATTCTTGCATCTTAGGCATTTCGGACATTAGCTTTTCTTTATTCTCATAAGTAATATAAAGCAAATCACAGTCCTCCAAACAATCAATGGAGAGTTTTGCTAAAGTTCTGTTCTCAAAAGCTCCATAATCAGTTACCCACCAATTTTCCATTGCAAACTGCACAATGTACTCTTTTCCACTTTCGTCTATAAAAGAAGATTTTAAACAACCCTTAACTACCCAAAATTCTTTGTTTGTCAATTCTCCTTCTTGGACAATGTATTGAAATTTCCGACGCTTCATGCGTTCAAAATAATGCAATACACCATCAAATTCTTCTTGACTTAAGGTTACTATTTCGTGAATGTGTTGTTGAAGTGGATGCAAGCTTGTTCTTTTTTTAATCAATTTAGGCCGTCAAACATAAGATAAACCCTAAGATAAGGCTTTCTCATTTTATTACAAGAGAACTCCACTAGAATTTCTATCGTCACTTTTGATAAGTCCATACGATTCTCAATGGATTTTCATACCTTTGAGGCTTCTTAAGGAATTTTACTTATTCTTACAAGCCATCATGATATGTTAATAGATACGCACGCGCATTTATATGCGTCCCAATTTGAAGAAGATAGAACAGAAATGATTCAACGTGCCTTTGATAATGGCATTGAACATTTGTTCTTGCCCAATATAGATGCTGATTCTATTCCAGGAATGTTAGCCTTGGAAGAAGCATACCCCAAACAGTGTCATGCCATGATGGGCTTGCATCCTTGTTCTGTTGATGCCAATTATAAAGAAACGTTGGCAATGATGGAAAAATGGTTTGACAAACGCCCCTTTTGTGCTGTAGGAGAAATCGGTTTGGATTATTACTGGAGTAAAGAATTTGTTGCAGAGCAGAAGGATGCTTTTCGTATACAATGCCGTTGGGCAAAAGATCTAGACATTCCTATCGTCATTCATGCACGGGACTCTTTGGACGATTTAATTGAGATTGTTCGAGAAGAAAAAACAGATAATTTCAGAGGAATTTTTCACTGTTTTGGAGGAAGTATTGAACAAGCAAATCAAATCATTGAGTTGGGTTTCTTGATGGGTCTAGGTGGTGTTTTGACTTTCAAAAAAGCGAATATAGGAGCAGTCGTAGAACAAATTGACCTCAAACACTTAGTCTTGGAAACAGATGCTCCTTATTTGACACCAACACCTCATCGTGGCAAGCGCAATGAAAGTGCTTACATTAGATTGATTGCAGAGAAATTAGCAGAAGTCAAAGGGATTACAATAGAAGAAGTTGGAAAAGTAACTAGTGCTACTGCTTTGGACTTGTTTGGGATATAATTTTTTCGTCTAAGGTTTGATTTCTCTCAACGCCCACATCCCAAAAGGGTTATTCAATAATTCATGACCTTCATAAGGTGGGTGAACTTTTTTCTTGATCTTAAAAATAGGCGCATCTATCGCCACACTAAACGTTTCTCCTAATTTTATATGAGGTTTATCTACGACTTGATAAACGCCCCAAACATGAAGTGTCTGTTGTAAATGTTCTTTATTTTCACCATAAATAATAGTGTCTTTCAAGCCTAAATGATGCATACCACAGGAAAATAAATTGCCCTCTTCGTCCATAATAGAATCGTGCACAAACATAGTATATAAATAATGCTCTTGATAATTGTCCATCATTTCACTCCATTGTGCCTTTTCGAACGTCTTGCCTGCTGATTCTACATGAATACCAATACCTCCTGCTTTTAAGATGATATTTCCTGCTAAAGCAAACGCCTTTGCCTTAACATAAGAACCTGTTTCTGCAATAAGATAGACAATTTGTTCATGCGCATCTATTTGTTCCAAAAACTGCTCTGAAACACCATTCACTAAGCCTGAATATTGGAACGTTAAGCGCAGCAATTCCTTTTTAGGTTCTACCAAAATCTGAAAACTTGTTTTGGTTTTAGTATGCATTAGAACTAGGCCAGCCATTATATATTCTCCTGCACTAGCTTCAACAATAGCGTATAAAAGTGCTTCCCTATCTTTCCATTTCCCAGGAATACATAGTATACTTTCAACTCTAGGTGTAGCGCTATCTTTTTCTTTTTTCTTTCTAAAAAAACCAAACATAGGGTCATTATTTTGTTCTCAAACGAAATGAAATATCTCCACCCAAACCACAAGATAACATAGAAGCGCGATATTTCCCATCTGCCAATTTAGTTAAATCAAACACAGACGGGCAATCTTCAACACCCAAGGTATTCATGAAAAGTACTTCACTTTGACTTAGTAGTGAAATCGTTGTACTTGTTCCTCCACAAGGGGCGATCAAAAAGGTTTTCTTAATCTTTGTTGTCCTATAAAATGTTAATGGTTCACAGACTCCAATTCCCGTTTCACAGCCCTCCCAATAGTCTCGGTCAATACGAAACAAATTCACAATTTCAGCACCTTCTAAAGCATTATAATTAGGATAGTGGTAATAATTTTTGAGTGATGTGTTTCCTTGATACTTTAATAAGGTTAACAAGACGGGTTCAGAACTGTGATTGATGCCTTGATATGCAGCATATCCGACCAGAATAGTGGATGTCTTTAAATCTCCTTCTAGGGCTTTTAGAACGTTATATCTAGCAATATAAATTTTGCTTCCCTCCCCTGCTTCTATTTGTTGAGCTAAAACTTTTAAGGTATCAGGTGCCTTTTGACCAAAGCAAGTGTTGGATAGAATAATTGTAATTAGTATAAAAAGAAAGTTTCTCATAGGATAAATTAAGTACTCTGTAAAGTAAATAGCTTTCATTTTTACAGAGCATTTTTAGTGAGATTCGAGGATTCCCACAGCCTGATAGCCATACCTGTTCCCACGAACGTGGTGAAGCTATCAAGGCGAGGACAAGACGAAGAAGCTCGCAAAAAGGCTCGCTTATTTTAATGCCCAATTTACTTGGGTAAAAATTATTAGGTATTTATTTTACAGAGTATTAAGATTGTTGGGCATCCTCTCTTTAAATATACGACAATTTTTGACACTTTAGTAAGGTAACAAGTACTCTAGAAGTACCTGTCACCTTATTAAATCTATCGACGTCTACCACCAGAGTACTCCATTGCCTCTCCTTTTCCAAATCCATAACTAAATCCAAGTGTAATAAAACGCCCACGCTGACCAAAACTATAGATATAAAAATCTTCTTGTGAAATCTCCGTTTCACGAATACGGGTCGCCAACAAGTCTCGCACACTCAAACTAATCACTGCTTTTCCTTTTAATAACTTTTTGCGAACACCTATATTCAAGGCAAAGTTATCTCCAATCGTACTTTGTACTGTTTGGTAAGCAGAGCGATAATTCCCCATTAACTCAAAATCAATATCGTAAGGCAGTTGAAACTTAGTCGTCAATTTTGCAGACCATTGATCTGCATTAAAATTAAAGTCATTCGCTCCAAAGGTTCCTTTACGACTAAAGTAGTTATAATTAAAATCACCATTAATCGTCAACCATTTTAGAGGCGTGTATTTTGCATTAACCTCCACCCCTGTTGCATTTCGCTGACCAATATTCATTGGCATAAAAGTGTTAACATTGTCTTCAAACGTAGAAACCCGTTCAATAACAGCTGTTGTATAACGATGGTAAATACCCAAATTCAAGGACAATTTATCAAAAATATAAATACCTGTCAGTTCATAAGAATCGGTAAACTCGGGCAATAAATCGGGGTTTCCTGCTCGTATCGTAAAGTTGTTACGAATATTAAAGAAGGGATTTAAATCCCACAATCTTGGTCTAAAAATTCGTCGAGAATAGCCCAACTGCATGGAGAATCGCTCGGTAATCTTATAAGAAGTATGTGCACTAGGAAACAAGTTGGTATAATTCTGCTTATTCTCTTCGTTGGTATTCACTAAAAAAGTTTTTAGGTCTGTATTTTCAACTCTCAACCCCAATTTTACTCCCCACTTTTTATCTTCATAAGCTCCTGTAGCATAAAACGCAAAAACCTTTTGATCGTACTCAAATACATTTGTCAAACCTTCATTGGGCACCCAATTATCGTTCACTAAATCAGATACTGCATAGTCATTACTAATATCCATGATAACATATTGGCTACCCAATTCCATCGTTATTTTTTTGGAAAACGGCTTTACATAATCTGCCTGAAACGTATATCGAGCTTCTTGAAAAGCCGTATTTGTTTGTTGATAACTATCTGCTAAAGTTCCTGCTGTAGTCACATTTTCAAACTCAGATGCCTGTTTTTTACTAAAGAAATTTCCTAAAGCACTAATCTGTAGTGTATGCTCTTTATTGTCTTTAAACTCTCCTTTGTATATCAACTCATATTGTCCTTTGGGATTTGTTGCACCAGTCGTTTCTTTCCGATACCATTCTGCTACCGTAAAGTCATTGTTATCCAATTCTATAAAATTCGTTTGTGAAGGTTGGCTTTCTATTTCATAGGCAAAATTCCCTGAAAGGGTCAATACATTTCGATCATTAATATGATAATCTGCTCCCAATAAAACATTAAAAAAAGTTTCGTTTCTATAATCTACCCCCTCACTCAAAATGCTAGTTCCAGTAACTAAGTTTTGGTTGATGTTCTTATTCGTTCTAGGAAGAGAACGATAACCTGCACCAATTTGGCTAAATAGATTAAACTTTTCTGTACGCTGGTTCAAACTAAATCCGATACTGTGATTGTGTGGGTAACCTGTATTCAAAGAAATAGATCCATTGACTCCTTTTCGTTCTTCTTTTTTTAGTACAATATTAATAATACCTGCTGTTCCTTCAGCATCATATTTGGCAGAAGGATTGGTGACTACTTCTATTTTTTCGACCATATCTGCTGTAATTGTTCCCAAGGCATTGCTTTCATCACTTGCCAAAATAGAAGGTTTTCCATTGATTAATATCTGAACGCCACTAGTTCCTCTTAAACTCACTTGTCCTTCAATATTAACATCTACCGAAGGTACGTTATTCAACAATTCTAAGGCACTAGCTCCTGTACTACTCAAATCTTTTCCTACATTAAATACCTTTTTATCCAACTTGAACTCCATTTGAGATTTCTCGGCACGTACCACAACATCCTCTAAAACTTCTCCATCTTCCGATAATTCAACCACTCCAACATCTGCCCTTCCTTCCACTACAGGTAGGTTTGTGATTCGTTGCGTTTCAAAGCCAATAAAGCTAATTTCTACATAAAAATTATTGGAATCTATTTGAAGTTCAAAACTGCCATCGGCTTTAGTTGTTGTGCCTGTTATTAGGTTTTCTGTTTCTTGGTGGGCAATCATAACCGTTGCAAACTCCACTGGATTTTGACCATTTTTCTCAATGACTTTACCAATTATAGTAATGCCTTTTTTAGTTTGTGCAGACAGGTTCTGCACCACACTGCTCATAAGAAAAAGGCATAAAATTACTTGAACTATAGATTTCATTATAAAAATTATTTTACTAAAATAGAACTGAATACAGATTATCACCTCACAAATAAAGGTTGATAAAAGAAGAAAAAAAAATCAATTCTTTAAACAACAGTTTTGATTGGACGAACGACATTTTAAGCTCCAAAAGAATAACCTCCTCCGTTTAACTGTTAGAATATGTCGTTTAGCTTATTTCTATTGAAAACGTCTGCAAAAAAGTTTAGTTTTGAAAACATGAAACAACATCTCAAAAAAATAGCCCCCTCCTTTAAAGAACTGACCTTTCAAGTCATTCTAACTATTGTGGTTTTTTTATTCTATTCCATTGATAGGAAAAATCCACAAATTGAAGGCTATGAATTTGCCTTTTTCCTAAGTTTAGCTTCCTGTGCTTTTTTGATCAATTACATTTTGTTGCCTTTTTTCTTTTACAAAAAGAAATATTTCCACTTCATCCTATATTTAGTTTTAATCGCCTTAGCAGCAGTGCTAATGGAAGAATTAATTCTAGAGAAGATCTATTTTCCAGATACACGAGGCAGTAAATTTTCTAGTATTTTTTACACCTCTATTGGTATTTTACCTGTTGTTACTATTCTAGTTGGATTCAAATTTGGATGGGATTTGATAGAGAAACAACAACAATTAGAAGATTTAGAAGCCATAGCGAAAGAAAGTGAACTTCAGTTTTTAAATTCTCAAATCAATCCACATTTTTTATTCAATAATTTGAATAATTTATACGCTCATGCAATTGAAAACTCCCCTAAAACACCTAAAATCATATTAGATTTATCAGCTACCTTACGATATATGTTGTACGATTGTAAAGCTACTTGGGTTCCTCTTAAAAAAGAAATAGAGCATTTAGAAAACTTCATCAACATCAGTAAATTGCACATAGAAGATCGGGCTGTTGTGGACTTTACTTCCCCTAAGATTTCGAGTGCCTATCAAATTGCTCCCTTAATCTTGATTGTATTTGTAGAAAATGCCTTTAAACACAGTGCAGCTAGTCAATTGGAAAACATCACCATTGATATAAAAGTACAAATTACAAAGAAAGGATACTTAGAGTTTTCTTGCAAGAATTCTTTTGGTAAACAATCAAATACAGAAAATTTATCTAATGGAATTGGTTTAGCAAATGTTCAAAAAAGGTTGCAACTTTTGTACCCCAATGCTCATCGTTTGGATATTAAGCAAGAGGAAGAGTACTATGCCATCTTTTTATCTTTGCAACTGAAATCTATAAACTAGTTGCTATATATTTTCTTAATAAAATTCTCCTTGTAGGCTCGACCAATAGGAACTTGAATATTTCCCAATAAGTAAACTTGATTGCTTGCTACTTTTTCAATTTTTAGCGTATTTATAATAAACGATTTTTGTATTCTTACGAATTGATTCTTATCCAATTGTTCTTCCCAATATCGCAGTGGTTCTGAAGATAAATACTTTTTTTTAGGGAGAAACAGTTCTGTGTAATCACCATCAGATTTTATGTACAAAATATCTTGAACGATTATTTTAATATGTTCATAACCTGACTTTATAAATAAGGCTGCTGGAAATTGAGGTTTTGTTTCTTGAGTTTGATTATTTATTTTTTCAGGAATTTTTCCGATCGCTTTGATAAAGCGTTGAAAAGAGAACGGTTTCAGCAAATAATCTACCACACTTAACTCATAGCTTTCTAAGGCATAATCTGGAAAAGCTGTTGTTAGGATAATATGTGGTGGATTTGACATTGTTTTCAAAAAATCAATTCCCGATATTTTAGGCAAATGAATATCCAAAAAAATAAGCTCAATTGTATTTGTCTTAAGAAATTCAAGGGCTTGGATTGCATTGGAGAAAGTAGCGTGTAATGTCAATGTATTTACCTCCCCAATATACTTTTTTAGAATGCGTTGTGCAGGTGGTTGATCCTCTATTATAATACAATTCATTATGCTATTGATTCTTTACCCAATGGTGTTTTAAAAATTGTAGTGAAACGGAAAGATAAAAAAATCACCTCCAAAATCCGCTATTCTCTTTGTTCCATTTGATACTTTAACACCTATTAACAAACATAAATAACTACACATTCTTTGGGCTTAATACAAAAAAAAGCGAATTGAAAAAGGGAATGCCTTTTTCAATTCGCTTTGAAATACTTTTTCCGATTCCCTTATTCCCTCAGTCGAGGATCCAAAGCTTCTGTCAAGCCCTCTCCTATTAAGTTGAAAACGGTTACCGTTATAAAAATGGCAAAACCTGGAAAAATTGCCAACCACCAAGCCGAAAATTTATCTCTTGATAATTGCAGTAAAGAGCCCCAAGTTACTTGGTCGTCAGGAATTCCAACACCAATAAACGATAAAAAAGCTTCCGTTAGGATTGCTGTTGCTACACCAAAGGCAATGGCAATCAATACAGGTGCTAAAGCATTTGGCAAGGCGTGACGCCATATTATTCTAAACTCACTATATCCAAAAGCCTGTGCGGCTTCAATATATTCCAGTCGACGAATTCTAAGTAATTCTGCACGAATAAACTTGGCAATTCCAGTCCAACTGACGGTACCAATAATAACCATTACAAATAAAACAGAGGGCTTTTCTATAATTGCAACAATTGCTAGAATTAAAATCAAAAGTGGGATAGAATTGACAATTTCTATAAATCGCATCACAATAATATCCAAAGCTACGGTTACTTTTTTGCCCAGTATAGGGATCTTTTTTAGCGGTATGGCGAGTAAGTTGGCTAAGGATAACAAACCAATAAACCAAGCTAAAATAACTCCTATTCCACTTAATAGTTTTCCATTACCAATCAAGTCCGCAACAATATATCCATTCGTTATAAAGGCAAAAAAGATCGCCAAAACAAATGCCAAAATATTTAAAGCAATTCTAATTCTAGAAACCTTCAAGCGTTCATCGCCAAAATAGCCCGAAATAGCGCCAAAAAACAAACCAATCAAAGTTGCAATAGACATGGCTACCAAACCTACTAACATCGCCGTTCTAGTACCATGAATCATACCTGCTGCAACATCTTGTCCAATACGCTCTGTCCCTAGATAATGCCATCCTCGATTGGAACCTTCTTCAAAATTTTGTTCTCCAAAGGGGCTTTTAAATTTATTATTTTTAGCATCTCGTGTTGTTGCAGAATAAGTAATGGGTGGAAAAATCACGTAGTCATACTCTTGTTCTAACCATTTGGTAGAAACAAACTTCTCGTCCCAAGTAGACAAGCCCAAATCAACGAGGTATTGATGAAAGATAGGGAAATGAGACTCTCCATCTAATTCACAGTATACAGGACGTTCATTCGCTATAAAATCCGCAGATATGGCAATAAACAAAATGACATAAAAAACTCGTAAAGACCATACAGCCAACCTGTTTTTATAAAATTGTTTTTGCACAATTGCCCAATAGCCTTTCTCCTCCGAATCTTCGATGGCTTTAGCTATTATATCTGTCCTTTTTTTATTTAGAAAAAACATACTCAATTATTTAAAAGATACACGTGGATCAACAATAGCATATAAGATGTCTGCAATCAAATTACCAATCATTGTCAAAATTGCTGCAAACATGACAATTGTAAATACAACTGGCCAATCTCTTGAAGTAATAGACATCAAAACTAATTGCCCCATACCTGGTATTGCATAAATCAACTCAATAGCAATTGATCCAGATAAGGCTCTTGGAAAAACAGAACTAAACAAAGTTATAATAGGAAACAAAGAATTTCTAAAAGCATGTTTCCAAACCACTTTATTTTCACTCAATCCTTTTGCCCTTGCTGTACGAATATAATCTTGTCGAATGACGCCTAACATAGAGCCTCTCATTTGGCGAGACAAATAAGCAAAAGAGCCATAAGTAATACAAAAGATAGGTAACGCTAAATGATGGGCAACATCTATAAATTTCATCCAAAGCGTAGCATTGGGATCTTCTGCCAAATCTAGATCTTGGGCTCCACTAGTTGGAAACCAGTCTAACATTTCACTATACTCTGCTGTAGTAAAGAAAACTAGCAAAATTGTTCCAATCCAAAAACTTGGCAAAGAGTACAGTATAAATAAGACGGCGGTATTAATATTATCAATAACCTTCTTTCCTTTTAATTTCCATAAAGCACTTTTTACCCCTAATGGAATAGAGATTAAGTAAGAGATTAAAATCGCAAAAAAGTTCATAATCAAGGTCCAATACAAAGCATCTTTCAACTTAAGAGAAACTTCTTTTCGATCAATATACGACAATCCAAAATCGCCTCTGAGAAAACCTTTACTGGCATATCTTGTCAAACTAGAAGATAGACTATCGCGCTCTGAAGACAACACATTGATAGATTGTATTAAGGTCTGTTGGTCTTTTAAGTACGCTTCAATTTGTATTTCGTTGGTAGCAAAAACTTGACGCAAACTATCTGGACTCGCATTCGTTCTAGTACTATCTAATTCTTCTTGGATTGCATAGTTTCGCCCTCTTAATTTACTAATAGAATTATTTAGACTCCGTTTTTGAGGTACCAAGTCCGTAATTTCTAAGGACAATTCTTTTATTCTATAATGGCTAGAGCTATCTACAGTACTAAACCAAGGGTAATCGCCAAACATCCAAGTATGATATTGTGTATTGGCGCCATACCATCGAACAGCTGGAAGATACAACTGTAACCTTGTTGGGTTTGCTTTAAGGTAGTTATATTTATCAATTAAGGTATTCCAATCGGATTGAATAGCTTCTAATCCATTATTAGGTGTTGCTAAAGAATCTTTGAGTAGATTTAATTTGAAAGTAATTCCACCATCTTCATAGTCATTAAACAAATCATTGATGCAATTTCTAGCTGTACGCTCTACTGCATATCGGGCATTTTCTATATCAGCTGTTTTGTAATAAACAGCTTTAAGCGTTTGGTAATAATCCATTACGGCATCGGCATTCCCATAGGTATCAATCAAACGACTGATTGTTTCTCGATGATTTCGCTTATTGATGGTATATAAATCGGTTGGATAGGCAGCCGAAGTGAACAAAAAATAAAAGGCAGGT
>ENA-ORXM01004062-ORXM01004062.1-marine-metagenome-genome-assembly--contig:-NODE-4062-length-13447-cov-9.404338_pt1 | contig 13447 bp, 10 predicted proteins | sample MGYA00237867_ERZ511480 | MGnify/ENA primary metagenome ERZ511480 (study PRJEB26309, sample SAMN06266103) | marine metagenome | isolation source: Algal blade | place: United Kingdom:Sidmouth, United...
TATTTCTTCCCTCGTCCACCAGAGCTTGAATCGCCCTTTGGTGTTACCCGACGTGAGACCGGTTTTTCCGGTGTTTCATTCTTTGGTGGGGCAGAACGCTTAGCGCGTCCCCACCCCGAGACTTTTTCGGCCGGCTTGGCGTCTGATTTCGACGACTTGCCGCTTGCTGCTTTGGCCGATTTGGTGTTCTTTGCTGGCTCTGTTCGTGCTGGACGTGACCGCTTTGTGGCGGTTGCGCCATCGGTTGTGGGTCGCCGTGAGCCGTGCCGAGCGCTGGGTGCTGCTTCCTTTTTGGAGGCGCCGCCACCGCCGAACAGCGCTGCCAGAGGATTCTCTGGCTCGTCGTCATCATCATCGTCATCATCGTCGTCATCATCGTTGTCAAACTCGATCGGCTTGTTCAGCTCTTCGTTTTGATAGACGGCTCGAGTGATATAGGCCTGCTGAATAATACGCAGCAGTGCCGAAACGATGAAGTAGAGCACCAGGCCGCCAGGCATGGTGAACGAGAAGATGGGCAGCATCCAGGGGATGATGCGCATGATCATCTGCTGCTGTGAGCTGACCTCGCCGGTCATACGGCCTTGAATCTGGCGTTGCTGGTACCAACCGAGGAAGGCAACAAGGGCAACCATCGCCAAGTACGGCAACGAGTCGCCAATACTGTCTTGGAAGACTTCTAGTGGAGTACGGCTCAGATCGAGGCCGATCCAGTCCATCTCGTTGTCCCGGGTCAGATCCAGGTACATCTGCGCTTCGTTGCCGGGCTCGCGGTGCAGGTATTCGGGGTTGAAGTTGCGAGTGACGGTTTCGGTGAAGGCTTCTCGCTCTTGTCCACTGGTCAGCGCATCGCCAAACCGGGCAAAACTGCCACCGTTCGCAAAGCCGATATCGGACGAACGTCGGGTAATACCGCGGATTACGCGGAACATCACGATGAAGACGGGTGACTGAATCAGGATCGGCAGGCAGCCGCTGAGTGGGCTGACATTGTGCTCTTGGTAGAGCGCCATCATCTCTTGATTGAGCTTTTCGCGATCGCCCTTGTGCTTCTTTTGCAAGCGTTTGACCTGGGGCTGCAGTTTGCGCATGGACACCATGGACTTGGTGCTGCGATAGGTCAGCGGCGACAACACGATCAATACGAGCGTGGTCAATGCAATGATTGCGAAGCCGTAGCTGGGGACGAGCGAGTAAAACCACTCGAGCAGGCTCGCAAGCAGATTAAAGATCGGATCAAGCATTACAAGAGCGTTCCTTAGACATGAGCCACCGATTTCGACGGCGGGACGGGGTCATAACCGCGACCCCCGAGCGGATGGCAACGAAGGATTCGACGGAAGCCAAGAACGCCTCCCCGAACAACACCGTGGCGCTCTACGGCCTCGACGGTGTACGCGCTGCATGTGGGATCAAAACGACAGCTGTCGGGCCGTAGCCCTCGGTACTGTCGGTACCAACCCAGAATGCCAAGCACCAGCTTTTTCATGAAATCACTCGCCTAGCGCGGGGCGCGCGATGCTGCGGCCAAAGTGGTGCGCACATCATCATGGAGTTCTTCATGGGATATTTGGGCTGCTTGATCACTCGTGACACCAATGAGATAGATCCCTGGTGCCAGATGATCGGCCTCGGCAACGATGATGGGCCGTATCCGGCGGCGAATGCGGTTCCGCACAACAGCGTTTCCCACCTTCTTGCCGATTGCATACCCAATTTGGGGGACAATCGACGAATCGTGGGCTGCGTTGGTGCCTGAATCGCGTTCTGTTTCACCTGATTCGGTTGGAAACGGTGCGTACCGAACCCAACACCATCGTCCCTGCCGTCGTCGGCCATGCGAAGAAAGCGCAGCAAACGAGGCACGAGACCGAAGCGGTTCAATCAGGCCGACAGCTTTGAGCGGCCCCGGCGGCGGCGATTCTGCACCACACGGCGCCCGGCCTTGGTTGACATGCGCTGGCGGAAGCCATGTCGCTTTGAGCGACGGCGCACATTTGGCTGGAAAGTTCTCTTCACGATTCGTCCCGATCGTTAGTGATGTGTGTTGTAGCAACACGATGTGCTCGCTTCGAACACACCAAAGAAGCAATAGTTGAATCACAACCACAAGTGGAACCAGCGGGGGGTTGCGGCAAACGAAGGCCCGCGCTGGGTGATTCAGGTCTTTACGCTAGGCCCTTGTAGCAACAGCAACAACACATCTGTGTATAAGTCGCGCAGCGCCTTGCACGCGCGGCCATTCATGGTGATAGGTTCCCAAAGCTGCATGGGCGGAGAACCCATCCAGCACGGGGTACATCTTCGGCGGATTTACTTTGTCGAGATGTCACTTCGCAGGGATGGACAACCGCGCTGAACCGGAGTTCAGACGGTCGTCGAACGCAGAAAAACGATTGTCATCGTTCGGGAGAAAACTTGACTACAGCAGAGACCCTTTGGGCTGCCGTTGCTGCTCAGCTTCGTTCACAACTCAACGACGCCGTGTGGCTGTCGACCTTTGCCGGCGTGAACACCATTGCCACGCACTCCGACACGGGCGCCACCCATATTCAACTCGAAGTACCCAGCGTGATCGCCAAAGATCGCATCAATTCGCGCTACCACGCCATGGTCCAGGACGCCTTCAACGAAGTGTGCGGTCCCGGGACCGTGTTCGAGGTCGTGGTGCTGGTGAGCGAGGCCGACGACACGATCGTCGAGCCACCTCCGACCCCTGACTTCATTGCTCCGCCCGGCCTGGGTTCGCCGTTGGCGAACAACGGCGATGCTGCGGGATCCCGGGTCAACAACCGCTACACCTTCGAACGCTTTGTTACGGGTTCATCGAATCGCTTCGCCCACGCCGCGGCGTTGGCTGTGGCCGAAACTCCTTCACGCTCGTACAACCCATTGTTCATTCATGGCCATGCCGGGCTGGGCAAGACGCACCTGTTGCAGGCCATTGCGCACTATGTCGGCGAGAACTATCCGACCTATCGAGTGTGTTATGTCACGACCGAAACGCTGCTCAGCGAGTTCGTCGATGCCATTCGAAGCAGCACCACGACCGAGTTCAAGCGCCGCTATCGCGAGAACGACGTGCTACTCATCGACGACATCCAGTTCCTGGAGGGCAAGGACGCGCTGCAAGAGGAGCTGTTCCACACCTTCAACACGCTGCATCAAGCCGATCGTCAGATCGTGCTGTCGTCGGATCGCCCACCCGACGCCATCCCCACCCTCGAAGATCGACTTCGCAGCCGCTTCAAGATGGGCTTGCTCACCGATATCCAGCCGCCCGATGTCGAGACTCGTCTGGCCATTCTCCATACACGAGTCGAAAACGATGGCATCACCATCGAGCCCGAGATCCTCGACTTCATCGCCAGCAATATCACCGACAACATTCGTGAACTCGAAGGCGCACTCATTCGTGCCACTGCGTATGCGCAGCTCACCAATGAACCGCTGACGCTCGAGGTCGCCAAGAAGGTGTTGTCCGATCTTGTTCACGAGCCCGAGCCTCGCACGATCACCCCACCGATGATTCTGAACGAATCTGCTCGGTACTTCGACTTCTCGATCGAGGAGCTGTGTGGCGCCAGCCGTCGCCGCCCACTGGTCAACGCCCGCCAGGTGGCCATGTATGTCATGCGAGAGCTGACCGACATGAGCTATCCGGCGATCGCACGAGAGTTCGGCGGTCGCGACCACACCACCGTGATCCATTCGGTAGAGAAGGTCAAGAAGCTGATAGCCGAACGCCGCCAGGTATACAACCAGGTGACCGAACTGATTCAGGTCATAAAAACCGGTCGATCCGCCGCCTGAGATCGCACCGTGTCGCCCCTCAACACTCCACAACCTCCGGTGGACAGCGTGTGGACGACCTGTGTACTTCGCGGTCGAGTCGGTGGGTTATCCCACGCGTTGTCAGACCGCTCTGCGAAGCTGTGGACACTGCCTCGCGTTTCCCACAACCAACATCCGCGTAACGAGAACGCTTTATCGGCTTCTCCACATTTCCACAGCACTACTACTACCACTAAGTTTTCATAAGAATCCGAGAGAAGAGATTAGGCGCCCCTGTGAAACTCCGATGTGAGCGAGACACCCTGGTCGAGGCCCTCACCACTGCTGGTCGAGCGGTCTCTGGTCGAGGAGGACAATTGCCGGTCCTCTCCGGCCTCCATTTGGTCCTGAGCGGCGATCAGTTGGTCGTCACCGGCAGTGACCTCGAATTGACGATTGCCCGCACCCTCGAGGTCAACGGTGATAACGACGGCTCTGCTGTGGTGCCGGCCAAGTTGTTGATCGATGTGGTTCGTTCGCTGGAACCAGGGGCGATCGAACTCGACCTGAGCGAACTCGACCTCACCATTCGTGGTGGGCGATCCGAGTTCTCGATCCGCACGATTCCCACCGACGAGTTCCCGCAGCTGGTGAGCGCCGAAGGTCCTGCCGTGACCATCGAAGCGGCCTCGTTCGTTGCTGCGTTGCGCCATGTGGTCGCCGCAGCAAGTAGCGACGATTCCCGTCCGATCCTGACCGGCGTGTTGTTGACCCCGGTCGAGGCGGGTTTGCGTCTGGTAGCCACCGACTCCTATCGATTGGCGGTATCGGATATTCCCGGCGCCTCGATTCTCGAAGGAGATCAGTCGGTCCTGGTGCCATCTCGGGCGCTGGCCGAAGTGCGTCGCGTGGTTGGTGATGCACCTGAACTCACGCTGCGCCTGGGTGAAAGCGACGCAGCATTTGCCATCGATGGGTTGGTGGTCACCACTCGTCTGATCGATGGCGACTTCCCCAAATACGAAGGTTTGATTCCAAGCGGGGAATCGAACTCGCTGCAGGTCAACCGAGAAACCATGCTCGACGCGGTTCGTCGGGTGCGCTTGCTCGCTCAAGAATCGACTCCACTGCGTTTGGTCATGAACAGCGAGGGTCTCGAGATCGTCGCCATCACCCAAGACGTGGGCGAAGGTCATGAAACCGTCGATGCCTCATACGACGGCGACGAACTCACCGTGGCGTTCAACCCGTCGTTCCTGGTCGATGGCCTCGACGTGGCGCCAGGCGAAGAAGTGTCATTGCAGACAATCGACTCGCTCAAGCCGGCGGTGCTTCGCACCCCGGGCAATGACAACTTCTTGTACCTGCTCATGCCGGTTCGGGTGCCATAACGGTTGGTAGATCCACTGCGGGGTTTCGCCGCCCGCCCTCGGCTACTCCTGGCCTTCGCCACACGTGCCGTGGCTTCGTTTGCCCCGCTGCTGGTTCTTTGCTGTTGGGACGAGTTACATGCGACTTAGGCAGCTGTGGTTGAAGGATTTCCGCAGCTATCCCGAGTTGGAGCTCGAGCTCCCCGAAGGACTTACCTGCGTGATCGGCGAGAACGGCATCGGGAAGACCAATCTGCTGGAGGCGATTGGCTATCTGATTCACCTCAAGTCGTTCCGCGGCGCGGACAACGCGACGATGGTTGCGATTGGTTCTGACCGGGCGATTGTTCGCGGCGAAGGATCGAGCAAGGGCCGCGAACTGCTCGTCGAAGCAGAGATCCCGCGTTCGGGTCGCGGCCGGGTGCAGGTGAACCGCCAGCGTCTGCAACGGGCAGCCGATCTCGGAGCTGCAGCAAGAATTTCGGTGTTTGCTCCCGACGATCTGGCCACGATCAAAGGATCGCCCGGTCTACGACGCGACTTCCTCGATGATTCGGTGGTGGCATTGTGGCCACGCCAAGACGCCACCCGGCGCACGCTCGTGCAGGTGTTACGCCAACGCAATGCGTTGTTGCGCCAGCGAGGCGGGCGCCTCGACGCCGACGGCGCCATGATGCTCGACATCTGGGACGAACGTATGGCGGCGGCCGGTGAAGCCATGGGAACGGCACGATTGTCACTGATCAACGACCTGTTGCCGTACGTCGATCAGGCGTACAAGCAGCTTTCACGCCGAGACGACGCGGTCAGCCTGCACTATGAGCCGGTGTGGTTCGGCGATGGCCTCGAAGCTGCCTTGAAGAACACTCGCAACGACGATCTGCGTCGAGGTACCAGCCTGGTTGGTCCCCATCGCGACGATGTGGTGGTGATGCTCAATGGCGCTCCGAGCCGGACACATGCATCCCAGGGTGAGCAACGAACGTTGGCACTCGCGCTTCGTCTGGGCGTGCATTTGTTGCTCACCGAGCGTCATGGCGAGTCGCCGTTGTTGTTGCTCGACGATGTGTTCAGTGAACTCGATCGTTTTCGCACCGCAGCCCTGTTCGAAGCGCTTCCCGCCGGCCAGGCATTGCTCACGACGGCTGTAACGCTGCCTGAGGGCGCCGAGCCGTCGCTGGTGCTCGAGGCAACCCCGGGCACCCTGCAGGCCTCTACCTAGCTCTCCACGGCCGCCACGAGTGCATGGACGTTTGGCACCGGCACGTTCGGTGCGGTGGCCAGTGCGGTGCGGTGCGGTGCGGTCTCGAGCCGCCATTGTTGGCACGGCGCTAGTGTTCATCAGGTGAACTCGCCGCGTCGACCGTCTCGACGGTCCCGATCAGACAGGCCGTCGCGCGGCTGGAGTCCGCTACCAGATCACTCGACTGCGCCCACTCCGCTGCTGTCGGCGCTGAACAATCTGGCGTCGACCATGGGTATGACCAACGTGGACAGCATCAATGCGCTGTTCGTGGAGTGGCCCGACATCGTGGGTGAACACCTGGCCCAACACTGCGTGCCCAAGTCCCTGCGTGACCAGGTGCTGACGATCGAGGCGAGTGATCACCAGTGGGCGACAGAGCTGAAATGGATGACATCGCTACTCATCGAGCGGTGTGGTGATGCGCTTGGTTCCGATGCCGTGACCGATGTGCGGATCATTCGCCCCAAGCACTAGGTCACAGCCAGCGAATGGGCGGAGAGAACCGCTATTTCAAGCCAAAGTTTGCCCGTCAATTGCTCGGCTGATGAGCCGGGAACTGTCACACCCGAGTGGTAGAATTACGAGACCGAAATTACTCAGTTTCTGAGCCATTTCGGCTTCGCATTTTGCCACGTTCGGCAACATGCGCTTCACCCTGCGGGGTGGGTGTTCATGGCGATGAAAATTGCTGTGATATCTGCTCCCGCTGGAACGGAAAGGCAACTGTGGCTGACGCTTCAACTGCTTCATACAGCGCAAGTGACATCACCGTCCTCGAGGGTCTCGAGGCGGTACGCAAGCGCCCAGGTATGTACATCGGCTCGACCGGCCCTGCCGGCCTCCATCACCTGGTCTACGAGGTCGTCGACAACGCCGTCGACGAAGCCATGGCCGGCTACGCCACTCGAATCGACGTCACTCTGCTGCCCGACGGTGGCGCCGAGGTGATCGACAATGGTCGCGGCATCCCCACCGGTAAACATCCCAAGTTCGACGATCTCACCGCCGCCGAGGTCGTGCTCACCGTGTTGCACGCTGGTGGCAAGTTCGGTGGCGGCGGCTACAAGGTCTCCGGCGGCCTGCACGGTGTTGGCGTTTCGGTGGTGAATGCCCTGTCGACCCTGGTCGAGGTCGAGATCGACCGCGACGGCAAGCGACACGCCATGTCGTTTGTCAACGGTGGCCAGCCCCAAGATCGCTTGACGGTCACGGGCGACTCGCCATCTGATCAGACCGGCACCACGGTGCGCTTCTGGCCCGATGGCACGATTTTCGACGAGTTGACCTTCCGGGCTCAGACATTGCTCGACCGCCTGCAGATGATGGCGTTCCTCAATCGGGGTCTCGAGATCCGATTCCGTGACCAGCGCTCGGCTGCCCAACGCAAACCCAAGCCAGGCGCGGCTGCGGCCGACTACGAAAATGCGCCCGACGACGACGGTTCGGAACCAGCCGAAGAGGCACCGGTTCCGGTCGAAGAAGTGGCCGACGATGGTTCTGGTGTCAGCGACGAATGGATCGTGTTCAAATACGACGGTGGCATCAGCGACTTCGTCGAACATGTCAATGCCACCAAAGAAGCGCTCTTCGAGCAGGTGGGCTACTTCGAAGCCGTCGAAGAAGACCAGGAAGTCGAAATCGCCTTCCAATGGAACACCGGCTTCAACAGCGATGGCCTGCATTCGTTCGCCAACGGCATCAGCACCGGCGAAGGTGGCATGCACGAAGAAGGCTTCCGCAAGTCGTTGACCAATGTCTTCAATCGGTACGCCTTCGACAAGAACATCTTGAAAGACGGGCGAGACGACCGCCTGCAGGGCGAAGACATTCGCGAAGGTCTCACCGCCATCATCAGCGTGCGACTGGCCGAGCCCCAGTTCGAAGGTCAAACCAAGGGCAAGTTGGGCAATGTGTCGATCCGGTCATTGGTGGAACGAGCGACCAACGAGAAGTTCCGCGAATGGCTCGAGGAAAACCCGGCCGAGGCCAAGCTGATCACCAACAAGGCCGTGTCGGCGCAACGAGCGCGAATCGCAGCTCGCCAAGCCCGCGACGCCACCCGCCGCAAGTCTGCGCTCGACGGCGCCGGGCTCCCGGGCAAGCTGACCGACTGTGCGTCGACCGAACCAAGCGAGTGTGAGCTCTACATCGTCGAGGGAAACTCCGCTGGCGGCTCGGCAAAAGAAGCTCGCGACCCGCACAACATGGCGATCCTGCCCATCCGAGGCAAGATTTTGAACGTCGAGCGGGCGCGCATCGACAAGATGCTTAACAACACCGAGGTCACGGCGCTCATACAGGCCATTGGTGCGGGATTCGGTCCCGAATTCGACCTCGAAAATCTGCGCTATCACAAGATCGTGTTGCTCTGTGATGCCGACGTCGACGGCCTACACATTCGCACGCTGCTGCTCACGTTCTTCTTCCGCCAGATGCGCGAGATGGTCGAACGAGGTCATGTCTACATCGCCCAGCCACCCTTGTATTCAACCGAGGTCGGCAAGAGCAAGGTCTACCTGCAAGACGACCGAGCCAAAGACCAGTTCCTGATCGACAACCCAAAGCACAACAACGACTTCGCCCGGCTGAAAGGTCTGGGCGAAATGGATGCCGAAGAGCTGTGGGAGACCACCATCGACCCCGAGCAGCGCACGTTGCTACAGGTGTCGGTCGACCAGGCTGTCCTCGCCGACGAGATCTTCAGCAAGCTCATGGGCGAAGACGTGCAGAGTCGCAAGAACTTCATCCAAGCCAACGCCAAAGACGTCCGCTTCCTCGACATCTAGGGGTAATCCGGATCACTCGCTGGTGCCCGCCATCCTGTCGACGGCCACCGAGTCCACGGTCCCGGACCGCTTCGCTACCGCCTCCCACCAATTGCCCACACCGCCATCCTCCATCGATCCGCAGAAGAGCCAAAGCGCAGCGACGCTCTGATTGCGAAGGAACAGCATGAGTGATACCACCAACAACGAGACCCCGGCAGAAGAGCCCGAGGGTGACAGCGACGAGGGCGCAGTGCGCGTCAATGTCGAGCCCATCGAGATCCAGACCGAGATGGAGCAGTCGTTCCTCGACTATGCCATGTCGGTCATCGTGTCGCGAGCGTTGCCCGATGTTCGCGACGGCCTCAAGCCGGTGCACCGTCGCATCATCTGGTCGATGTTCGACGGTGGCTTTCGGCCTGATCGTTCCCACGTCAAGTGTGCTCGTGTGGTCGGCGATGTCATGGGTAAGTACCACCCGCACGGCGACAGCGCCATCTACGACTCGCTGGTTCGTATGGGCCAGACGTTCTCGTTGCGCCACCCGTTGATCGATCCGCACGGCAACTTCGGTTCCCCAAACGATCCGCCCGCAGCCATGCGTTACACCGAGTGCCGGTTGTCGAACCTGGCCATGCGTTTGATCGATGGCATCGACGAGAACACGGTCGATTTCAGCGACAACTTCGATGGCACCGAAGAAGAACCTGCGGTGCTGCCGGCCAAGTTCCCGAACCTGCTGGTCAACGGCAGCCAGGGAATTGCCGTGGGTATGGCCACCAGCATCCCGCCCCACAATCTGGGCGAGGTGTGTGATGCCACCCTGCACTTGATCGACAATCCCGAAGCCACGGTCGAAGACCTGATGGAGTTCGTCAAGGCTCCCGATTTCCCCACTGGTGGTCTGATCTTGGGCGCCCGCGGGATTCACGATGCCTACACCACCGGCCGCGGTTCGATTCGTATGCGGGCCGTGGCCGAGATCGGTGAGAGCAAGTCTGGCGGCGCGCAGATCGTCGTGACCGAAATCCCCTACCAGACCAGCCCCGAAGTGATCGAAGAGAAAACCGCTGCCATGGTGAACAGCGGCAAGCTCGAGGGGATCAGCAACATCACCAACGAGTCGGCCAAGGGCAAGACCCGCCTGGTCTTCAAACTGCGTCGCGATGCGGTGCCCAAGGTGGTGATGAACAATTTGTTCAAGTACACGCCGCTGCAGACCACGTTCAGCATGAACATGGTGGCACTCGACGACGGCGTGCCTCGCACCATGAACCTGTTGCAAGTCTTGCAGGCCTATGTCGCCCACCAGGTCGATGTCATCACCCGCCGCTCGCAGTTCCGCTTGGACAAGGCACAGGCCCGAGCACACATCCTTGAAGGCCTGCTCAAGGCGATCGACATGATCGACGCCATCATTGCGCTGATCCGTAGCTCGGAAAATCGTGGGGCAGCGCGCGACGCATTGCAGGCGGCGCCGTTCGAGTTCTCCGAAGTACAGGCTACGCACATTCTCGACATGCCTCTCGGCCGGCTGACGCAGCTCGGACACGCCGACCTGCAGACCGAACTCAACGATTTGGCACAGACGATCGCCGATCTCGAAGAGATTCTCAACAATCCGGTTCGTTTGCGCGAAGTCATCTCGACTGAGCTGACCGAAGTGCGCGACGGCTACGCCAACGAACGTCGCACCGAACTCACCATCGACCCGGGCGAGTTCGACATCGAGGACCTGATCGACGACGAAGAGCTCATCTTCACGTTGACCGACGGCGGCTACGTCAAGACCACCCCAGCAGACGAGTTCCGCACCCAGAGTCGCGGTGGCCGAGGCGTCAAAGGTGCACAACTCAAAGAAGGCGACCTGGTCGAGGTCATGCTGCACACCACCGCGCATGCCTACATGTTGTTCTTCACCAACCTGGGCCGGGTGTTCCAGCTGCGCGCCCACGAGATCCCGGTGCAGAGCCGAACGGCGCGTGGCACCGCCATCGTGAACTTGCTGCAGCTCGACCCCGAAGAAACGGTCATGGCGGTGGTCGACACACGCGACTATGAGACCATGCGCTATCTGTTCTTCGTAACCGAGAACGGTGTGGTCAAGAAAACCGCATTCAGTGCCTACAGCAACATTCGCCAGAATGGACTGCGAGCCATCAAGATGCGCGACGAAGACCAACTGGTTCGAGTTGTCCCCATCAACGGCGAGATCGACGTGAACCTGGTCACCAAGAACGGACGCCTCATGCGCTTCCACCCCGACGAGGTCCGCGAGATGGGGCGGGTGGCATCGGGTGTGCGCGGCGTCAAGCTCAAAGAAGGCGACAAGGTCGTCTCCTGTTCGGTTGCCCGTGACGACCACGAACTCTTGCTGATCTCCAACCAGGGATTTGGCAAGCGCACCCCGTTCGATGCCTTCAACGCCAAACATCGCGGCGGCCAGGGTGTGACCGCCATGAAGATGCGAGGCGGTACCGGCGAGGTCGTGCGAGCACTCGCGGTACTGCCCGACGACGAAGTCATGCTGATTGCGCGCAGCGGCATCATCATTCGCATCAGTGTCAGTGACGTGTCGGTGCAAGGCCCGCACGCCTCAGGGGTGCGCGTCATGTCGGTTCCCGACGACGACGAGGTGGCCGCCGTCAGCTTGGTCCGCGAACCCGAGGGCGACGATGACGAGATCGCCTCCGACGAAGGTGAAGACCCGATCGACGCGGGTGCCGGTGACGAGATTGCAGACGATGAGACCGAATCGGTGACGGTGGCGGTTGACAGCACCGACAGCGTGGTCGAAGATGAAAGTGAGTCCGAATCGTCGTCTGACGACGAGTAACCCGGCAACGGCTTCCCTGTCGACATCTCATGTCTTGGAGAAGCAATGTTTCATGTCTCGACCCAATGGGTTCGCGTTCGTCGAGGCAGCCCGGACCGTGGCCAAGCAACCATCCTGATGGTGGGCATTGTCGCCCTCGCAGTGGTGGCAATCGTGCTCGTGTCGATTCTTGGCCAAGCGGCTATTCACCGGGCGCGAGCGCGCAACGCCGCTGATGCCATCGCGCTGGCGGCCGCGGCTGACCAGGCTGCGGCCGCGCAGCTACACAACTGGTATCTCCAACAGAACATCAGTGTCGAGTACGACGAGACACGGGCGATTGCTCGTAGTGGTCCCGCACAGGCAGCCGCATGGGCTTCCAGCGGACCTTCGAGCTCGGCTCCAGCACCAGCGCTTGTGGCCATCGTTGCCCGGGCCGAACAGCTACTGGGCACGTCGCTCGCCTCGGTCCAGTGGCAAGCAACGGCAGTGACCGTGAGCGCAACCGATGCAGCGAATTTGCGCCTGGTGGCCGTTGAGCTCAGCCTGTGCGAACAGCCTGCAGCGACAACAGACAGCGGTCTTTTTCGCTTCGATTTGTGCTGAATGCCCGGGGTGCGCCCAAAGGAGTGGTTTGGTCGTCGTAGACTTGCCAGCTGTGGCAGACAAGACGTGCAAGCTCTGGCAGACAATGAGCCGACGATGACCGTTGATGATCCAATCTCCGAGGACGTCGAAACCTCCGATGATCTCGTCGATGGCCGCGCCCCCAGTTTCTCGTACGACGAACAAACACTCGGCCAGTCGAACAGCGTGTTCGATGCCGGGGTCGACTTCGTTCCGGCGTCGATACCGCCACTTGCACCTGCCCCGACCCTAGGCGCTCCCACGGCGATCCCGGAACAAGAGCCGACTCGCCAACGAGCGCTCAGTCCCCGCGAGCGCCGACGACGCGTCAAACTCGAAGCCCGCCGGGTCCGGCGCGTCATCCGCCATATCGAGTTGTGGTCGGTCCTGAAGTTCAGTCTGCTGTTCTATGTCTGCCTGTGGCTCATCTTCGTGCTGGCCGGCGTTCTGCTGTGGAGTTTCGCAGAGAGTTCCGGCACGTTGGAAAGTATCGAGGAGCTGGTCGAAAGTCTGTTTGCACTCGAGGAGTCCGAAGACTTCTGGAGCGGAGGCACCATCTTCCGGGCCTATGTGGTCATGACCATGGCGTTGGCGATTGCCGGCGTGACTTTCAACGTGCTGCTGGCGGCGCTGTACAACCTCATCAGCGATCTCACCGGCGGTATACGTATCACCGTCATCGAAGAAGAGTCGGCTCGCTTCACCCCACCCAAGCGACGAACCCGCAGGTAGCGGCGTCACGCACGCCGCGCAAAACGGCGAAAGAGGAGCACGGAGGCTCCTCTTCTCGCGACAGCTGTACGTGGGGCTAGCAAGAGTCGAACTTGCGACCTCACCCTTATCAGGGGTG
>ENA-ORXM01004063-ORXM01004063.1-marine-metagenome-genome-assembly--contig:-NODE-4063-length-13446-cov-3.269205_pt1 | contig 13446 bp, 9 predicted proteins | sample MGYA00237867_ERZ511480 | MGnify/ENA primary metagenome ERZ511480 (study PRJEB26309, sample SAMN06266103) | marine metagenome | isolation source: Algal blade | place: United Kingdom:Sidmouth, United...
TTAATTAATAATGCTGGTTTGGCAAAAGGTTTGGCTTCTATTCACGAAGGGAGTGTAGATCATTGGGAAACGATGATTAATACCAATGTAAAAGGCTTGTTATATATGACGCGTATGGTGACGCCTGGAATGGTAGAACGCAAAAAAGGACATATCATTAATTTAGGTTCTGTTGCTGGGACGCAGGTGTATCCTGGCGGAGGCGTTTATTCTGCAACCAAAGCAGCGGTAGATTCTCTAACTCGTTCTATGCGCTTGGATTTGTATCAGCACAATATAAAAGTAACTTGTGTGAGTCCTGGACATGTTGATTCTACAGAATTTGCAGCGGTTCGATATGATGATAAAGAGAAAGCAAAAATTTATGATGATTTTAAGCCACTTGGCGCGCGTGATGTAGCGGAAACGGTTTATTATGTGGCTACTCGCCCCGATCATGTAAATATCCAAGATATTTTGATGTTTGGAACACAACAGGCTTCTGTTAGGGATATTGATAGAAGTGGTCGTGAAGAGAGTTAACATAGAATAATTTAGATATAAATTTCTGTGTCTATTTTTAGCTAATTAGATGAGCTATCAAAAATTTTGTCTTGTACATAGTATAAATTTATAAAGCGTTTAGTGGTTATTCAACCACTAAACGCTTTTTTTTTAACAAATTAATAACAACTTTGGCTAGTATTTTGTACAAGAACATGTTTTCTTGTGCTTTCAAATAATAAAAATAAAGTATATTTGTAAACCTCGGTTATTCCCAACAAACGTTTAAAAAATCAAAAAATCAAAAAATATAAAAATGGATTTTAAATTAATATTAGCAACCTTGCTTTTGTTTGTTTGTTATAATAGCGAGGCACAATTGCCTGTTGTCAAGGCAAAAGGTGGGGATGGAATAACGGTTGATTGGAGGTCGATACAAGAGAAAGAAGATGCTGGGGATGGACCAGGTTTTTTTTATAACAGTTGTGCTCAAGGGGTATATCCTATTCACGCGACTTCTACCTTGAAAGGGCAAGGCTCTAAAAACTATAATATTGAAAACTTGTCCGATAACAATCCAATGACTGCTTGGGTTGAAGGGGTTAAAGGATATGGAATAGGAGAGTCGTTTGAAGTAAAAGGAATAACGGTTAATGTTATTTATAATGGTTATCAATCAAGCCCTAAAAATTGGAAGTACAATTCTAGAGTAAAGCGATTTAAAGTGTACCGACATGGAGAGGCAATCTGCTATTTAGATTTGACGGATGAGATGGGCGCACAGTATTTTGAGTTGCCACATCATGTAAATTGGGAAACGAAGGAGAATTTTAAATTTGAAATTGTAGAAGTGTATAAAGGGGATAAATGGGAAGATGTTTGTATTTCTCAGATAGATCATGTGGCTTGTTGTTTTGCCCCAACGACCTTGATTCGTTTGGCGAATCAAACGACTCAAACGGTGCAAGAATTAGCTGAAGGAACGACTTTGTTGGCGATAGATTTAGAAACGACACAAACGTTTGCCTCTGATGTAGAGTTGACCACCAATCAGCGTCATTTGAGTTTGTTGGAAGTGAGCACAGCATCGCATCAAATTTCTATTACGCCAGATCATCCTTTGTATATAAAAGGGCAAGGATTTATGTCTTTGGCGAGACTAAGGAACCAAAAAAATCTTTCCAATTGGCTTGCCTTGACAGAGGCAGAGGTGCAAGTGATGGTTTATGATGATAAATCTGGTCAAACAAGTTTTGAAACGATTGAGTCTATTCAAAAAATAGAAGGCGATTTTAATACCTATACTATTTTATCCATTTCAAGAGGAGCTACTTATGTAGCCAATGGTTTTGTGAATAAGGTATATTGATTGGAATGTTAACAGAAAACGCTTCTAAAACAAGGAAGAATCAAATGCGTTTAATTACCTTTATTAGGTGGTTAAACGCATTTTTTATTATTAACACTCTAATTAAACAATGAAAAAAATATATCTAACGCTTTGCTTAACTGCTTTGTTGGGAGGCGCACAAGCTCAAGAAAATCTTACACCCAAACAATTATTAGAACTCAATAGAGTTTCGGCAGTAGGTCTAACAAATGATAAAACAGCTGTGGTCTACCGTTCTTCTAAATACAATGTTGCTGGTAATTCTAGAAGCACAAAATATTATCTTCAGCCGATCAAAGGAGGAGAAAAAACGCCTATCAGTGATTACTCTAGTTTGATTCAAGATAAGAATATTTCTCCTAATGGAAAATTTAAAATTAGTGCAGAGAATGTCAAAATTGAGCGGGTTACAGGAACAGATTATTATCCAGAATTAAAAAATTCTAATGTACACATCTATGAAAGCTTGCAGTATCGCCACTGGGATACTTGGGAAGATGGAGAATTTAGTCATCTCTTTGTAGAAGATTTGAGTGGTCGTATGATGAATCGGGTAGATATCATGAAGGGAGAACCGTATGATTGTCCTACGATGCCTTTTGGTGGAGATGAAGATTATCTTTGGAGTCCTAATGGTGAAAAAGTGCTTTATGTGACTAAGAAACTATACGGAACGAAGTATACAACAAGTACTAATACAGATATTTATGCTTATGATATTGCCACCAAAAAAACGGAAAATCTAACTGGTTATAATAATGGTTATGATATGGCTCCTGCTTTTTCCTCCAAGGGGATGTTGGGTTGGTTGCAAATGAAACGCGATGGTTATGAGTCAGATAAAAATGATATTATCATTCGTTTTAAAGAAGGAGGCAAAAAGGGAGATCTTAATTTAACAAAGGATTGGGATGGTACTGTGAATGGTTTTGTTTGGAGTAATGAAGGAGATAAAATCTATTTTAATGCTCCTGTTGGTGGTACCGTTCATTTGTTTGAATTGGAAGTACCGAAATCTTATGAAGCTAAAGTGAAAGCACCGAAACAGCTTACTAAAGGTCAATTTGATGTAAATGGTATTGTTGGTCATAATGGTGCTACAATGGTGGTTTATCGCCGAGATATGAATCATGCAACAGAGTTGTATACGGTTGATGTTACGACAGGAGAAATGCGACAATTGACGCATGAAAATGATGCTACTTATAAGACTGTCAATAAGAGTAATGTGGTCAAACGCATGGTGAAAACAACAGATGGAAAGGAAATGGTTACTTGGATAATTTATCCTCCGAATTTTGATAAAAATAAAAAATATCCAACTTTATTGTATTGCCAAGGAGGTCCGCAAGGAGCTTTGAGTCAATTTTATTCGTTCCGTTGGAATTTTCAATTGATGGCAGCGCAAGGATACATTGTTGTGGCGCCGAATCGCCGTGGTATGCCTGGTTATGGAGTGGAGTGGAATGAGCAAATTAGTGGAGATTATGGCGGTCAAAATATGAAAGATTATTTGGCTGCTATTGATGATGTGTCCAAGGAAGCTTATGTAGATAAGGATCGCTTGGGTTGTGTTGGCGCTAGTTATGGTGGTTATTCTTGTTTCTATTTAGCTGGTATTCATGAGAAACGTTTTAAAACCTTCATTGCACATGATGGTATTTTTAACTGGAAGTCTATGTATGGAACAACAGAAGAAATGTTCTTTGTAAATTGGGACATGGGAGGTAATTATTGGGACAAAACGAATAAGGTAGCACAGCGTAGTTTCAACGAATTTAATCCTATCGAGCATGTAGACAAATGGGATACGCCAATTATGGTGATTCAAGGAGGGAAAGATTTTAGAGTACCAATTGGGCAAGGTTTGGAGGCTTTTAATGCGGCTCAATTGCGTGGTATCAAAAGTAAATTGTTGTACTTTCCAGAAGAAAATCATTGGGTACTTTCTATCCAAAATGCCTTGATTTGGCAAACAGAATTCTTCAAATGGTTGGACGAAACTTTAGAAGTGAAAAAATAAATTTTTAGAGAATTTGAAATTCTTTCTTAGCTAAAATACTAAAAGCCACCTTTAGTATTTTAGTTTTTTTATGCCTTTTTTGACAACTTTAACCTATAGTTACCAAAACAAAATAACCATGAAAAAAATAATAGTTACCTGTTTGATTTTCATCTGCCTAACTTCCTTTGGGCAAAGCGTAAAATGGGGAACACTAGCAGAATTTTCGAAAAGCAATTTTTTTGATATACATCGATATTCTTGTATACGAGTAGATACGAATGGATTTTATTTATTACATCAAAAAAATATTGCACAATATTCGGTTGAAAAGTTTAATCATTCTTTAAGGAAAGTAGAAGTATCAGAATTAAAAAAATTACCACTCTACAAAGATATTAGAAAAGAAATTGAATATGTGTTTAATATAAATGGCACCACCTATGGAATTTCAGTTGTAAAGGAGTTTAAGTACAATAGAAATCATTATTTTTTAGAAAAGTTTAATCCTGAAACCTTAGAATTTGAGGAGCAAGAAAAATTATACACATTCAAATATACTAACACTGAAAATGAGGTTTTTAATGTTGGATTTAGAGTTTCTCCCAATAAAAAGAAATTATTAGTTACAAAAGTTTCTTATAACAAAGGCAATGAAAATAGACGATATTTTTTTGCGGTATATAATGAAAACTTAGAATTAGAATGGGACGAAATTATAAAAGTTCCCATAGAGAAAAAGACAGATTACATGATGTCTAGCGATTTTGTGTTATCAAATTCTGGTGATGTGTATATGTACAACACCATTTCAATAACAAGGCCTAAATATCCTAGTTGGAAAGATGAAATTGTTAGCCTTTGCGAAAAGGGAAAAAGAACTAAAATATATGATCTGGCAATAAAAGATGGTTTGTCATCTATTGGCTGTGAAATGTTTTTAACAGATAAGGATGATTTAATCATATCTGGCTTTTATACGGATAAAATGAATGGAGCAAAAGATAGGTTATTGGGAAATTATCATCTTATGTTAAATACAAAATCAGAAGAAATAGAACTAGAAACTTATCATCCATTTAAAACAAGAAATTACAGATATGCTTTAAATAGAGGTTCTTATAATAAGGAAATTTCTTCGAAAAAGGAAAATTACACCATGCCTAAAGCTTTTACTTATTCTGGTAATCAATTAATTACAGAAAATGGAGTAATTTATCACGTTGTTCGACTTTATTCGAAAGAGGGGAGAATAACAGGAATTTGTGTTTATAATATTTCTGATAAAGGAACTCTAGAATGGATTTGCCAAATACCTATTAAGGGAAACACAAATATTGGGAGTCAATTAGTTGACGATAAATTGTATGTAGTTTATAACGATCATGTTGCGAATGAAAATTTGGAATTAAATAAAATTCCTAAAAAAATTCCAGAAGAGAGCGGAGCTAGAGATGGTTGTCTAGTTTTAGTTACTTTAGACGAAATGGGAAATTCCAGACGTAAAATAATTTCTAAAAATGGAGAAGAAGGTGGCAGAATTGAGACCTTTTATTCTTTTCAAAGAGATGTGAATTTTATGTTGCTGTATGGAGAGAATAATAAAAAAAAGGAACTGTATTTTGGTCTACTCAAACTTGATTAAAAATAAATATTCAAAAATAGAAGTTACTTTCCAACGAACTACACTAAAAAACTGTCTTTAGTGTAGTTCGTCTTTTTTTTGTCCCCACATTAACTCAAAAAAAATAAGAATGTTAACCCCAAAAAAAATTGTACTTACCCTATTTTTGTTCAACCTCTGTTTGTTGTTTGTTGCCTGTCAGAAAGAAGAAGCCTCAGAAATAGCAACAATTCCAGTTCCTTCGATTTATGCGCACATGGAAGGAAATTTTTATACTCAACGAATAAGAAGGAGCAACTATGGGTATGGTTCAGTGTATTTTTCTCACCAAGATACTGCGGATCTAAATATACAAATTTTAGCAAAAAATGACACTTTAAGAGTTTTTAATTATGTATTCCCTATTAATACTGTAAATCAAACTTCTTTCTCTGAATCTTCTGGGAGCATTTATAATCCTGAAGAATTAAAGCTAGACTATTATAATAATTACGACTCTATCGTATTATCTTATGAAGTATTTAGTACTACAGCAGGAGCGAACCCTTCTTCCAAAGTGATTTATAGTGGCGTTAGAAATTCTACAAATGGACAAAGAACAGTTGGTGTGTTTACTCTAAAAGTTATCCATAAGGAATTCGCTGCTCAAATTGATACACAATATACCGCAGATTTGATGGTAAATGTTATAAAAATAGAGCCAAGTTACTCAGATTATCATTCTGTGAAATTTGAAATAGGAGCTACTGAACTGGGGTATAATTCCTTTTATACTTATTCTAATGAACATAAAACAGGGAATAGTGGTGCTTCTGAGAAGGTTGTCTATATGGAAAATGATAGTTTGTACATTGACTATTATGTTACTGATGAAGGCACTTACCCACCTTATACTATAGATACAATTTATTATTCTTACCAAGGAGTGAAGCAATAAAATTGCTAAGTTATTAGTAATAACAACCACTATAATACTTAGAGTACAATCTGTATTTTGTCCCCACATCATTTAAATTAGTAACTATGTTAATTTATACGATTTACTTCGTGATAGAGTTATCAAAGGACTATAATAGTTTATCCATGCAATACTCTTGGATCAAGGAGAGTAGTGGTCTTAGGGATACCATTCGTTATTCGTATATAGGAACAAAACAATAGGCTATTTCATCCAACGAATGACTTCTACACCTTTTTCATGAATCTCGTCTTCTATTTCGTCATAGGCATTCTTATAATGGTAAAACGGAATCGTAGGATAGAGGTGATGGATTAGGTGGTAGTTTTGACTTAACAAGAACAAAGAAATACCAGGTACATCAATGACTCTTGTGTTGAGGTAACGTTCCATTTTTTCGTGTGGATGATGAGGTAACCAATCAAAGGCAATGGCTAAAAATGCTTGTGCAATAAAAGCAGGCAATAACCAAAGTATAATTGGGTAGTACCATCCCCAAGTATACATCATGAACCCTAAAGAAATTAGCATGACTGTTAAAAAAATAAAACTAATTGTTAGCTCTTTTTTTATGACTGGTGGTAATTGTTTGTCTGTAATCAATAATTTCATTCCAGTATATAAGTAAGCAGGAAACACTGTAAATGAGTGTATCAATAAAGTGCCAAAATTTTTAGAAGCTAACCAATGGTCAGGGTCTTTTTGAGGGTCATTGGTGTGTGCATGGTGTTTAAAATGGATAATTTTAAATAAATAAAAAGGGGCAAAGAGTGTTAAACTAGAAGACCAACCTACTATTTCATCCAACCAAAGATTGGCTTGATTTCCAGAAATATTACCATGAGAAGCTTCATGCATGGAGGTAAACAGCAAATAAGCCATAATTGTATTGATAATAACAGCAAATAGGATAGGGATTGTCGCATTAACAGCAAAAAAAATGCTACCTAAATAAATGCTTAAGGCTAGAATAGTTAATAGCAAAGTAGGATAAGCAATTTTACTAGAATATTTCTTTCTGAGATTTGTCGTTGTCTTCATATAGTGTGGGGTTTTGTGTGAAGATGGTAGATCATTTATCAATCATTTAAGGATAGATTTTAAACTTCTATAAAGGTAAAGAAGGGATTTAAATTTATTACGTTTTGTAAGTCAAAAATAGCCTTAGGGGGACTTTATAGAAGTATTTTGTAGTAAATATTACTTTTATACATCTTTATAACCCTTTTTGTTGTTATGAATGAAGTTGTTTAAAAATAGGGTTGTGTTGAAAAAGAGATGTCATTTAGAAAAACATTATTACGAATAGAATTGTATACGAAGCAGTTCGTAATAATGTTTAATATTAGCTCATTTTTAAAGAACTTCAATATGTCAATCAAATACTAAAAAGTCCCCGTCCAATCTTTTCGATGAAAAATATAATTAAAAAGGCACTATTAATTTTATTAGTACTACTTATGGTAGTTGTAATCGCTTTTTGTGTCAATCCTAAGTACTGGTTAGAGATAACTCAGCCAGTACAAATAGAAATTAATACAGCACACGCCAGGATTGTTGAAGATAAAATATTCATAAAATTAGATGCAGAAATATCAACAGATTATTACTTAGATGTCATTATTGATTCGATGGCTTATAAAGTCTATATGGGAGATACTGAATTTTCAAATGGAACTATTTTCTTGGATAGAGATTACAAAAAAGGAGAAAAAAATATATTAACGGTGCCTGTTAATATTGATAAAAAAATTCTAGAAGCCACGCTGGAAAAGATGGAACCAACTGATACTGCAAAAATAAAAGTTGTCTTTAATAATTATTTAGATTTACCGCTGTTTGGAAAGCAAGAAATGGAAATGAGTATTGTTGAGAAAACCTTAGCACCTAAAGCCATAGAGGTTGAAGTGCTAAAAATGAAGAAACGAAAATTAAAAATACACGATGCTATTTTTGATGTAGATCTTGCCATTAAAAACCCAGGAATGCATAGAATTGTTATCAATGAGGTAAAGGGGAAGATTGATTTTGAGGAGTTATTTGTAGGGAAGGTGAACTACAAAAAACAAATTATCATAGAGCCAATGACAACCACCGTTGTTCAAGCAAAAATAGATTTTGATGAATTAGAGTTGATTAAAGATGGAATGAACATAATTTTTCACCCTAATAAAGAGTGGAAATACAGGATGAATGCTGATGTGATTTTAGAAAAAGAAGATGGATCCACTATGTTGTTGGATATTTCTAATCGGGGGCAGATGAACCTGATGGAAAAGAAAGATAAAGCCCATAAAAAGAAACATTAGATGGTTGGGGTTTATGCTAATCAATTTGGTTATAAGTAGGAAGTCGTAAAGCGTTATTTAATAATACTTTACAATTTTCTACTTACGACTTATAACCATACCACTAGTTTTATAAAAAAGACAAGATCGTAAGCCTTGGCAAAAACTGTCAGAGAACCCATTAGATTATAATACTTCTGTCAAAATTTGAACCTGTAGAATACAATCAAGTCGTAGAGGTAACTTTAATCCTTTTTTATTAAAAGAACTTATTATCTTCCAATTCTTAAATTATAGAGGTAATAGCATTGCTTCTTTTTAATCATATATATTAGGTACTTTTTATGAAAAATATTTGCACTGGTTTTTTGTTTTTAATGATAATGATAACAGCTTGTGATAAAACTGAAACACAAGAAGACTCTTGGAATCACGATTCCTTTGATGCTCTTTTAACTCAGCATGTAGACATGAATGGAGATGTGAATTATGCTGCTTTCAAAAATGAGGAAGCAAAATTGAATACCTATCTTGATTTGTTAAAACAACACGTACCCCAAGATAATTGGTCTGACAACAAAAAAATGGCTTATTGGATTAATTTATACAATGCGTTTACTATTTATAATATTTTATTAGAATATCCAGTTTCTAGTATCACTGATATTGAATCAGGAGCAATTTGGACAACGCGTACGATTAGTATTGATGGTACAGATTATACACTAGATCAAATTGAGAATGATAAATTGTTAAGAGCATTTAATGAACCTAGAGTTCATTTTGCAGTCAATTGTGCGGCAGCATCTTGTCCTCCATTGTTGAACAAAGCTTGGACAGCAGATAATATACAACAGTATTATAATAGTCAAGCGAAAGCTTTTATTAATAATTCGGCATACAATACAATTACAAATTCTAGTATAGAAGTTTCTCGAATTTTTGATTGGTATGCCGCAGATTTTGGTGGCGCTACTCAGATTGTAAATTACGTCCAACAATATTCGGATACGTCAATTGATAATGCTGCTACAGTAACGTACAAAAATTATGATTGGACTTTGAATGAGCAATAATAAGTTATCTACTATTTCATCTATGTAGAGGACAAAACTTTTGATTCATATTCTAAATGACATCTCTTTTTCCTCTACTCTTTGTTAAAAATTGACTCCAATGAAGTAAATTTTGCCTCGATTATAGAAAAAATAGGACTCCTTTTCAGCACAAGCCTATTTTTAAACAACTTTATAAAAATGAGCCATCCTAATTCAAGGAATGGCTCATTAAAAAAAAATAGAATACTTTATTGTTTGACAAATTTGTCTGTTATAACTGTTTCACCTAAACTGTATTTTAAGATATAAGTGCCTTGGCTGAATTCAGATACATCTAGTTGGATACGTTCTTTCTGAACATTTTTAGATTGAAGTAATTTACCATTTAAGTTAAATACTTCTAAAGTAGCTGTTTCTGAACTAGGTAATGTAATATTCAAAGATTTTTGAACAGGATTTGGATGAAGGATCAATTTTAAGTTGTGACCATTCGAAGCTGATTTTTCGCCAATTTGATCCGCTTTGTTTGGATTTAAATAAGAAGGCTTAGCATTACTCTTAGATGAAGACCCTCCAGAACCTGTTGATCCTGTGCTAGAAGTACCTAAACATAAAAGCTTCTCACAAATTTTACAATCTGCATCAATCATACCCAGCTTAATACAATAGTCAACACTATTTTTACAACAAGATAGATCTAAAGTAGGAGGGAATTGTAAATCAAGCGAAATAGTTTCATTGATAACTGTTGGTGTACCAAATTCGTATACAATTTCAGCAGCGCCATCACTAGAAGACCCAACGGCTGTTGGAGATACTCCTGCAATCATTGGTAAGTTGGTGATTTTACCATAGCTTGAAATATTAGCAGGATCACATTTGATACAATCAGGATCAGCCAAAGAAGTATAGTAAGGTAAAGATACATTTAGCTTTGAAATTGGAACACCAGCAGAACTTAAATTAACACCTACAGAAGTAGCACCAGAATTAGCAATAGAACTACTTGCTCCAATCAATTTGTTATCTTTAGAATCGCAAATACAATTTTCGCAACATTCATACATAATGGAATCTAACATAATTCCAAATCCGACACCTGCTCTATTGTAAGTCAAAGTAACACTAGTTAAAGGGCCGTTGAATTCTACCCAACCTAAGGTGTTGTTCATTCCGCCAGGAAACAAAGTTGCACCACCCGCTGTGAAAAGAGGACCTGGAGGTGAAAAAGATGGAGCAATTGCGTCAAAAGCAGGAGAGGTCATTACCGTTTCTGCTGGAGCTGTTCCTGTTCCTTGGTCGATGTCGTTAACTTTTAGTCGAAGGTTGCAAACAGGGATAGAAAAATCAAGTTGAATCGTAATAACATTGGTTGGATCAGTTGCTGTTACTGCTGGAAAAATAACACTAGTACCAGAAGAGGTGTGTTGAGAAGGGGTAGATCTTAATGAGATTGTATTTTGAGCACCACAAGATGCTGCACCAGTCATATTGGTATTGCTAGGGCCATTTACCCAAGAAAAGTCATTAACATAATTTTGGGCATTGCTTGTTTGTACCGTAAAAATTATAGCGAATAGAGCTATAAACATTTGAATTGATTTCATGAAAATGGTGTTTATTAAGATGAAAGGTTAATTGTTTAAGCAATTCTATCACTTTAGAGAATAGTTGCTTTACAATAATTACACATCAAAATAAATACAAATCAAAGAATTTATAAGACACAATTTATATCCGTAAAGATTGATCCTTTATTCGTAATAATGACATATTTATTCGTTTTAAATACAAAAAAGCTGCTTTAAGATAAAGCAGCTTTTTTATAAAAAGAATTTCAGTAGAGTATAAAAAGAACGTTTACCATTCCCTACTTTCCATTAGTTTAGCGATTTCAACAATTGTTTCTGTAGCCGATACAATAGACTCTAAAGCAACGTATTCATAACGACTGTGAAAGTTTAGCCCACCTGCAAAAATATTAGGACAAGGTAAACCCATGAACGATAATCTAGAGCCATCTGTTCCTCCACGAATAGGACGGGTAATTGGCGCCATGCCTAAATTTGTAATGGCTTCCCTAGCCAAATCAACAATGTGCATTACTGGACGCACTTTTTCTGCCATGTTATAATATTGATCGCTTAGGCTTAAGCTCAAACAATTGTTGTGTTTTTGGTTTAATTGGTCAACAGTTTGTTGCATCAACACCTTTTTTGCTTCAAATTTCTCTTTGTCATGATCTCTGATGATGTAGCGCAATTCTGTTTTGTCGACATCACCATTTACAGAAAGCAAGTGAAAAAAGCCTTCATAACCATCTGTTTTTTCAGGAACTTCGTCTGCTGGTAAGGCTTGAATTAACTCTGTTGCAATATACATAGAGTTGATCATCTTATCTTTTGCAGAGCCAGGATGAACAATTTTTCCTTGAATATCAATAGCTGCATAAGCTGCATTAAAATTCTCATACTCAATTTCTCCAGGCAAAGAACCATCCATGGTGTACGCCCATTCTGCTCCAAATTTGTCTACGTCAAACAAATCTGCACCACGACCTACTTCTTCATCAGGTGTAAAGCAAATACGAATTTTTCCATGCTTAATTTCTGGATGATTGATTAAGTATTCCATTGCAGAAACAATTTCTGTTACCCCTGCTTTATCATCAGCACCCAACAAAGTCATTCCATTGGTTGTAATCATGGTTTGCCCTTTAAATTGAACCATTTCAGGGAATTCGGATGTTCTAAGAACAAGGTTTTCTTTTTCGTTCAAAACCAAATCGCCACCGTCGTAATTTTTCCAAACAATAGGAGCACAACCTGTTGCTGTAAAATCTGGAGAAGTATCTATATGTGCTACAAAACCAACAGTAGGAATTTTTTTATCTGTATTGGCAGGTAGTGTTGCCATGATATAACAATGTTCGTCGATTTCAACATCACTCAAGCCAATGGCTTTTAATTCGTCTACAATCTGATTGGCTAGGACAAATTGTTTGTCTGTACTAGGAATTTTTTCTACTCCAAACTCAGATTGAGTATCTACTTTGACATAACGGAGAAAACGATCTAAAATCTGCTCTTTCATTATATTAATTTATGTTTTATATGCAATGATGTGGTTTAAAAATGAGCTAATATTCTAAATGACATCTCTTTTTCAACACAAGCTTATTCTTAAACAACTTCAATTTATGGAAGCGACAAGGTACTTAAAAGTCTAGAATTTTTTTGTATTATTATCATCAAAATTAACAAAAATCATCCATGAAAAAAATACTATTAAGGATGTTCATCGTACTATTAGTTATAGGAATTATTATAGGCGTTATTATCGTAGAATTTATGGCACCTTATGCAGTTGTTATGCCTCAAAAAATAGATTTAGTAAAAAATAAAGATAGATTTCCTTACGGAGCTTTTCCTAAAGATTATCAACTCAAAATAGAGGTATTAGATATTGTGACAAAAGACAGTATTGCCTTGTCCAACTATCTAGCATTGTCTACAGAAGATACGACGAAAGGAACAATGATTATGTTACATGGGATTGGTGGTTGTAAAGAAGATTATTTGGGAATTGCCAAAAGCTTAACAGATTCAGGGTACAACTGTATGATTTATGATGCTCGGGCACA
>ENA-ORXM01004064-ORXM01004064.1-marine-metagenome-genome-assembly--contig:-NODE-4064-length-13445-cov-4.103082_pt1 | contig 13445 bp, 12 predicted proteins | sample MGYA00237867_ERZ511480 | MGnify/ENA primary metagenome ERZ511480 (study PRJEB26309, sample SAMN06266103) | marine metagenome | isolation source: Algal blade | place: United Kingdom:Sidmouth, United...
CCCCACGCCGCAACAGGGTGTCGAAGTCGAGCGCAAGTGGGCGCGTGAGGATTACCGCCCACCCAGTGAGCCTTATAGGATTCAAGCAGGCGGTGACGACTAATGGCAAAACCCCTGCGCTACACCCCGACACCTGTTCCCACCGATACAGCCCATGATGATTTACAGAGGTTACTCGAGACCCTGCACGAACGCGGTGTACTGCGCCTGCTCACCAACCTGAGCGCTCAAAGTCACGATGTAGCCGAAGTTGCTTTAAAACAAATCAACACACCTCATGGGCGCGACGCGTTTGCAAACTTAGCTGTCATCGTCAAAGCGTTGGGTAAGGTTGATCCGGAGGCACTCGAGAAGCTCTTAACAGGTGCCGATAAAGGTGTTCAAGCCGCTGTTGAAACCTTAGAAGACAGTAGCGAACCCAAAGGGGCCTTTGCCCTGATGGGCAAACTGTACGACCCCGACGTGCGCCGGGGCTTTGACGCGCTCTTGACGCTGGTGCAAACTCTCGGACAGCATTTAGGAGACCCTAGACCTAAATCTTAGGTCACGTTGATATTTAAATTGAAGTCTCGAATGGGCGCTATTGGCAAAACTCGCTGATAAGCGCCCTCACCTTTTGTCCGGCGGCAGTCCAGTTGAGGCGCGTTTCATATTCGTTAAAGGCGCGCATGGAGAGTTCACGGTATCTAGCGGGGTCATTAAATAGGTGCGTAATATTAGAGACATAGGGCTTTGCGCCCTCGTCAGGCTCGACGAGCCAACCGTTTCGCCCGTCTTTTATAGCGGTAGTGATGCCGCCGATGCGCGGCGCTAGTGAGGGCAAACCGTACGAACTCGACTCGGCAAAAACGACACCGAATGCCTCGGCTAGGGTGGGCAGCACAAAAAAGTGTGCCTCTTTGTAAAGCTTATCGAGCAGGGCCAAACCCTCAGGCGTTTCTTTACGAACCCAGCCGTGTACCTTAACGTAGTCGGGCACGTCATGGGGCGGGGTACAGCCAACGATATCGAGTTCGGTGGGAATGCCGCTTTCGTTGAGTAAGCGAGCGACCTCGAGCATCGTATCGCCCCCCTTGGGTCCCCAGTATCTGCCGACAAACAGCAGCTTGCAAGTTTCAAAGGTTTTAGCGTCGATATAGGCGCGAATATCTGCCGCCGTATGTTTGTGGCGGAGATTGGGGCCGTAAGACACGACTTTGACCTTGTTAGGGTCGACATCATAATTGTTGATAGCACTGCTGGCTGCCCAGTCAGAGGCGTATATCGCCAAGGCACATTTGTGCAGTGCTGCTTGCTCCATCTCATGACCACGCTGCACGGTTTCCCCAGTCAGGTAACTGAAACCGTCGTTAAAATCAATCATGCTGGCAAAGGTCGACCCCGACCAGAAAACGAGCGGATGGGGTATATCTAAATAAGCTAGCAAGGTTGACCCTGGCACGACGAGCGCGTCAGCCTCGACATCTTTTAACTTGCGCTCGAGTTGTCTTGCATAACCCCGCTGCACGGCGGGTTCTCGGTCACGCAAATAGTTTTGTCCACGCAAATATTTGTAATAGCCCTTTTTGAGTTTGGTACGGACAATAGCCTCTTCTTTTAAGGGGCCTTCAACGTGCATGTCAACACCGGCTTCTTTAAGCGCCTCACGCATGAAAACAACAAGCCCCGACCAAGCATTTATGTCATAGGGGTCGTGCTCGGTAGCGTAGGCAATCCGTAGCGGCGCGACCTCAGTTTTAGCTTTAACTGAAGGGGCGGCGTATGCCTGAGGCGAAGAAAGCGTACTGTAATCCATAACGTAGGTGACGACGAAAGTAAAAATAGCTTGTGCTGATCTTCAGAGCTTAAGCCCCAAAACTTACACATTAGGGTATCTGTTGACGTTAAACCTGTCTGTGACGCTTGCCCCCTGGTTAGGTATCCTCCGCCATTTTGAGCGCAATCATCCGGCCTGTTGGTGTATCGGCAATCCCGCCCTCGCCCGTTTCACGCAGTTCGGGGGGCAGCATACGCCCCACCGAGGCCATCGCTCCGACAACCTCATCTGGAGGTATGAAGGACTCGAGCCCTGCTAGGGCAAGTTGCGCTGAGCTAACCGCGTGGACACTGTAAAAAGCGTTACGGCTGACACAGGGAACTTCGACGTAACCCCCGACAGGGTCACAGACGAGGCCAATCGTGTTCATAAGTGCCATCGCGCCTGCATGAACAGACTGCCGCGCGTTGCCGCCAAGCATCTCGCAAACAGCTGCCGCTGCCATTGCCGCTGACGAGCCGATTTCCGCCTGACAGCCACCCGTCGCCCCCGCAATAAACATGCTGTTACCAATCACCTTGCCAAAGCCCGCTGAGACAATCATAGGCATAAGCATCGCTTCGTCATCTAGCTCTAAGTGGTCAGCCACACCGATAAGCGCACCTGGCAAGGTGCCCGCGCTGCCCGCTGTGGGCGCAGCGACAATACGGCCCATACGCGCGTTTTCTTCATTGACGGCCATCGCGTAAGCTTGCACACGTCTTAGTAAGGGAGAGGCGAATTTGTCCTCGGCTTCCCAAAGGGTTTTGGCGTTCCAGCCGACCATACCTGTAATGCTTGCCTTATCCGAGGCGAGGCCGCGCTCAATCGAATCGCGCATCTCCGCAATGCGCTCTCGCATTTTTTCAAGCAAGGCTGCTTGTTCTTCGGCGCTATGCTCGAACTCTTCTGCGAGAATGGCCTCGGACGCTAAGCCCTCGTACTTGGCTAAGTCATTAAGCGTCATCGTCATTAAGCGTCATCGTCATTAAGCGTCATCGTCGTTAAGCATCATCGCTCTCCTCTTTCTCGCCGCTCATCACTTCGGGTAGCGTGCGTGTCCAGCTTATATGCGGCAAGTTGCGTAAATATTCTAGGGCGTAGGCGGGCGGCGGTCTATCCGTTTCTACCGACATGAGTGCGTCCCCGCCGCGCTTACGCCGTGAGCTATGAATCGTAGCAATATTGATACCGTCATCGGCGAGCACCCTGGCAACACTGGCAATCATGCCAGGTCGGTCTTCGTGCTCGACCAAGAGCGTAAAGTAACTGCCTGAGAAATTCACCTCAAAGTCACCAATTTTAAATATTTTTACGAGGCCGCCTCCTAAACTCGAGCCCGTCACACTCACTTTTTCGTTTTCATTCTCGAGGCGTATACAGACCGTATTGGGGTGCACATCACCTAAATCTTTTTCACCCAAGTCAACCTCTAAACCTTCTTTTTTGGCTAGGTCGAAGGCTTCAGGGATGCGCTCATCATCAGGGAAGCAGCCGAGCAATCCCGCGACGAGTGCCAGGTGTGTACCGTGACCCTTACCCGTTTTGGCAAAGGAGCCGTGCAGCTCGAGCTTCGCCTTTTGCGGCGGCGCTTTCAGCGTATGCCGCGCTAACAGGGCAAGGCGGCAAGCGCCCGCTGTGTGGGAACTCGAGGGGCCGACCATCACCGGACCGATAACATCTAACAGACTCACGCGCTCACTTTTTCCCTATCAGGCTGTGGCTTGTAGTTGGTCATTTGCTTGTCCTCTGGAAGGAGTTCGTTAATGCGCGTCATGAGAAGCTCGGTTAAACGTGATGTTTCCTCGCGGCTTTTGCCCTCAGGGTAAATGGGATCACCAAAGCGCACGCGGTAGCGCCGCCCATCGCGCCAAATCGCTGCGGGTTGTAGGGCCGCGTCGGCCCGCTGCGCGATAAAGGCTGCGCCGTCTAGGGCGGCGGCTTCGGCGCTGCGCGTTCCCTGAATAAAAATGCCCACAGCGACCCCGCGCCTCAGTCTACGAATCGACTCTTTAATCGCGCCTGAAGCGTTGCCGTCTCGGTCGACGGGAAACGCACGTAATCCCAGCCAGAGCGCCCGCAAATAGCGGTGGTCGAACAGTTCTTTTTTCGCCATATAGTTCGTTTCGCGCGGAATGCTTGCCCCCATTACGGGCGGGTCGAGCGATGAAAAATGATTGCTCACAACGACCAGCCCCCCCTCAGGTGGCACCTTATGGGCGTTGTAAACCTCGAGCCTTAAAAACAGCCGCGCGTAGACCGCAAAGACAAAGCGACCAAAGTAAAAAAACCAGATACCCTGCACCCATTTCGTTATCAAGTCCACAGGACTATCATACCTAGACAGGCTGGAATTTTCATTGACTCAGTAGCCCTGGGTATACAATCTTCCTGACGATACCTCTGGAAATTACTTGACTAGTCACCTATCCCGCAAATGAGCAAACTTGTCATCTCGAGCGGAGCAAGGCTCTTCACTTCTTCAGGATAAACTCCGAGGGAAATTCCAAATCTGACGATGCACATACCCTCCGCCTTAAGATTTATCCTTTCGACTTACTTCTGTAGAAATGCCACCATCACTACCACATACCTCACTTCATAAACTCTTTTCCTACTCGTTGCTTGACGGTTTTCATTTTAGACCTGTATGGTTGCACCATGCTCAGATGAAGCGCCTCTTAAAGAATATCTACTTTAAAAATCCATGCTTAGAAGCGGGCTACGCCCATTTACTACGAAATGTTTACGACGAAATATTTACGACGAAATGTTTACGACGAAAGAAGGTGCTGCTATAACATCTATTCGAACTGTTCACCCTGACGATTTACCTGCACTAAAAAAGATTATCGACGAAACCGAACTTTTTCCCTCGGAGCTGCTGGACGATATGATGGCTCGCTACTTTGCTGGGGAGGACGATAGTCAGTGGCTGACCTATGACAACGGAAACCCCGTAGCCGTCGCCTACGTTACACCTGAACCCATGACATCAGGCACCTGGAACGCACTTTTACTCGCCGTACATCCTAAAGTGCAAGGCCAAGGATTTGGCACCGCGCTCATGCGTCATATCGAAGGGATGCTAACCGAGCGCGGGGCCCGCGTACTTTTGGTTGAAACCTCGGGGCTCGGTGCGTTCAAGCCAACCCGCCAGTTCTACGGCAAAATCGGCTATAAAAAAGAAGCCTGCATTCGAGATTTTTATGATGCGGGCGACGATAAAATAGTCTTTCGCAAAGCGCTTGGAGCCTCGAGCCAACAAGAAAAATAGCTAAAAAAGTATCTAAGCTTGAGAGTTAGGCTTAGATACTTTCTCTATCAACTGACGCTCGGCTCTTTGAGTTCTTCGACAATCTCTTCCCAACTGGGTCGCTCGAGAAATGTACTCACCTTTTCCTCTGACGTAGCATCTGATGGCTCACCCTGAGCCCTAGCAGGCGTAGCTTCAGCTTCTGATTTACGCCTGAAGATATAAACGCCGCCACCGATGAGCGCTAAGGGAAGTAGCCAGCCACCTGTAAAACTGCTACTCAAAATAGCTAGTGCAAGCGTTGCAAGCGCCGGATAAATGGCCCAACGCTTAGCGCCTTGCTCTAAGGTATACAAATAGCCGAAGGTCGCAGCTATACCTGTAAAGAACAGAGGACCTTCGTCTACGGCGGGTAGAAACTCATCCACACCTGCGACGAGCGCTAGGGTAAACAGAACACCACCTGGAATAATCGCCCACCAGTTTTGGGGATGACGGCGATAAGTCGTAGCGAAGCCCGCAGCAAGAGTGCCCAGGAAAAGGCTACCGCCTAATGGTCCCGATAAGGCTGCACCCGCTAAACCAAACAGTGCAAAGCCGATGATAAGCGCCCAAAGGTGCTTTTGTCTCTTGGCGTAGTAGCCTATAAAAAGGGAGCCGCCTGCACCCAGCAGGAGCGCACCTAAAAGAGCCGAGTCGTCACCTAGCAAGCCGGCATTTGCGAGCAGCGAAACACTGCCCACCGCGAGTAAAATCTTGCCCATTGTGCCTGCTTGATAAGCTGTCATAACGTGTCTCCTTTAGGGTAACAACTGCGAGCTAAAGCTGTTTTTAGCGCATCTAATTTAGGATAAATCTGTAAACGTTTTGCATCATCTGCTAAAAGGTGGGAGCGCGGCCTCCATCTTTTGGTGGAAGCGCCTATAGGGGCTAAAGCCATAAAGTAAGATGGGTGGATTGTGAATAACGACACTAGGTACATTCTCTGCTGTTTCTTTGCTGTGAGGTCAAACCATGTCTGAACAAGCTGCATCTGAACAAACTGAGGTTGAAAAAATTCGTCTGCTACTCGTTGATGACCACACGGTTGTGCGCCAGGGTTTGAAAATGGTCCTGTCTTTAGAGGATGACTTAAATATTCTCGGTGAGGCTGCTAATGGTCAAGAAGCCCTCGAGCAAGTCAAAAAACTAGCGCCTCAGGTTGTTCTGATGGATTTACTCATGCCTGTTATGGACGGCGTCAGCGCCATTCGCGCCATTAAAAAAGAATTTCCTGAGGTCGAGGTCGTCGCCCTGACCAGTGTTTTAGAAGACCGGCTCGTTATAGACGCAGTTGAAGCGGGCGCAGCAGGCTATTTGCTGAAAGAAACCGGACCCGACGAGCTTGTTGAAGCCATTCGCGCCGCCGCTAAGGGAGAGGTGCGCCTGCACCCCAAGGCGCAGCAGCGCCTTGTCAAAGAGGTGCGCACCCCCGAAATGCGCGAGTCACTCACCGAGCGTGAAACTGAAACCTTGCGCTTTGTTGCCAAGGGTCATGCCAATAAAGATATTGCCAAGCTCATGGGCGTGTCGGAAGTCACCATAAAAACGCATGTCTCGAGCATCCTTTCAAAACTCAACTTGTCCAGCCGGACGCAAGCAGCGCTGTTTGCCCTGAAAGAGGGGTTAGTGGGGCTCGACTAAGTGGATATTCCGTTTCGCAAGCGTCTGAGCACGCGCTTCGGCATTTTAATTGTGCTGATTGTCGTTGGTTTGGCAGGCGCAACCGCGATGCTCGTGGCCAGGGGCTTTGACCGCATTAGCGATAACGCCGCGCCGCAGTTAGAGCAGCTCGAGCAACTCGGGGTCGAGCCTGTGACCGACCTAGACAGCATTATCAGAAGCACCGCTGTCAACCTCATCGCTGTGTTTTTACTCACCCTGGTGGCGGCTACTTTGTTCAGCCGTAGCCTCTTGACCGAACCCATCAGCTCACTCGTTAAAGCCACGCAGGACATCGCCTCGGGTCAGCTTGGGGTGACGCTGCCTGTGAATACCCAGGATGAGCTGGGTTTACTTGCAAGTAGTTTCAACACCATGTCGAAAAACTTAGCGGCCCGCACTGATGAATTACTTAAGGTAAACGAGGCACTGCGCGAAAGCGAAACGCGCTTAGAGCAGCGTGTGCAAGAGCGCACCAGCGAACTCTTAGCGCTTTTAGAACTTTCAAATAGCATTGCGCTAACGCTCGATGACATTCCGCTGATTGAAGAAATTTTAGATGAATTGCAAGACATTGCTGATTACGGGGCGGCAGGCGTATTCCGGCTGTTGGGCACGCAGACGCTCGAGAGCGTCGTATCTAAAAACAGCTTCACCGACCTGAGCGAGGCCGACATGCTCGAGGTCGTGGCAAGCAAACAGCGCCGCAAACTGCACCGAGAAGGCTTTACCCAGCTTATTTTCCCCCTTATCGTGCGCGATAAAGCTGTAGGCACGCTTCTTCTAGAATTCAGTGGCGCTGCGCCCATAAGCGAGCCCAAACTGCAACTGATTACAGCTTTTGCCAACCAGGCAGGGGTCGCCCTTGAAAATATTACGTTGTATCAGCAAGTCCAAGAAACTGCGGCTTTAGAGGAGCGTCAGCACTTAGCGCGTGAACTTCACGATTCGGTGTCGCAGGCACTTTACAGCATTGTACTGGGCACGCACGCGGCGCAAAAACAACTGGAGCGCGACCCCGACAAAGCCAGTCAGGCACTCGAGTACGTACAAAATCTAGCCGAAGCCGGTCTCGCTGAAATGCGCGCCCTCATTTTTGAACTGCGCCCCGAAGTTTTGGAACAAGAGGGCCTTGCCGCTGCGCTGCGCAAACAAGTCGAGGCGCTTGAGGTGCGTCACGAAGTCCGTGCCGAGTTCGTAACCGATGACGGCTTAAAACCCTTTACACTGCCTTTCGCCACCAAACAAGCCCTTTACCGGATTGTGCAGGAAGCGCTACACAATGTCGTGAAGCACGCAAGGGCTGAAAACGTACAGGTCCGTCTCAATAGCCAGGGAAACTACGTTGTCCTAACGATTAAAGATGATGGTAATGGCTTTGACACACAGCAAGAATTTCCGGGGCATTTGGGTCTCAAATCGATGCGCGAACGTAGCTTGTCGTTAGGCGGCACCTTTAGTGTAGAAAGTGCGCCCGAGCAGGGCACAATCATTAGTGTCAAGGTGCCCAAACGTGTTTAAAAAAAGACTCAGCATTAAGCAAATTGCCTACGCCTTAGTCGCGGTGGGTGGCCTGCTCTTTCTGGCAAATTCGGGTATTTTAGGCGCCTTACCTGCGTTTATCTGGGTCAGTTTACTGTTTACAGTTGGCGGCGCGTTTTGGCTAGGGTCACAGGGAGCGTTGCCAATGTGGCAACGTATTCTCGGCTTTGCGGGTATCGGTATTCTGGCGACAGCCACGTCGGGGCATTTCGGTGGCGTCGCGGCGCTCGGCTTTCCAGCGGTGGCCTTCGGCCTTGTTTACCTTCAAAACATGAAGCGCTGGTGGGCACTTATTCCAGCGGGGATTTTAAGCAGCCTTGCGCTCCTCGTTACCTTTGAACAACTTTTCCCTCGCTGGGACGCAACCCCGATTCTCTTTTTGGGTTTTGCGGCTACCTTCAGCTTTATTTATCTCTTATCGCCCCAACGCGGCGGTAAGCGCTGGGCGCTCTACCCAGCCATTTTATTTATCGTTCTTACTGTTTTGGTCAATGACCCGAGCGGCAGTATGCCAGGCTGGTTTCTACCCATTCTCTTGATCGGTGGCGGTTCGCTGATGCTCTGGTGGTGGCGGCGCTCGAGCTAAGTCAGTTAGGAAAGATGGAAGAAGAAAGATGACTGTGAAAAGTTTGCTTTTGCCTGTTCTCAAAAATCTAGGCGTTCTTCTTGAAACTTAGAGTTTACTGCCGCACCTAGTAACCCCACTCAGTAACCTTCTTTGGTGTAAGCTAACGCAAATGTCCAAACCAAATATCCTCTTTATTATGGCGGACCAGCTAGCGGCCTCAGCGCTGCCGTTTCACGGTCACAAAGTCGTAAAAACGCCGAACCTCTCAGGGCTAGCAGAAAACGGCGTTGTCTTTGAAAATGCCTATTGCAACAGTCCACTTTGTGCCCCCTCGAGGTTCTCCATGATATCGGGGCAACTGCCCTCGAGCATCGGCGGTTACGACAACGCAGCCTACTTTCCTGCCGATACGCCGACGCTGGCGCATTATCTGCGGGCGGCAGGCTACCAGACCTCGCTCTGCGGCAAAATGCACTTTGTCGGCGCGGACCAACTGCACGGTTTCGAGGAACGCCTCACCACCGACATCTACCCCTCAGATTTCGGTTGGACCCCCAATTGGGAAGACTTTGACACGCGTCCGAGTTGGTACCACAACATGCTGAGCGTGGTGCAAGCCGGGGTTTGCGAAACGAGCAACCAGCTTGATTTTGACGAAGAGGTCGCCCACAGAGGCGTTCGCAAACTTTACGATCTGGCACGTAGCAGCGACACACGCCCCTTCTTTTTACTTGCCTCTTTCACGCATCCGCACGACCCCTTTGCCATTACGCCTGAGTATTGGAACCGCTATAACGATGACGAGATAGACTTGCCAAACGTTCCGCAACTCCCCTATGAGGATTTGGACCCGCACTCGCAACGCTTGCATCACGTTTGCGCAGTGGGTGATTTTGAACAAACCAACGAACGCATTCGCCGCGCACGGCGCGCTTATTACGGCATGGTGAGCTATATAGATGACAAGGTAGGCGAACTCGTAGCGGCGCTCAAAGCAACAGGGCAACTTGATAATACGATTATTATTTTCACTGCCGACCACGGTGAAATGCTCGGTGAGCGCGGACTCTGGTACAAGATGTCGTTTTTTGAAAACTCGGCGCATGTTCCGCTGCTCGTTTACGCGCCCGAACGTTTTAAGGCGGGGCGTATCGAGGACCCCGTTTCACTTGTTGACCTGTTGCCGACCCTCGCTAATTTAGCCAGTGAAAGTGAAGAGGTTACCTACGCCGCGCCGATTGAAGGCTCGAGCCTCCTCCCGCTTTTACAAGGCGAGACCCTCGAAACCAAACGAAGCGTTTACGGTGAAATGCTTGGCGAGGGCGCGGTTTCTCCTGTCCTGATGATTCGGCGCGGCACCTACAAATACATTTACAGCCAGCCCGACCCTGAGCAGCTTTATAACCTGGCAGATGACCTGCATGAACTTAACAATTTAGCCAATGTTCCAGAACACAAAAGCACACTCGAAGCTTTCCGCACTGAGCTTCGGCAAAAATGGGATGTTGAGGGGCTTCACCAGGATGTTCTCGCCAGCCAGCGCCGCCGCCGTTTGGTAGACAGCGCCCTACGCGAAGGTAGGCACACCGCCTGGGATTTTCAGCCGTTCCAAGACGCCTCGGAAAGATTTATGCGCAACCATTTGGATTTGAATGTCTTAGAAAAAAGCTCCCGCTTTCCCACGCCCGACATACCTGAACCGGACAAATAACGAAGCTCTCTCTGCCCCTATTTGATTGCCCGTGCGGAAACGTCTATAGTTAAACATCGAAATTTTGCAGTGCCGAAAGAAGGTGTCAGATGCTCCGCTGTAGTCTTTGTTTAATAATCGCCATTAGTTTTTTTGCCTTGGCCCAGCCGCAGGGAACGCTTGACACCGTTCAAACACGCGGCGAACTCTCTTGCGGTGTTAGCGACCTGGTGCCTGGTACGCTTGTTAAAACAGAGGATGGCGGCTTAGAAGGCTTCTACACCGAGTTCTGCCGCGCCCTGGCTGCCGCCATTTTAGGCGACAAAGAAGCCGTCGTTTACATTCCCCTGAGCCCCGTCGAGCGCTTCCGCGCCTTACAAGCAGGCGAGGCAGATATTGTTGTGGGCGGCGTGACAGTCACGAGTAGCGCCGACGCCTCATTCAACTTCGGCCCCGTCGTTTTTCACGAGGGGAAGCAACCCCACGCGCCCGCCATTCGCGCGGGCGACGACACCTGGCAAGACGTGGTGAACTGGGTTATCCACGCGCTTATCCAAGCTGAGGAATGGGGCTTGACTTCAGCGAATATTGAGGCTGTTGCAGGTACGGTTGATGCGCCCGCTTTGAAGCGCTTTTTAGGACTCGAGCCCGAAGCACCTAGTTTCTACAACCTCGATAAGGACGCCCTTTACAGTACTATTTTGCAGGTCGGTAATTACGGCGAGATTTATGAGCGTCACTTGGGACCAAACGCAACGCTGAGTCTGCCCAGAGGGGCTAACCAACTGTGGAGCGAAGGTGGGCGTTTGTTTGCGCCGCCGTTTAGTGCACGATAAAACTATGGCTAGCAAGGGCACTGCTCAGCTAAATACGAGTATAAGCAAATAAGTCACGCCCAAATTTTTGAGAGCAAACGCTCGAGTTCGCCCCGCGTTTCAGGGTGGAGAATAAGGCTCTCCCTTATTTTCAAGTACCAGTTCTTCGGCGCTTCTCTGTCATCAGGATTGAACGCTTGCCAGTCACAAAGCATCTCGAGCAAATAGCGCCTTGGCATTTTGAGCACTTGTTGTTCAAAAGGTCTCAAGACCCAATATTCTGGATGGTGAGGATTACGGTGATAGTGTCTCAACAGGGCAAGCTGAGAACGTTTCCGCTCGGTGGCTGTCAATTTCCTACCTGAGAAGTGCAGGGCCGAACCCAAAAACTCGTCAGGTAAAAACTTGGAGAGGTCGTGCGTCAAACCCTGCCAGCAGAGACCTTGTCTCCAGCACTCTTTTAAGACGCGGCGTTTATGCTCGAGCAGGTATAGAAGGTAGCGCCAGTGAATCAATAACCTACCGCTTGCCCGTCCTTCCGGTGGTCACTACCCGCAATATAACCACCCTCCGTTTTGTAGATAAGCTGCGCCCCACCAAACGAAAAGTCCATACTTAGTTCGGCCTTGTGCAAGATATGCCCACGGGACTCGAGGTCGTTCAAAACCTCATCTTCAAACCCCTGCTCTATGGCAACCTCTCGCCCCTCGATGACGCGCCAACGGGGAGCATCCGACGCCTCTTGTGGGTTTTGCTCATAGTCGAACATGCGCACGACCATCTGCGCGTGACCTTGCGGTTGCATCGGTCCACCCATTACGCCGAAACTCATTAGCGGCTGCCCGCCCTGCGTGACAAAACCAGGGATGATGGTGTGAAAAGGGCGTTTCGCGCCGCCGACTTCGTTGGGGTGCCCTTTTTCCAGAGTAAAACCTGCGCCACGATTTTGAAGGCTAATGCCAGTATCTGGAACAACAATTCCCGAGCCAAAACCATAATAATTCGATTGGATAAACGACACCATCATGCCGCTAGCGTCCGCCGCCGTCAGGTACACGGTGCCACCGCGTTTGGGCACACCGAAACTGGGGTCTTGCGCTTTTTTCATGTCTATTTGTTTCGCACGTTCAGCCAGGTAAGCGTCATCTAGTAAAGCTTCAACGCTCATATCCATCGTGGCAGGGTCAGAAACATAGCGGTGTGTATCGGCAAAGGCAAGTTTCATGGCTTCTATTTGCACGTGGAGGCAGTCGGCGCTGTCAAGGGGGTACTGGGTGACATCATGATGTTTTAAGATGCCCAGCATAAGCAGCGCAGCTAAACCCTGACCGTTGGGGGGGATTTCGTGTAGGGTGACGTCACCACCCACCTTTGAGTTGTAGGTTTTTGAAATCGTACCGACCCAGTCGGCCCTGTGGTTTGCCATGTCCTCTTCAGTGAGAAGTGCGCCTTTTGCCTTAGCGTCGGCAGCGATAGCCTCTGCTAGTTCGCCCCTATAAAAAGACTCTCCTTTTGTTTGAGCAATAAGCTCTAAGGTATTTGCCTGATCAGGAAATTTAAAGCGTTCACCTGGTTTTGGGGCGCGGCCTCCAGGTAAAAAGCCTTTTGAAAAAGCTTCAAACTTACCAAACGTTTTCGGTGCAAAACCCCAGGCCTTAGCTGTGATAGGTGAGACTAAGAAGCCGTCTCGAGCGTAGCCAATCGCGGGCTCGAATAACGCTTCAAAGGGTAGTTTGCCAAATTTCTGTGAACATTCGACCCAGGCAGATACCGCCCCTGGCACCGTGACCGCGTCCCAACCGCGCATGGGCATTTTGCCACCAAAGCGCTCTGGTGTTAGTGCCGCAGGCGAGCGACCCGAAGCGTTCAAACCGTGCAGGCGCTCACCGTCCCACAAAATCGCAAAGGCGTCAGAACCAATGCCATTACTCGTCGGCTCGACTACAGTCAGGGCGATAGCAGCGGCGAGCGCAGCGTCAACGGCGTTACCACCGTTCAATAGCATACGCAAACCTGCTTGTGCGGCTAACGGTTGCGAAGTTGCTACGACGTTGCGGGCCATCACAGGCGTGCGCTGT
>ENA-ORXM01004066-ORXM01004066.1-marine-metagenome-genome-assembly--contig:-NODE-4066-length-13428-cov-18.790053_pt1:0-7500 | contig 13428 bp, 10 predicted proteins | sample MGYA00237867_ERZ511480 | MGnify/ENA primary metagenome ERZ511480 (study PRJEB26309, sample SAMN06266103) | marine metagenome | isolation source: Algal blade | place: United Kingdom:Sidmouth...
AAATAACTTATATGGTTCAAGGACAGAACCACTTATATGCCTTTAAAAAAAACTAAAATAACTTATATGGTTCAAGGACAGAACCACTTAAATGGACTTAAAAAAAACTAAAATAACTTATATGGTTCAAGGACAGAACCACTTATATGCCCTTAAAAAAAACTAAAATAACTCATATGGTTCAGGGTATCCACAACAACAAAAACCACAAAAACCACAAAAACCACAAAAACTAATTATCTTTGACGCTTCATCAAAACAAATAAACGTCTATGTTGTATTCTATGACAGGTTTTGGAAGTGCCAGCTTTGAACAAACAGGAAAACGGGTCAGCCTGGAAATCCGTGTCCTCAACGGAAAACAATTGGACGTAAACCTCAAAAGTCCCCCCATCTATAGACCATTAGGACCAAAAATTCGCAAACTTATTTCCACGACCCTCAGAAGAGGAAAAGTAGACGCCTACATTAATTTATCCCTCACAGGCGAAGAAAGCACTGCCACCTTCAACAGACCCATATTAGAAGCCTACGGCAAGGAACTAAAATCAATCAACGCATCCTTAGGATTGCCCAACGAAAACTTACTAAGTGTCCTCATGGGTTTACCCAATGTCTTATTGACACAGGAAGAACCCAGTGAAGAAGAGCAAGAAGCCGTCCTCAAAATGTTTGAAGAAGCCTTAAAAAAGGTAAAAAACTACAGAAGCACAGAAGGCAAAACCCTTGAAGCTGATTTTCGAAAGCGAATCACCCTAATCAAAGAAAAACTAAAGAAAGTAGAAATCTTAGAACCCCAAAGAATCGAACTAATTCGCATTCGATTACAACAAACCTTTGACAAGTACATCCAAAAGAAAGACATAGACGAAAACCGTTTAGAGCAAGAACTCATCTACTATATAGATAAATTCGACATTACAGAAGAAATTGTGCGATTAGAAAGTAATTGTACTTTGTTTTTAAACGAATTGGACAAAGAAGATGTCAATATAAAAGGAAAAAAACTTGCATTTATCAGCCAAGAAATCGGCAGAGAAATCAATACCATTGGTTCAAAAGCCAATAATAAAGACATTCAAGCTATTGTCGTGGAAATGAAAGACGAATTGGAAAAAATAAAAGAACAACTACTGAATATAGTATGATAAAGTTATAAGAACAATGTTTCACTCGTCACCAGTCACCAGTCACCAGTCACCAGGCACTCGTCACCAGTCACTCGTTCTATTTTAAAAAATGACACAAAAAACTTTTATGAAGAACAAAGATCAAAAAGTCATTATATTTACAGCACCCTCTGGCGCAGGCAAGACAACATTGGTTTGTCATATGCTTGACCAGATGAAAGAACTCAGCTTTTCTGTTTCGGCAACTACTCGTTCTAAAAGAAGCCACGAAGAAGACGGAGAAGACTATTATTTTTTAGAACCAGCAGCTTTTCAGAAAAAAATAGAAAACGAGGAGTTTTTAGAGTGGGAAGAAGTTTATAAAGGAACTTGTTATGGTACGCTGAAAAGCGAAGTAGAAAGAATATGGAGCATCGGCAAGTACGCCATTTTTGATGTAGATGTCAAAGGAGCGGTCAATATCAAAAAATACTATGGCGACCAAGCCTTAGCCGTATTTATTCGCCCACCTTCCGTACAAGCCCTTATGAACAGGCTTTTAGGGCGCAAAACCGAAACCCTCGAAACCCTCGAAATTCGCATGGCTCGATCCCGAATGGAACTAACCTATGAAGACCAATTTGATATAACCGTCATCAACGACGATTTAGACACTGCCAAAAAAGACGCATTAGATATTGTCCGAAATTTTTTAGGAATAGAACAAAATGAAGGATAAAATTTGCAACTATGAAGCAGTTTGACTATTTTTATACAAGATAAGCCCTCCTAAAACCAATTTCCTTAATACAAATTTGTAAACAAAATAAGGTATCTATATAAGATTACTTTGATTAAGGACGTTAACAAAATAGGAGCAAGGAAAACAGTTCTACAAAGCTATAGAATAATGTAAACTAGACCCGATAGTAGTGGTATGGTGGCAGCGACAGTAGGGGCAGACCCAAGTGTCTGCCCGAAGCGAATATAGGAACAATCCCCTGTGATTACCCAATAGCCACCATAAGAACGAATAGCGGGACCTTACGAAAATACGAAGCCCAGAACCGTTGTCTCCAAAAGAACATATATCAGCCAAAAATATAAAAATATGGTATCAGTTAGTGCCGTCACCGAAGGAATCATCGTTAGCGCAGAAGTCGTTTATAGACCTGAGTACTCTCGCTCCAACGAAAGAGGATACATCTTTACTTACCAAATCACCATTGAGAATTGTAGCAAATACACCATACAATTACTCTCCAGACATTGGTACATCTTCGATTCACAAAACACCCGACGAGAAACAAAAGGAGAAGGTGTTGTAGGACAACAACCCATCCTCGAACCTAATCAATCTCACCAATATACCTCCGCTTGTAATCTAAATTCAGAATTTGGTACCATGCACGGCACCTACACCATGCACCGAATCTCCGATGATAGACTTTTTAACGTCAAAATCCCCATTTTCACAATGGAAGTTCCCTTCAAACTAAACTAAAAAACTCAATTTCATTGAACGAAGTGAAATGAAAAACAACGACTAAAACCACTTAAACCACAAAAACTACATAAACCAACTTGTCTCAATTTGAACTATACCTCCGTTTAGGCTTACAACACATTGGAGACATCACAGGCTACGACCACATCTTATTCATCATAGCCCTGTGCGTTCTATATCGCCCCAACGAATGGAAAAAAGTCATTGGCTTAGTCACCGCTTTTACCATAGGACACTCCATCACCTTAGCACTTTCTACCACAAACATCCTCACCATCCCATCAGAAATCATAGAATTTCTCATACCCGTCACCATCTTCATCACAGCCCTCAGCAATATTGTCTATTTCAAAAAAAACATCCCCTCCCAATTAGGCAGACAATACGGATTTGCCATACTTTTCGGCTTAATTCACGGCATGGGTTTCTCCAACTACCTCAAAAAACTCTTAGGTGAAACCACCTCCATCATAGAACCTCTATTAGCCTTTAATATAGGTTTGGAAATAGGGCAATTACTAATCGTCGGCAGCTTCATGTTGCTCAGTTTTACAGCAACAAATGTCATAAAAACTCCCTTTCATTACTGGATTCGCTTCATATCTATTATAATTGCACTACTTTCCCTATATTTAATGTGGGAAACCAAATTTTGGTAAGCTCTTTGTTATAATTTTAAAAAGGAGAGAACGGAAAAAGCTCCGTCGTCACACATGCTCTTGCTATCCACTATTATGGCAAAATAAAAACCTTTTGGGTCTGTAGAGAACTACAAAAACTACTTAAACCACAAAAACCACTTAAACTAATTTGCCATACCGCTACTATCAAGTCTATCTTTCACCGTCAGAACCCCTATAAAACGGTTAGCAAAAAGCACCAAGAACACAGTACTAAGAACCAAGAACACAGAACCAAGCACCAAGAACTAAGAACTAAGAACCACAACACCAATCATCCACCGAAAAACACATAAAAATGATAAAAAGACTAACCAAATTACTATTTTTCTTCCTAACACTGAATCTCGCAGCCCAAGACAACACCAATCAAAACCAATTTCGACAACTCGGACAAGAATTGCCCACTCCCAACGTCTATAGAACCGCATCAGGCGCACCAGGACACCAATATTGGCAACAACAGGCCGACTACAAAATGTCCTTAGAAATTGACGACAACAAACAAACCCTCACAGGCGACGAAACCATCACCTACAAAAACAATTCGCCCGATGTCCTAAAATACATATGGGTTCAATTAGACCAAAATGTACGAGCAAAAGATTCCGATTCCCACAAAATCAGAACAGGTGGCGTAAAAGAAGATCAAATGAGTTTTGGTTCTCTCAAAAGAATGCACAACGATTTTGACGGAGGATTCAAAATAGAATCTGTCACCAATGGAGAAGGAAGCCCACTCGTCTATACCATCAACAAAACCATGATGCGAGTAGATTTACCCCAACCCTTAGAATCAGGACAAACCTTCACCTTCAACATAAAATGGTGGTACAACATCAACAATTATGTAGAAATAGGCGGACGTTCAGGCTACGAATACTTTGAAGATGACGACAATTACCTCTACGTCATCGCTCAATTCTACCCTCGTATGTGCGTCTACAACGAAGTAGAAGGCTGGCAGAACAAACAATTCTTAGGGCGAGGAGAATTTGCCCTCGTTTTTGGAGACTACGAAGTCAGCATCACCGTTCCATCCGACCACATCGTTTCATCAACAGGAGAACTACAAAACCCCAAAGACGTTTTAACAAAAAAACAAAGAGATTTATTTGAAGAAGCGAAAACAGCAAAAGAACCCGTTATAATCGTCAGTCAAAAAGAAGCAGAAAGAAAAGAAAAAACCAAAGCAAAAGATAAAAAAACGTGGACATTCAAAGCTGAAAACGTCAGAGACTTTGGTTTTGCAAGCTCCAGAAAATTCATTTGGGATGCCATAGGTGTACCCTTCGGAGACCGCACCGTAATGGCAATGTCCTTTTACCCAAAAGAAGGAAATCCACTTTGGGAACAGTACTCTACCAAAGTAGTCGCCCACACATTAGAAGTCTACTCAAAATACACCTTTGACTATCCATATCCTGTCGCACAATCCATCCACGCCAAATGGCAAGGAATGGAATATCCCATGATATGCTTCAATTATGGACGACCCGAAAAAGACGGAACCTACTCCAAAAGAACAAAATACGGCATGATAGGCGTCATCATACACGAAGTAGGACACAACTACTTCCCCATGATTGTCAATTCAGACGAACGCCAATGGACATGGATGGACGAAGGACTCAACACCTTCGTACAATACCTCACCGAACAAGAATGGGAAAGAGACTACCCATCACGCAGAGGACCAGCCTACAAAATCACAAACTACATGAAAGGCGACAAAAGCCGCATTTCCCCCATCATGACCAATTCCGAATCAATTCACCAATTTGGAAACAACGCCTACGGAAAACCAGCCACAGCCCTCAATGTACTAAGAGAAACCGTCATGGGACGAGAACTATTTGATTACGCCTTCAAAGAATATTCAAACCGATGGATGTTCAAACACCCATCCCCAGCCGATTTCTTCCGCACAATGGAAGACGCATCAGGCGTAGATTTAGATTGGTTCTGGCGAGGTTGGTTCTATACCAACGATCACGTAGATATTTCAATAGACGACGTACAATGGTTCAAAATCAATACAAAAAACCCAGACATCGAAAAACCACTTGCCAAAGAAGCAGCAAACCAACGAGAATTTATTGGAGACATCCGCAACAAAACAGAAGTCAAAGAAACTTTTTCAGAGCGAGACAATTCCGTCTTAGATTTCTACAACAAATACGATCCTTACGAAGTATCCGTATTAGATAGAGAAGCCTATGACAAATATTGGGAAAAATTGAGCAAAGAGGAAAAAGACTTAATAAAACAAGACAACAACTATTACGAAATCAGTTTCTCCAATATTGGCGGATTAGTAATGCCCATAATTTTAGAATTTGAATTCAAAGATGGCTCAACAGAAGTACTACACATTCCCGCAGAAATTTGGAAAATGGGACGAAAAAACATTTCAAAAATGTTCCACTTTGAAAAAGAAGTAAAAAGCGTCACCTTAGATCCATACATCGAAACAGCAGACACTGATACAAATAACAACTTCTGGCCACCAATGTCACAACCCACCCGTTTTGAGTTATACAAACAAGGCAGTAGAAGAAGTGGAGGCGGATCAAATCCAATGCAAAAAGCCAAAAAGAAAAAATAGAGAAGACAGTTATTGATGTACGCATGGGAAATTAATAAAAGTGCAATAGCGTTTAAACCATGTAAAATAGCCTCGATAGCAGCGTTATACCAAAAGGCAGCGTAGGCTTGTAGGGGCAGACCCATGTGGGTCTTTTGGTATAGTAGCGTATAGCGAGACCCTGCGCCACGACGAAGCACCAAACCTTTCGCTCCAAATAAGTATATACAAATAGTTACGTCCTGAAATCACCCGTCACCCGCACTCATCACCCGTCACTAAAAAAATATGATTCTATACAAACTATTCAAAACCATATACAAAGCACAAGGTTGGAAATTCGATAGAACCGTTCCTGTTGAGGAATACCGTCGTTCCGTCGTCATAGCAGCACCGCACACCTCCAACTGGGACTTTGTATATGCTATGGGTGCTTTCGATGAAATGAAAGTACCCATCAAATTTACCATCAAAAAAGAATGGATGCGATTTCCAATGAATTTAGTGATAGAACCAATGGGAGGCGTCGCAATAGATCGCAAACCCAAAGAAGGGGTATCGAAAAAAGAAAGCACCGTTTCAGCAATGGTAAATCTCTTTACAAAATACGAGGAATTCTGCATGCTAGTCACTCCAGAAGCCACCAGAAGCCGAAGAGAAAAGTGGAAAACAGGTTTTTACCACATTGCCAACCAAGCCCAAGTTCCCATAGCCCTAAGCTATTGCGACTACAAAGAGAAAATTTGCGGTGTCAAAAAACTCGTACACCCAACAGGCGATATGGATAAAGACATGAACATCATCATGAAATTCTACCAAAATATCCCCGCCAAATTTCCCGAAAAATTCAGCATAGACAAAAGATTCCTGTAGGGGCAGACCCAAGTGTCTGCCCTCATCACACAGACCCAAGTGTCTGCCCAATAAAAAAACATACCTCACAAAAAAACTGTAATCCCAAAGACACACAATAACAAGAGAATGTATTTATTTTTGTAAGCCGCCGTCAAAATCACTAACAAAAATAGCATAACAAGTGCCTCAAATTTTTAAATACAACATTCTCAAAATAATAGGCATTCTATTAGTTATAAATACCTATATCCTAAAGGCACAGGATACACCCATACAGGCCATCAAATTTCAAGGTTTAGAAAAAACCCAAAAAAACTACCTTGAACGTTTCATCAAAACAAAAATAGGCACATCCCTTGATTCCACCCAACTAGAAGCAGATGCCTGTCAACTAAGAAACCTCAACGCCTTTTCCCATGTAGATTTTCAAGTAGAAGTAAATCCCCAAAAAGGAACCATCATTACCTTTATCTGTAACGAAGTTAAAACGCTACTACCCATTTTCAACTTTGGTATAGTACCAGGCAACGAATGGGTCAAAGTAGGAGCAATGGATGTCAATAGTTTCGGCAAAGGCATCGAACTAAGTGCCTTTTACCAATACAACCAACGCCACAGCTTCCTATTCCAAACCCGCATGCCCAACATAAGAGGAGGCGCATTTGGCATCAGTGGCAACATCCTAAAATGGACATCCATAGAACCCCTCTATTTTGCAGACCAAACAGTCTTTTACAACTATAACAACAACAGCGTACAACT
>ENA-ORXM01004067-ORXM01004067.1-marine-metagenome-genome-assembly--contig:-NODE-4067-length-13425-cov-3.585706_pt1 | contig 13425 bp, 12 predicted proteins | sample MGYA00237867_ERZ511480 | MGnify/ENA primary metagenome ERZ511480 (study PRJEB26309, sample SAMN06266103) | marine metagenome | isolation source: Algal blade | place: United Kingdom:Sidmouth, United...
CGTGTGGCGCGCGACAGCGGCACAGCAGTTCACGTAGGGGCGTGTCGGTTCCCGGATCGACGATCCGGCGCGGCCCGATCGACCACGACCCGGCCGTGGCCGGATGCAATCGCTACAGGAGACCACCACCATGAAGCTTGTCAATACCCTGAGCGCACTCGCGATCGCGAGCGCTCTCGCCCTGCCGCTCTCGAGCGGGATCGCGCAGACGGCCGAGCCGAGCGCGGGCGGAGAGCTGACCGTCGCGATCGATCTGCAGCCGAAGTCGCTCGACCCGGGCTTCGGCGACGCCGACACGATCGATCGCTATCTCTTCAACCAGATGTACGAGCCGCTGATCCGCCTCGATGCCGAGGGTGACATCGTGCCGGTGCTCGCCACCGACTACGCCTTCTCGGACGAGAACGACGCCATCCGCTTTACCTTGCGTGAGGGCGTGACGTTCCACGACGGCACCCCGTTCGACGCCGCCGCGGTGAAGTTCAACATCGAGCGCATACTCGACGAGTCAAGCGGCTCCACACGTCGCCAGGATGTCGCCGACGTAGCGAGCGTCGAGGTGGTCTCGGACAGCGAGGTACTCGTTACACTCAACGGCCCATCCGGCGCCGCGCTTTCCGGCTTCGCCGCCGAAGGCACGCTGATGGTCTCGCCGACGGCCGTCGAGGAGCACGGCGAGGACTACGGACGCAACCCCGTCGGTACCGGCCCCTTTCGCTTCGTCGCCTGGCCGGGCGGAGAGCGGGTCGAGCTCGAGAAGTACGCGGACTACTGGCAGGACGACGAGGCGGGGAACGATCTCCCCTACCTCGACAAGCTCACGGTGCGCACGATCAAGAACTACGCGACCGCGCTCCTCGAGCTCGAGAGCGGCAATGTCGACGCGCTCGATGTCGTCAATACGCAGGACTTCGAACGCCTCGAAGGGAACGAGTCCGTGGCGCTCGTGCCCACCCCCCAGGTCACCAACCTGATGATCGCGCTGAACGTCTCCAAGCCGCCGTTCAATGACAAGCGTGTCCGGCAGGCGCTCGCTCAGTCGGTCGACAGGGAGATCCTGGCCAAGGCCGTGGCCGGCGAATCGGGCACCGTGACGCCGACCTTCCTGCCGCCCTCGGACTGGGCCTACGACGAGTCGCTCAAGGGCTGGGGACACGACCCGGAGGGCGCCAAGGCGCTTCTCGAGGAGGCCTCGGCCGCCGACCTCGCGTTCCAACTCCTGATCATCCAGCGCGAGCCCGATGCGACGGTCGGTCAGTTCGTCCAGCAGATGATGAAATCCTCCGGAATCAGCGTCGATCTGCAGATCCTCGAGCGTCAGTCCTGGATCGATCGGGTGCTCGTCAACAAGGACTTCGAGGCGGCCATGCTGCGCGGGAACTTCCCCCGCATCGACCCGCACGCCTCCTACGGCCGATTCTTCTGGAATCAGGGCTCGTCGAACAACTGGGTACTGCACGAGAACCAGGCGGTGTTCGATCTGATCGACGAGGCTCGTGCGACGACCGATCTCGACGAGCGCAAGACGCTCTATTCGGAGCTCGGCGCCTCCCTGCTGGACGAGAGCTACATGGTCTGGCTCTTCAACCGACCGGCGATGCAGGCGGCACGCACCAACGTCAAGGACATCGGTCAGGACGTGGGCGGTGCCTGGGTGTTCACCCGGACGTGGCTCGAGCGGTGAGCTCGGCGACGAGAGAGGCGACTCGATGGGACGCGAGATGAGGGTGGCGATCGTGACCGGTGCGGCGAGCGGTTTCGGGGCAGAAACCGCCCGTCGTCTCGCCCGCGACGGGGTGCGGGTCGTGGTGGCCGACCTCGATGGCGACGGCGCTCGTGCCGTCGCCGAGTCGATCGGCGAGGCGGGCGGGAACGCGACGAGCTGTCGGTGCGATGTGGGGAACGCTGAGAGCTACGCGGCGATGGTCGACCACGCCGAGGGCGAGTTCGGACTGCCCGACATCACCGTCAACAACGCCGGCTACACCCATCCGCGGAGCGCCATGGAGGATGTCTCCGAGGCGGATCTGGGGAAAGTCCTCGACGTGAACCTCAAGGCTCTCTATTTCACCGGGCGCTACATCGTGCCGAAGCTCAAGGCGCGCGGGCAGGGCGGTGCCATCGTGAACATCTCGAGTACCGCCGCCTTTCGCCCCGGGATGGCGCTCACGTGGTACTCGGCGGCGAAGGCCGCCATGAACGTGGCCACTCAGGGAATGGCGATGGAGCTCGGGCACCATGGCATCCGGGTGAACGCCATCGCCCCGGTGATCGGCGAGACCGGCATGCTGACGCGCTTCATGGGGCAGGAGGACTCGCCGGAGGCTCGGGTCAAGTTCGGCGCCTCCATACCCCTCGGGCGTTTTTGCAAACCGGCCGATGTCGCCGGTGTCGTCGCCTTTCTCGTCGGACCCGACGGGGCGTTCGTCAACGGCCATTGCCTACCGGTGGACGGGGGGTTCCTCGCGGGCGGGTACGCCCGCCCGGCGGGGACGTGAGGGGTGCTCGGCTACCTGTTCAGGCGCGTCGCGCAGATGATTCCGGTGCTGCTCGTGATGAGCGCCGGGATCTTCGTGGCGACCACGCATCTGCCGGGGGACCCCGCCGTCGCGATCATCGGCATGGAGAGCTCGGAGGCCGATCGCGCCCGAGCGCGCGAGCGCTACGGCCTTGACGACCCGATCCCCGTGCAGTACGTCGCCTGGCTCAAGCGGGCGGTCGCCGGCGATCTCGGACGCTCGCTCAGAACGCGCGAACCGGTCGCCGAGATGCTGCGCGCCCGCGCCCCGGTCACGCTGCAGCTGACGTTCATGGCGATGGTGCTGGCCGCGCTCGTCGGGATTCCGCTCGGCGTGATCGCCGCGCGCCATCGGGGAGGGTTTCTCGACAGCTTCGTGAGCGGACTCGCCCTGACCGCTGTCGCGATCCCGTTCTTCTGGCTCGGGGTACTGCTGATTCTCCTGTTCTCGATCGCGCTCGAGTTGCTGCCCCCGTCGGGATACGTGCCGTTCACCGAGGCGCCGCTCCGCAACATCCAGCTGATGATCATGCCGACCATCACCGTGGGACTTGCGATGTCGGCGCTCGTCATGCGGCAGACCCGCTCGGCCATGCTGCAGGTCCTCGGTCAGGACTTCGTCAAGACCGCGCACGCCAAGGGGGCGAGCGAGATGCGCGTGACCTATCGCCACGCCCTGCCGAACGCCTTCGTCCCCGTGATCACGGTGATCGGGCTTCAGACCGGGGCTTTGCTCGGCGGCGCGATCGTCACCGAGCGCGTGTTCAGTCTGCCGGGGGTGGGCACGATGATCGTCGAGGGGATCTTCAATCGCGACTTTCCGGTGATTCAGGGGGCGATGCTGTTCATCGTGGCGAGCGTGCTGATCATCAACCTGCTCACCGATCTGAGCTACGCGGCCATCGATCCGCGCGTGAAGTACTAGAGGGAGGAGGCCGATGGTTGCCGTCGCGAGTCCGAGAGGGGGTCTGTGGAGCGCGGCCAAGGGCAGCGGGCTGGTACGTCTGTGCATCGGTCTCGGCACGATCGCGCTCGTGCTCTTCGTGGCATTGTTCGCGCCACTCATCGCCCCTCAGCCGCCCGATCTGATCGACTTCATGTCGATCGCCTCGCCGCCGAGTACCGAGCACCTGCTCGGAACCGACGAGGCCGGGAGGGACATTCTCAGTCGGATCTTCTACGGGGCTCGTGTGTCCGTTGCGGTGGTCTTCGTCTCGGTGTTCACGGCGATGCTCTTCGGCGTCTCGCTCGGACTCGTGTCCGGCTATAGGGGGGGGTGGGTCGACGACATCATCATGCGCGTCATCGACATCGTCATCTCCTTTCCGACGCTGGTGCTCGCGCTGCTGATCATCGCCCTGCTCGGTCCAGGGCTCCAGAACGCGATCGTCGCGATCTCGATCGTCTACATCCCCTACTTTGCCCGCCTGACCCGCGGGGAGGTGCTCTCGCTCAAGAGCCGCGACTACGTCTCCGCCGCGCTCTCCACCGGTACGCCCCACCGGGTGATCCTGTTCAAGGAGATCCTGCCGAACCTGCTCGGGAACATCGTCGTCTACGCCTCCCTCGCCGCCTCCGAGGCACTGATCACCGAGAGCGCGCTGAGTTTCCTCGGGCTCGGTGTTCAGCCGCCGACGCCGAGTTGGGGATACATGATCGCCGCGGGCATGCAGTACTCGAGCTACTGGTGGATCAGTCTCTTCCCCGGGCTCGCGATCTTCGTCACCGTCATCGGGTTCAACTTCCTCGGTGACACACTGCGCGACGCCTTCGACCCGACGCTCGCTCGGAGGACTCGCTCCAGCGGCTCCGGGAAGGAGGGCTGACGTGGCGACGATCGAGATCGGCGACCTTAGCGTCGCACTCCCTGCGGGTGCCGACCGTACTCACGCGGTTCGTGACATTGAGCTCTCGATCGGCCCGGGCGAGATGTGTTGCATCGTCGGCGAGAGTGGATCGGGCAAGTCGGTGACGGCGCAGGCCGTCATGGGGCTGTTGCCCCCGGCGCTTCGCATCGAGAGCGGCTCGATCCTGTACGCCGGGAAAGATCTGTGCCGAGAGGATGCCGCTTCGGTGCGGGCGGTGCGTGGGAGCGGGATCGGCATGATCTTCCAGGACCCGATGACGGCGCTGAATCCCCTGATGACGGTGGAGGCACAGATCGACGAGATTCTCGGTATCCATACGGCGCTCGATCGCAAGGCAAGGCGCGCTCGCGTGGCGGCAGCCGTCGAGGAGGTCTATCTCGAGCCCGAACGCTTCCTGCCGCTCTACCCTCACCAGCTCTCCGGCGGCCAGCGACAGCGCGTGATGATCGCCATCGCGCTCGTGCTTCAACCCAAGCTTCTGATCGCCGACGAGCCGACCACCGCCCTCGATGTCACGACCCAGGCGCAGATTCTGCACCTGATGGCCGAGTTGCAGCGCCGCCACGGCACGGCCGTCATGTTCGTCACGCACGATTTCGGCGTCGTTGCCGAGATCGCCGACAGCGTGCACGTCATGCGCCACGGCGAGGTCGTGGAGAGCGGGGAGGCGGCGGAGGTGCTGCGCGAGCCCCGGCACGACTACACCCGTATGCTTCTCGACGCGGTACCGAGCGGGGACCTCGTCGAGCGCGACGGCGAGCCGCCGGCATCCGCCCCTCTGGTGGAGGTGCGCGATGTGAGCAAGGTCTACATCAAGAAGCGGCTGTTCGGATCGGAGCGTACCCAGGCGCTCGACGCGGTGTCCTTCGACGTGCACGTCGGCGAGGTGCTCGGCATCGTCGGCGAGTCCGGGTCCGGCAAGAGCACGGTGGCACGCTGCATCGCCCGGCTACTCGAGGCGGACAGCGGACGCGTCCGCCTCGATGGCCACGATTTCCTGGCACTCGAGGGCGAGACGCTGCGTCGCGAACGCCGGGCGATCCAGACGGTGTTCCAAGACCCGTTCAGTGCGCTGAACCCGCGCCGAACCGTCGGGCGCTCCATCGCGCAGGGGTTGATCAACTACGGGGAGAGCAAGGGGCGAGCGTTGGCGACCGCCCGAACGATGCTCGAGCGGGTCGGGCTCGACCCGACGGCGGCCGATCGCTATCCGAACGAGTTCTCCGGCGGACAGCGCCAGCGAATCTGCATCGCCCGAGCGCTGGTGCTCGAGCCGCGGGTGCTGATCGCGGACGAGGCCGTCTCCGCGCTCGACGTCTCGGTGCAGGCTCAGGTGCTCGCGCTCCTCCGAGATCTGCGTGACCAGATGTCTCTGACGATCATCTTCATCACGCACGACCTTCGAGTGGCCGCGGAGCTCTGCGACAGGCTGATCGTCATGCGCGAGGGAAAAGTCGTCGAGAGTGGCGCCATCGCGGACATCCTGCTGAACCCCGAGGCCGAGTACACCCGATCGCTCATCGACGCCGTCCCCGGTCGCAGGTGGGAATCGTTCGGGGCGCGTGCGCACCGATGAGATACCGCGCTCAGTGCGCAGACGATTCGCCCGCGCCGAGGCCTCCTCCGACGATCCGTCGTGATCGGTGCCGAGCCACTCGTTCCAGGGGGCGTCCACGGTACCGGGCCGTTCCGTCCGGCGCGGTGGCGCGTCGAGCGACTCGCCTGGCACTCGACACGATCGACGACCCTCCGGTGATGCTACGCCGCCGCTCGATCGATGATCGCGCGAGCGGCGCGTTCGCCCGCAACGAGTGCGCCCTCCAGTAGCCCAGGGGAGACCGCTGCGCTCTCGGCGACCGCGAAGTGCAGTCGCCCCCCGAGAAAGGACTGACGCACCACGGGGGGTAGCACGGCCGGATGGCCACCGGGGTTCTCGACGTCCGCTGCGGTGGCGATGAACGGCTCTCGCGCCCAGTCTTCGATCCGAACGAGCCGCGGCTCGGCGGCGTCCGCACCGAGGCAGCGCGTGAGCTGCTCGACGACGGCCTGGGCGAGCGTGTCCGGACCATGGGCTCGGGCGAGTGTCGCGCGGGCCGCGGCGTCGAGCCCAACGAATCCGACCAGTGCCGCGGGCGGCCCGTCTTCCCCGCAGTGATCGTGGACCTCGACCAGAGGCCCGACGCCGCTCGCGATCCGCCCCGACAGCCCGGCCTGCCGCCAGAACGGCCGGTCGTAGACGATCAACGCCTTGGCGTGGGCCGTCATCCATGTGGGGCTGTCCGCGAGCACGGAGCGCAGGGCGAGGGGAAGCGGCGGGTCGAACGTGATGTCACGGGCGATGACGCGGAGCGGGGCGGCCAGCACAATCTGCTCGGTTGCGTGGCAACGCCCGTCGTCGACGATCAGCTCGAGCCGCCCGTCCGATTCCCGAACGGACGCGATCCGAGTCGCGGTGCGAACGGTTCCGTCCGGTAGCCTCGCGAGCAGGGCGTCGACGATCGCTTTCGGGCCACGGAGCGGGCGACGTTGACCGTGCTGCGAGGGCAATCTGACACGCCGGGTGGGCTCGCCGGCGGTGCGCTCGATCACGCCATCCCCCTCCTCGAACTGGGCGAAGGTCGGTATATCGAGCGACGCGAGCCAGCGGGCCAGCTCGGGCTGGTAGGGCGGCCAGACCCAGCTCGGGCCGAGGTCGCCCAGGTGCTCGCCATCGGCGCCCAGAAGCGAGCGCACGCGACCGCCGAGGGCATCGCTCGCCTCGAGGACCGTGACCGAAACGCCTGCGTTGTGCAACACGTGTGCGGCGGCAAGCCCGGAAATTCCCGCACCGACGACGATGGCATTCACGAGGTGGCGGCACCCTCGAGCAGTCTCGACGCGGCGTCGCCGGACACGCTCGTGTCATCGAGGGGGCCGGCGAGCATCGTCGCGCGCTGCAGCATGGCGCTGAACCGACGCGCGCAAGCCCCCCGATCGCGTGTACCCGGCGACAAGGCCCGTCGCACCCAGCCGATGTTCGTCTCCGCGCTCTCGATCTCCATCGCATCGGCGAGATGGCGACAGCTCACGGCGTTATCGCCGCGCTGGCGAATCGGATCGGTGGCCGTATCGATCGGGCGGCCTCGGGTATTCAGGGTCATGGACGGCCGAACTGGTCATGGTGGAGGCTGGATCGGACGCCGACGACGGAGGTATTCGAGCCATCGAAAGCAGGTGCGCGCAGAGTAGCCGAACAGCGCTGTCCGAGCTATCGCTGGGTAGAGATCGGGGATGACACGACGCGTTGTATCTCCTCGTGCCGACGAACCCGCAGAACCCCACGCTGGGCGGCGCTCGGGAGCAGGTCGCGGAAGCAGACGGTGCCGCTCGCACGCAGTGGGCGCAGCAGGTCGCTCGGCACCTCCGTCCGCGAGCCCTTCGCCACTTGTCGGACTCCATGGGAATGTCTGGACGATCGATACATCAATCATCGACGATCCAGTATGGATGGACCCGATTCGGCGGACCACAATAGCTCCATCGCATCGACACCCGACGCCCTTCAGGAGCCCATCGTACGCCACCGGTCGAGATCTACGCCCGCCCTCCGTGCCCGCATTGTGTTAGCCCGCGTGCCCTCGCGTCGGCCGCGGCCGGCTACGTGACCGGCCACACGCTCAACGTCGACGGCGGTTTCGGAGCGGCGGGACTGATGTTCGAGCTGCGCGGGAGCGCGCCGGAGAAGAGCTCGTGAGCGAACGGAAGCGGGTCGCATTGGTCACGGGCGCCACGGCCGGCATCGGCGCGGCCATTGCGCGGGCCCTGCACGCTGACGACTTCCACGTCGTCGCGACGGCGCGTCGCACCGATCGCCTCGAGGCGCTGGCCGCCGAGCTCGGCGAGCGGCTGCTGCCGTGCGCGTTCGACGTGGCCGACGCCGCGGTGGTGGGCGCCTTGCCGGGGAGCCTCCCCGAGGGCTGGCGCGAGGTCGATCTTCTCGTCAACAACGCCGGTCTGGCCCTCGGCCAGGACCGGGCGCACGAGGCCGCGCTCGCGGATTGGGAGGCGACGCTCGCGGTCAATGCCGCCGGGCCGATGCGCCTGATCCACGCGCTCTTGCCCGGCATGGTCGAGCGCGGGCGCGGGCGCATCGTCAACATCGGCTCGGTCGCCGCGCGCTACCCGTATCCGGGTGGCAACGCCTACGCCGCGTCCAAGGCCTTCGTCGAGGTGTTCACGGCGAACCTGAAGGCTGACCTGATCGGATCGGGCGTGCACTCGACCACGATCGCCCCCGGTCTGGTGGGTGACACCGAGTTCAGCGAAGTGCGGTTCGGGGGGGACGCCTCGCGAGCGCGGGCAGTCTACGACGGGCTGGAGCACCTGGTGCCCGACGATGTCGCCGAAGCGGTTCGCTGGGTAGCCTCGCTGCCGGGACACGTGAACGTCAACTACCTCGAGATCATGCCGAACTGCCAGGCGCCCGGGCCGTTGGTGTTTCAACGGTGATGCGGGGGCGTCGGCCAATCCGCGGTGGAGTTCGAGAAGGGAGGGGAGAGCCGACAGGAAGGCGCTCGGACGGGGGCACGCACCCTTCGACGTGATGCGCGCCCGCCGGTACGTCAGTCGCTCACCACGCGGCCGATGATCTGGGCGCCAAGCCCGTTGATCGACTCGCGCAGCTTCCGGCGCACCTCCGAATCGTGGGTAAAGGCGATGTGAGAGATGTCGAACCTCTCGAGAACCCGGATGTCACCCTCGAGCGGGCCGTTGTTGTAGACGCTGCACGGGGCCAGGAAGAAGCAGTTGCGGCGCTTCTTGAAGTGGATGACCGGACCGGGGGCGTCCGAGGTGAAGCCCCCTATCAAGGACTTGACCGGATCGATCGCCATCGTTCCGAGTTGAGCGCGTATGCGCTCGGGATAGCCGTTGTCTCGCAGCCAGTTGTTGGCCTTCCAGTAGGCGGCGATCACGACGTAGAGACCACGGCTGTAGCCGGCGAGCGCGACGTCGCAGTGCCCGGCCCAGCAGTTCTCGATCATCTCGTTCCTCATGTCGTACATGATGTCCTCGGAAAGACTGCCGTCGAGATCCGGACCGTCGACGTAGACCGCCTTGCCGCGCCAGTCACGGTAGAGCCGCGCGAGGTTCGACCAGTAGTAGCCGTCGGAGTACCAGGTGCAGCTACCGTTGACCACGTAGAGCACGGGCAGTCCGAGCTCGTCGGCGGGGTTCTCGCGAAACGTGCGATAGGTTCTGGGCGCCGTGCCGCAGCCGTTGATCGAGTTGCTGTGGGTGCGGCTGTTCCAGACGCTCTCCCGCTCGTTCGTCGGATCGAGCGCGTCGGCCACGAGCGGCGTCGCCAGGTCGGGCTCGAAGTTCGACTCGCGAATCACGCCGTCCTCGGGGTTCGACAGCTCGACCGCTTCCGCGGCGAGCGTCCCGGAGGCGGCTATGGTCAGAAAACGCCTCCGTTCGATCTCGGCGGCACGCGATCGCCCGGTTCCGATCTGGTCAATCGGATGAAGAGATATTGGGAATTAAATGCCAAATTAAATAAAGTATGAAGTGGACAGGTTTCCGCTTTAGCCCTTGTCGCACAACCGACTCCGCGTCACCGCGGAGCGTTCAGCGCGAAAGCGTCGGCAGTCTGCGAATCGCTCCGCCGCTCTTCGCCCACAGCCTCGGCCCTGAGAAGCTCCGCTTCCCCGATCCCGAGCAGACGGGGTGTTGCAGCAGGTGGCGGCTCCCGAAGCGCTCCACGCGCGGCCCGAGAACGTCTTCGTCGCCGCCTTCATCGGCTCGCCGTCGATGAACCTCTGCGAGGGCTCGCTTCACCGCCGTGACGGCGCCGACTACGAGGTCCGGCTCGGCGACCAGCGACTCGGCGTGCCGGCGGAGGCGGTCGAATCGCGCCCCGCGCTGACCGAGCGGTTCGGCGACGCGCTCGTCGTCGGTTCGGGGGGGGCGAGAGTCGTGTCGCTGCACGGCACGATTCGGGCCGTCGTCGCAGGTTCGGGTCGGGGAGCGAATGGAGGTCGCGATCGATACCGCACAGTTGCAGTGCTTCGATCCGAGGACGCATCTGGCAATTGGGACTGAGCCCGAGCGGATCAGTCCGCTCAGGCGGATCGACGCAGCACCAGCGATGTCGGCAGCGAGACCTTGCGCACGCCCGATGCCGCCTCGCCGGGTACGAGCATCGATGCCGCTTCCCGGACGAGCTCGTCGACCGGCAGCGCGATCGTGGATATCCCGCCGTGAATCCATCGGTAGAACGAAGGATCTCCGTAGCCGACGAAGGCCAGGTCATCGGGCAATGAGAGACCGGCACCCAGGCAGGCGTCGAGAGCGCCGTTGGACATCTCCACCCCGCCGCAGACGAGAGCGGTCGGCCGCGCCTTACCTCGAACCAGCGTCAGGGCGCTCGTTCGGCCCATGTCGAACGAGGGCGGCTCGGTGCGCACGAGCGCCGGATCGGGATCGAGATCGTGTCGTTGGACGGCTTCGGTGTAGGCGCGCAGGCGCTCGCGCCCGGACGAGAGCGTGCGACCTGCACCGATGTAGGCGATGCGCACGTGCCCGGCTGCTGCCAGATGACTCACCGCCTCGGCGATCGAGACCCCGTCGTCGACGAGCAGGGCGTTCGCCCGGCGCGGACGGGAGCCACGGCGGATCAGGTGGATGATGCGCATGTCCGGCGGCAGCGATTCGAGGGTGGCGGCTGCGCCTCGGGTGGGAACCATGACGACGGCGCCGGCATCGAGCTCGCGCAGACGGCGGATCGACAGTCGTTCGCGCTCCGCGTCGTCGTTCGTCAGGTGGATGGTCAGGTGCAGCTCGAGATCCTCGCAGCATCGCCCGAACGCGTCGGCAAAGCGTGCGTAGAACTCGTTCACCAGACCCGGCAGCAGCAATCCGACGACCGGTGCTCCGTCGCCGCGCATCGCGCTCGCGGCGGCGCTCCTGACATACCCCAGCTCGGCGGCGCGATCGCGAATCGAGCGGCGTAGTTCCGGGCGCACGTTCGGGTGATCGGACAAGGCGCGGGACACCGTCATGTGGGACACCCCCAGATCGCGCGCGATGGACTTGATGGTCACCCGACCGCTCACGAAGCGCTCCTGGTCTCCTTGTATCGGCCGCGGCATGTTGACAGACCGGCATTCCCTGGTCCACGATGTTCACGTGAACAAGTCGAGTGGAACCGGCTTCGGCGACGAATGGGCCGGAGAGAGAGGGGGCGAACTGCACGCTCGGTGCGAGCGCCTTCTCGCCCAGGTCGGAATCGATGGCGAGCTTCGCGGCGTCCGCTCTCTGGAGGGAGGCGTGAGCTCCGACATCGTCGTGGTCGACGTGGCCGGGCGGCGCCTGTGCGTGAAGTTCGCCCTGCCCACGCTCAAGACCACCGAGCGATGGGAGGCGCCGGTCGGGCGCAACGCATCCGAGTACGCTTGGCTCCGCTTTGCCGCCACGTTCGCCCCCGACAACGTGCCGGCGCTACTCGGTCAGGCCGAGGGCGGGTTCGCCATGGCGTTCGTCGAGGGGCCGGACGTGCGCCTCTGGAAGCGATCGCTGCTCGACGGGCAGGGGCAGCCCGTCGAGGAGGCGCGGGCGGTGGGCGATCTGCTGGGCCGCGTGCACGCGGGCTCCGCGCGACCGGAGTTCGAGCGCGAGCCGTTCGACAACCTCGCCTGGTTCGAGGCGTTGCGCATCGAGCCGTACCTGCGCTTCACCGCCAGCCGTCACGCCGCGCTCGCGGCCCGGCTCACCGCCCTGGCCGACGAGTTGCGCGAAGGCGAGAGGGTACTGATCCACGGCGATGTCAGCCCCAAGAACATCCTGTTCCGATCGGCGCATCCGATCCTCCTCGACGCCGAATGCGCGACGATGGGCGACGCGGCGTTCGACATCGCGTTCTGCATGAACCACCTCGTGCTCAAGAGCGTGCACCTGCCCGACTCCCGCCGCACGCTGCTCGCCGCCGTCCTCGCGCTCTGGAGCGCCTACGAGCCTCACGTTGACTGGGAGAATCAGCGCGCGCTGGCCTCGCGCGTGGTGGCGCTGCTGCCGGCGTTGATGCTTGCCCGGGTCGACGGAAAGTCCCCGGTGGAGTACCTCTCGGATGTCGATCGAGAGCGCGTCCGCCGACTGGCCACGACCCTTCTCGAGGATCCGTCCTCACGACTGGGCGATCTGCACGATCGTCTGCAAACCGGAATGTCCGCCCCATGAACGAGTTCGAGATCGACACGGTGCGCGGCCGACGTGTCTGGGACAGTCGAGGCCGTCCCACGGTGGAAGTGTGCGTTGCGCTGAGGAGCGGCGTCACGGGCCGCGCGATCGCGCCCGCCGGCGCCTCGCGCGGTGCCCGCGAGGCGCTGGACCTGCGCGACGGCGGGGACGCTCTCGACGGGCTCGACATCGGCACCGCGACACGGCGGGTGAACACCGACATCGCCAGCGAGCTGAAGGGGCGGGACGTCCTCGATCAGCGCGGCATCGACGCGGCGTTGATCGCGCTCGACGGCACGCTCGCGCGCTCGCGGCTGGGAGGCAACGCGATGGTGGCGACCTCGCTGGCCACGCTGCACGCCGCGGCGGCGGCTTCGCGGGTACCGCTTTGGCGCCACCTGGCCGACTCGTACGGCCGTACGCCTTCCGTGCCGCTGCCGGAGATTCAGATCTTCGGCGGCGGCGCCCATGCCGGTCGCCGCGTCGACGTGCAGGACTTCATGATCATGGTGCCGGGAGCATCGAATCTCGACGAGGTCATGGAGGTCACCGCCGAGGTGTACCACGCAGCAGGCTCGCTGATGAGGGCAGGGGGACGGCTCGCGGGCGTCGCCGACGAGGGCGGCTGGTGGCCGATGTTCGACAGCAACGAGGAGGCGCTCGAGACGCTCGTTCGCGCTATCGAGACGGTCGGCGAGCGACCCGGCGAGCGTGTCGCAATCTCGCTCGACATCGCCGCCTCGGAGTTCGCTGACGGTGACGGGTACCGCCTCGCGCTCGAGGATCGGCAGCTCGATTCGCAGGCGCTGATCGAGCTGCTCGGCC
>ENA-ORXM01004068-ORXM01004068.1-marine-metagenome-genome-assembly--contig:-NODE-4068-length-13422-cov-12.393930_pt1 | contig 13422 bp, 11 predicted proteins | sample MGYA00237867_ERZ511480 | MGnify/ENA primary metagenome ERZ511480 (study PRJEB26309, sample SAMN06266103) | marine metagenome | isolation source: Algal blade | place: United Kingdom:Sidmouth, United...
CTTATTGAAAAGATTGAAGTTTACATTGAATTTTATAATCAATTTCTGGCTAAACCTTTGAAATGGAAATTTAAAGGATTCAATAAAAATAAGAAATTTAATAATAATTAATTATCAGCTATTTATGGGTTAATCCACTACGTTCTTTTGTACGAGAGGATTTTCTTACTTATCAACTTTCTTTTAATTATAATCCTGATGCAAAAGCACATCTTTTCCAAAAATACTTAGATAGAGTGCTACCAGATGAATCTAGCCAGAAAATTTTAAGTGAATTTTTAGGCTATGTATTTATACGAGGCGGAGCTGTTAAAGAAGAAAAAGCACTAATTCTTTATGGTACAGGAGCCAACGGAAAATCAGTCTTCTTTGAAGTCGTAAATGCATTATTGGGATCAGAAAACACTTGCAACTACTCACTAAGAAGTTTAACTGATAAAGAAGGGTATTATAGAGCAAAACTTGCTAATAAGCTAGTAAATTATGCCTCTGAAATTAATACAAAATTGGAAGCAAATCTTTTTAAACAGTTGATTTCTGGTGAGCCTGTAGAAGCAAGGGTACCATATTGTCCTCCCTTTATTCTCAAAGACTATGCTCGATTTATATTCAATTGCAATCAGTTACCAAGGGATGTCGAACACACTAATGCCTATTTCAGAAGGTTTTTGATTGTACCCTTCGATGTTACTATTCCACCAAATGAGCAGGATAAAGAGCTTCACACGAAAATTATTAATAAAGAATTGGCTGGTGTCTTTAATTGGGTACTTGAAGGACTTCAAAGATTATTAAAACAGAAAGGATTTACACATTCAGAAGCCGTTGAAAAAGCAGTAGAAGACTACAAAATTCAATCTGATAGTGTTAAACTGTTTATTAAAGAGAATGAGTACGAAAAAAGAGTTGATAATTATACACTAATGCCAACGTTGTATACAACATATAAAATATTTTGCATGGATGGTGGTTTTAAACCTGTAAACAAAAGAAATTTTCGCAAGCGACTTGAAAGTTCTGGAATTATAGTTCAAAGAAAAAGTATAGGTAATGTGGCTTTCATTGTAAAAAAGGATGAAGAGTTCCCATTTTAATAGCAAGAATATATAAATCTGTGTAAAAGATGTAAAAAGTGTAGGTGTAAACAAAACTTTTTTTCAAGTATGGAATATAAATATTCTTTAGAAAAGGGCAGTAAAAAATATGTTTGTCCTAATTGTGATAAGCGACGATTTGTACGATATGTTGATAACAAAACAGGAAAACATCTTCCTGAAAAATATGGTAAATGTGATCGAGAGGAAAATTGTGCTTATCATCTTAACCCTATAAAAGATGGGTATAAAAATGGCAATAAGGAATATAATACTAATTATACTACAACACATTTTTTTAAGAAAAAAAAGCGAGAACGATTCTTCATACCCTCTAAGATATTTCGACAGACTTTGAAAGATTATGAGCAAAATATCTTTATCCAAAATCTTCTAAAGAATGTGCCATTTCCTATGAACATTAAAGATATTGAGACGATTATCGCTTTATATGGTTTAGGAACAATTAGCAAGGGATACCGAGAAGGTGCAGTCTCTTTTCCATTCATTGATAAACAAAAAAGAGTCCGAGCGATTCAAGTCAAAAATTTTGATTCACATAATCACACCACAGCGACAGACTATATACATTCCATCATAGACAAGCACTATCAAAAACAAAAGAAGTCTTTACCTGATTGGTTAAGCAACTATAAAAAGAATGATAAGATGGTTTCCTGCTTCTTCGGAGAACATCTATTGAAAAAATATCTCTACAATCCAATAGGTCTGGTTGAAGCTCCCAAGACAGCAGTTTATTGTAATTTATACTTTGGCTTCCCTGAATTACCTGATGACTTTCTCTGGCTGGCAGTTTATAATAGAAGCAGTTTGACTTTTGATAGATGTAAAGCCCTAAAGGGGAGAAAAGTATTCTTGTTCCCAGATTTGTCAAAAGATGGAAGCACTTATGAATTATGGGAAAAACGTGCCAAAGAAATGACTAACAAGTTACCTGGTACTTCCTTCATAGTATCTTCCCTTTTAGAACAAGTAGCAGGAAAAGAAAGCAAAGCCAAAGGAGGAGATTTAGCCGATTTTCTTATCAAACAAGATTGGCGGCTTTTTAGAAAGAATATTCAAAATGAATTATCGCAAATAATGAAGGAAGAACTCAAAGCACAACCACCTATCAAGCCAAACCATCAAAAATCAGAAAAGGTAGAAACAGCTATCAATAATGATAAATCAATAAATATCACCAACTCCAATTTTTCAGGACAAATCAACCTCTTTGATAATACAGAAAAACCTGATACAAGAGAAACAACTTCAAACACTAACAATGCATGTCTTATAGACAAAGATGGAAAAGTATATATTGAAACACCTGGAGCCGACACTTTTACAATATATACAAATCTCCAAACATTTAACAGTAGAAGTGAAATACCTCAGTTTAAGAAAAAATCAGAAGTAAAAACAAGTGAGTTCAAAGTAATACACATTGACTCATAAACACCATCATAAAATTTTCATTTGATAGAATCTTCTGGTTCTATTACTGTAAATATGTGGGATTATTTACACACATACCCGATGGTGCAACGCATCATCGGGTTTTCGATTATATGATTCTTTTCAGGATTTTTGGAGAAATAGTATAAATGCCTGTAAATCTTACATTAATACATAATTACAAATAAAATACAAAAATCAAAACCACTTGGCAAATCGACACGCAGGACACCAAAAGCAAAATTTTAAAAAATATGTGCAATTTAAAGAGCATTGTACTTGCTTTATCAACACGTAACTCTCTGATTATCAAGCTCAATGGCTTTTTAAAAAATATGAAGTAAATTCTAAAATATGTGCATCAAAAATACACGCAAAATGACAAATAATAAGGTAAAAAAACGTGCAAATTATCGAAACAAAGACGAAAAATTAAAGGACTTTGTTCAGATCAAAATTCTTAAAAACGAAGGAAAGGATTGGGAAAGTATTACAGACATATTGAACCATCAAAGGGAAACAAACACTAACATAAGAACTTACCAACAAGAGTACTATCGAAGCAATAAGAAGCTAAAAGATTATAATTTCGACCTAGAGTTTATAATCTTCTTGGAACGAACAAGCTGGATCATCGACCACCTGGAACAAGCCTGGATAGAATCAAAACAAGAACGCACAGTAAAAACAGTTGAAACGAATAAGAATGGCAAGCAAAAAATAATCATAAAGCAATTTGAGAATCATGGACGTGTTGCATATCTAAAAGTTTTATTCGATGTCTTAAAACAACGATTACACTATATCAAAGCTAATGCGAAAGCCAACGATACATCAGGTATCAAAGTTACAAACAAAGATTACTATGATTTAGCTGATAGTCTAATAACACAAGAAGACTTAGAAAAGAAACGGAAGGAAAACAAGGAAGCGATGGATCACATCAAGAAACTATTGAAAGAGAAAGGTATTGATTATGATACCTATAAAGAGGGCAAAATGCCTCCACAAATGGGGTAGGAAATCGCAAAATGTTGTACTATTGTTGTACTGCATAAAAAAAAGGAGCTACGGACAAAACCGTAACTCCTTGATTTTCAGATGTCGGGGTGGCAGGATTCGAACCTGCGACCCCCTGCTCCCAAAGCAGGTGCGCTAACCGGACTGCGCTACACCCCGAAGAGGGCAAGCCCCCCCAATTTGTAGAACGAACGTTACAGGATTGTCCTTCCTACATCTTGTTTAATTTGTTTAGCGGTGAGGGCGGGATTCGAACCCGCGGTACCCTTTACGGGTACGTCAGTTTAGCAAACTGGTGGTTTCAGCCACTCACCCACCTCACCAAAATGAGATTGCAAAGATAGTCTTTTAATTTTAAAACTTCCAAACAAAAAATGTTTTTTTTAGAAAAATTTTAAGACAAGATTTCTTGCAAAATACTGATTGACTGCACTTCCCCAAAAGACGGTATATGATGTACATAATATCGTAACAAAAAATTCAGCAATCCCCTCCTATTTGGTAACGACAAGGGATGCTTCAAAACCACTTCTCTTGGTTGCCCCAATATTAACGAGAATTCCTTGCTCAAGGTTGCATGTTCTTCGGGAGATTCCAAAAAAGGAATTGGCTCGTCGGTAAAATACCCCTCTTTCATATCAAATCCCTTGCGCTCTTCGGTGTAGTTGTTGTCGGGATAAATTCCCAAATAACGACTCAATTCCAGTAAGAAATATATCGGAAAATTTCCCAAGTTTTCAGTTGTGTCCTCCAAAAAACAAATGCTGTCATACGCAAATTGAAAAAGTATGGGATTCGCTTCTTCTTCTCGCTCTAAGGTTTTTGCCAATATTTCTGTGGTAAATAAACCTACAGTGCTTTTGATAATATCAAAAGGGAGTTCTTGAAAGACTTTGGCAAGTTTAAATTCTTTAAGGCGATGTACCTTTTTTTTGTTGCTCTCATAGGCAACCATCTCTAATAGGCTCAAAGGCTGCAACAAAGCAGGTTTGTGCGTCGATTTGTGCGCCCTTACACCGCTTACAATATAAGAACGAAGCCCCATTTCTTCCGTAAACACTTTGCAAATGATACTCGTTTCCGAAAATTTAACGGAACTTAGGACAATACCTCTCGTTTTCTGAAGCATTTTGTGATTTTGAGTGAAAAATAATTTGGTTTCGCATGTGTCTGACTTTATGCTTTGTTCAATGATTATTTTTCTACTGGTTTAATTCATAAGTATCTGATAGTTAAGTCGCCAAGAAAGAAAAGACTTGGACTATCAAGGATTTATGATTTGAACCACTACATCTCTTTTTTTATTTTTTTTTGGAGAGAACGGTGGTTTGCTTCGTCGTAAAGCATGGTCTCGCTATCCGCTAAAGGTCGGAGAGATGTAAGGCATCTTGAAGATGCCTTGCATCTAATTCCGCCCTACCGCTACTATCGAGTCTATTTTGGATAGACAGCACCACTTACAACTGAACCTAAAAACCGTTAAACCGACATCCCAACCATGAAAAATAGCCCTGATAGTAGTGGTATCGTTTTTGTAGGGCAAATATAAGCATAGCAAAACGATAGGAACGGATAGCAGGACTGAGCGTCACGACGAAGCTCCTGACAGTTCGCTCCTATTTTTTAGTGCTTAGTTCTTGGTACTGTTGTTCTTAGTGCTATGGGTTATTTGTTCTTTAAACCACAATACTACGGCACTTGGTCATTGCGTGGAGTCGAAATAAAACCACAGCACTAAGCACCAAGAACCACAGCACTCGTTAAAACAACCCATTCAACTCTGCATCAATACGATTAATGACCTGTCCCAAATCTTCGGGTTTATCAGCAAAATTGATCTCGTCCACATTGATGATAAGGAGTGGACCATCTTTATAGTCACTGATCCATTCTTCATAGTAATTGTTTAGGCGTTTTAAGTAGTCTAAGCGGAGATTCTCTTCATAACCTCGTCCTCTTTTTTGAATTTGCTCTACCAATACAGGTAAACTTGCTTTGAGATAAATTAACAAATCGGGTGGCGATACTTGGGAACAAATGGTATTGAATAGGCTCTTATAATTGTTAAAATCTCGTTCAGTCATTAAGCCCATGTGGTGGAGATTGGGAGCAAAAATACGAGCATCTTCATAAATTGTTCGATCTTGTACCACTGTTTGTTCTCCTTTGCGAATCTCAATAAGTTGATTGAAACGGCTATTGAGAAAATAAATTTGGAGATTGAAAGACCAACGAAGCATATCCTTGTAAAAATCTGCGAGGTAAGGATTATTTTCTACATCTTCATAGTGAACTTGCCAGTTGAAGTGTTCGGCTAATTTAGTAGCCAGTGTTGTTTTTCCAGCCCCTATATTACCAGCAATAGCGACGTGTTTAACTTGTTTAGCAGACAAAATTATAGTATGTTTTGAGGTTGTAGTGTAGTTTAAAAAGACAATTATTGATTGAGAAGAGGAAAATACAACACTTTTCAACTTGCACCTTAAATATGACTAAAGATAATATTTCTAAGGCAGAAAACAGCCATTTTAGAAATAATTATTTTTTCATTAAGAAAGGATAGACTTCGGGTTTTTTCAACGCAATTCCTGTTCCTCTAACGACGGCTCTTAATGGGTCTTCAGCAATATGAACGGGTAGTTTTGTTTTTGCGGCAATACGTACATCCAAACCTCGCAATAAAGCACCTCCACCTGTTAGGTAAATTCCTGTCTTGTAGATGTCGGCGGCTAATTCTGGTGGTGTGGACTCTAAGGCTCTCAAAACAGCTTCTTCGATTTTAGAAACGGATTTGTCCAAACAGTGTGATATTTCCGAATAGCCAATCATTATTTGCTTGGGTACGCCCGTCATCAAATCTCGACCATTAACGGCATAGTCTTCTGGTGCGTCATCTAATTCGATTAAGGCAGAACCTATGGCGATTTTGATGTTTTCGGCAGTCCGTTCCCCTATCAATATATTGTGCTGGCGACGCATGTAATCAACGATGTCTAAGGTAAAGTCATCTCCTGCCACTCGGATGGATTCATCACAAACGATGCCCATCAGTGCCATCACCGCAATTTCTGTCGTTCCTCCTCCAATATCAATAATCATATTACCAACAGGCTCACTTACGTCAATGCCAATTCCTAAGGCAGCGGCCATTGGTTCATGAATTAGATAAGTTTCTTTTGACCCTGCTCTTTCCGCAGAATTGAATACAGCTCTTTTTTCTACTTCTGTAATACCCGAAGGAATACAGATAACCATACGATAAGAAGGGGTAAACCATCTTTTGTTGGGATAAATCATCTTAATCATTTCCCGCATCATGACCTCAGCAGATTCAAAGTCGGCAATAACCCCATCTTTAAGTGGACGAATTGTTCTGATATTGTCGTGGGTTTTTTCGTGCATTTGCATCGCTTTTCTACCCACAGCAATGACTTTGTTGGTTGTACGATCTATTGCCACGATAGAAGGTTCGTCCACGATGATCTTGTCTTTAAAAATGACCAAGACATTTGCCGTGCCTAAGTCAATGGCTATTTCGTGTGTCAAAAAATCAAATAGTCCCATTTTATAATTTCCTCTATTGAGCCTGCAAATACCTGCTCTATGTTTTTTAAATTGGTTGGTTTAGTATGATACAAAAAAAATCTAAATTGCACCTTATAACAATCGTATTTTTTATGATTTATATCTGGTTTTTTTAGGCGCAGGGAGTTTTGTAGCATCTGTTAGTCTAAACAGGTCGCTAAAGTATCAAAATTTGCCCAAATGCCACTTATCATGTTGCTAATTTATTTGGTGTATGTGCATAATTTGTTTACTATACTCTGAAATAGTCCTTTTATCCACTTATTTTAACTTTTATTATCACCTCATTATATTTTTTAGATTATAAATCAAAATTTATATCCATATAACAAAGTCGACAAATAGATATAAATGCAATTGCTTAAATACATAATATTATGCCAACTTCTTTTCGTACAGAATGGACTTTGCCAAAAGGTAAATTTCTACTGAATCACCAACAGAATATTTTATTGATGGGTTCTTGCTTTAGTGAAAACATAGGCCATCGCTTACAAAAATATAAGTTTGTTTCGTTAATCAATCCTTTTGGGATTCTCTTTAATCCTGCATCCATTACACAAGCATTGGAATTGATGGATCAACAAGAAATTTTTACAGAAGATGATCTTTTATTTTTTGAGGAAAAATGGTTGAGTCTTTTTCATCATACCCAATTTTCTCATACTTCTCGCACTCATTGCTTGTCTGCTATAAATTCAGCTTTTGCAACAGGAAGTACCCTTTTCAAAAAATTAGATTGCATCATTATTACACTAGGTACGGCTTTTGTTTATGAATATAAAAAAACACATACATTAGTCGCTAATTGTCATAAAATCCCTGCCCAAGAATTTAATAGAAAATTATTAGACCTTACTGAAATTTGTGCTTATTTGGAACGGGCAATCATTGTCTTAAAAAAACAAAATCCTGCCATAAAAATTTTATTTACGGTAAGTCCTGTTCGGCATTGGAAAGATGGTGTATTAGACAATCAAAAAAGCAAGTCACTTTTGCATTTAGCCGTGCGCCATTTTTCGGAACAAGATGATACGATTGATTATTTCCCTGCTTATGAATTAATGATGGATGATTTGCGGGATTACCGTTTCTATGAAGCGGATATGTTACACCCTAATAAAATGGCAGTTGATTATATTTGGGAAAAATTTACGGCATCTCATACTTCCGATAAAACTCAAATTTTATTGACTAAATTACAAAAAATCAATCGCTCTTTACAACACCGTCCTCGCCATATCGGAACAAAAAAACATCAAGATTTCCTACAAAATTTATGGTTAAATTTAGAAGTGTTACAAAAGGAATATGCTTTTTTAAATTTAGAGAAAGAGCGCATTGATTTAAAAGCAAAAATTAGTCAGGCACAACAAGGATTTTTTGATGATAGGGTTTAAGTGGTTTTTGTGGTTTAAGTCATTTGTAGACAAAATAAGACGAACATTAAAGAATTAATTGAGAGTAATTTACCAACGTTCCTTGCTAAAAATCACATACTACTTGTTCCTTATCACACTGCTCACCCATCACTTCTTGTAAGATTCTTCAGATAAATTTTTATAAAATTCAATCCTTCCTGTACAATCACTTTAAGATTCATCTTACTAAACACAATACCTTCTTTTAATTCAACATTTACTTTTTGAATTTTCAACTCCTTTTTTCTTGCAGCCAACATCAAAAATTCCAAGTCAAATAAAAAGCGATTAATAGCCGTCTTCAAAAAAATTTCCTTGCCTTTTTGACTAAAACCCTTTAAGCCACATTGCGAATCATTCGTCGGCAATTTTAACACATTGTCCAAAAGCCAACGCAAGATTTTCGACAAGATTTTTCGACTCAATGGCACTTTTTTATAATAAGTATTGCTCCGAAATCCCACAACAATATCATTCTCTTGCTTCAACATATCAGACAGATTCTTCATGCTTTGAGTCGTGTATGGAAAATCTATATCCGTCAGCAAAATATACTTTCCATTCGCTTGCCCCACCCCTTGTCGCAAAGCATAGCCCTTTCCTTTATTTTCGGGATAAGTAATGTATTGAAAATGAGTGATTTTTGACTTCAAAAAAGCTATATCTTCCGCCTTCATTTCTTTCGTTGATCCATCATTCACAAGAATCAAGCTCGTATCGGGTTCTTTCGTCGCCAGTACAAATTGCTCAAATGCCTGCCATAAAGCCTCCGCCCAATTAGGCTCTGGATTATAGCAAGGAACGACAATTTGTATATTTGGTTGGTGCTTGGATACCATTATTTTGCCCTCAATTTGGGTCAAAATTAGCAAAATATTGGGTTATGTATTGTTTTTTAATACTTTTTGGAGTGATTTTATTAGGAGAGAACGGTTTGTTGCTTCGTCGTAACGTATGGGCCTGCTATCCACTATATGGCAAACAAAACAATCTTATAAGGCAAAGCAACCACAAAAACTGCATAAACTACTTAAACCACATAAACTAAATTTGCCATACCGTTCCTATCAGGTCTATCTTAAATGGTCTTGATGCTTTACTACGTTATAGAATTAGAACAAACACTCGTCACCCTGTCACTCGTCCCTAACTTACAACGTAGCAAACGCCCTAACAGGAAATGTTCCAAAACCTTCTATCTTAGGCGGAATGGCAGAAAACAGAAAATTTTCCCCTTCCAAACTTTTCAAATTTGTAAGATGCTCTACTATGAGTATTTCATTTTTCAGCAAGATGCTATGGACAGGACGATTTCTTCCCTCAGTATTATCAATATTATGGGAATCAATGCCGACCAACGCAACAGCCTGTTCTTTTAGATACTCCGCAGCCTCACCCGTTAAATAAGGGTGGTTTTCAAAATATTGATCCGTCTGCCACAAATCCGACCATCCCGTAAAAACCAAAACAGCCTTATTCGCCAAGTCTTTCTGTTCAAAATATTCTACGCCAATTGCTAAGGTCTCTTGATAAGGCACTTTGATTAACACGCCTTCAAGATTCGCAACTTTTTGTAAATGTATATCAGATAAATCCTTTCCGTCTTCATAACGATGAAAGGGACAATCCAAATACGTTCCTGTATTAGAAACCATTTCAATTTTGCCTATTTGAAAAGAAGTACCGTTTTCGTAATTCGCTTCACTATCAGTCCTTGATAAAAAATCGCAAATAATGGGCGCAGGTAATCCTTTGTAAGTGATTTCCCCATCTTTGATTGTGTGGCTCAAATCAATGTACTTCTTTCGCATTTTTAGAATTTTTGATTAAGTAGTGAATACCGATGACTATCCATATAATATTGATTGCACTTGATGGATACGCTCCATAAAAAAGCGTATTCACTCCCAATAATAAGCTGCCCATTACATTTAAGAATTGATACATAAATGATTGAGCATTTAATTTATTTCGACTATTTTGATAGTAGGCTACTATCAGTAATATTGATCCTATCCAGCCTAAAACATCTACCGCAATATTAAACATATTCATACTTTCATTAATTATCGAAATAACATTAAAAATTTAGGATATTGAGAAGTACAGGCCTTCCAATATAGACCCGATGGTAGTGGTATGGCAAAGTTAGTTTTTGTGGTTTAAGTAGTTTTTGTAGTTTGTGTGGTTGTTTTACCATAATAGATACGTTGCTACTTTGCCATAGGAACGGACAGCGGGACCATACGCCACGACGAAGCAACAAACCGTTCTCTCCTTATCTTTATGTAAAAACAAAAAAGCGATAAACAAATGTCTATCGCTTTTTTCCTTACTACTTATTTTTTTGAATCAATCTATCGAATCAAAGTAACGTTGCCTTCTTGTCTGGTGAGTTTGTCATTTCCAACAAAACGACAATTGACGTAATAAATATAGACGCCAACATCTTGTGGTTGTCCTTTGTACATTCCGTCCCAGGCTGAATCAATGGCGTTGGACTCAAAGACCAAAATTCCCCAACGGTTGAAAACTTTCATATTGTATTCTGCTAAATCAACTTGGGTAAATGCTCTGAAACGATCATTGATGCCGTCATTGTTGGGCGAAAAAGCGTTGGGTATAGAGACATTACAAGACTCATTGTCGATGTCGCAAATACCGCATTCATTGATAAAGGCAGAACCGTTCAGTACGCCATTACAATCTATACAAGCCTCGTTGAATTTCGGATCGTTTGGCAACATACAATCGCCACAATCATCAATCACAGAACTACCACCTGGTACGCCTGCACAATCTATGTCCAATCCTATGCAATTGCAATTTTCATCGTAAGCATCAAGTCCTGTATTTTCATTGCCGTCATTACAAATAGAACCTGTCAGGGCTAAACCTGTATTTTGACCATTGCAACCGCCTGAACAATCGACAGGATTACAATTGCCATCATCGACTGTTGCCAAAGCATTGTAGTTACAAGCACTCATATCCATACAACCTAAAACGCCATCTATGATACCGATACAATCACAATCCGTTGTCCAAGCATCAGCGACTGTCGCAGGATTTCCATCATCACAAGCTGTGCCTGCTATCGAAGCACCGCCACAAACGCCTTCACAATCTATTATGTACTCACAAGTTCCATCATCATCGGTGGCTGATAGATTATAATTACACGCTGTAACATCGGTACAGCCAAAGATTGATGCAATTGGTGTGCCTCCACAATTACAATTTGCATTGTATACATCATTCTCAGTCGTTGGATCGCCATCATCACAAGAAGTCCCTGCTAATATTGTGCCTCCACAAACGCCTACGCAATCTAAGTATAAACAACTGCCATTATCATCGGTTGCTGTCGCATCATAATTACACGCTGTTGCATCTATACAACCGAAGATTGGAACGATTGCCTCGCCTACACAAATACAATTGGCATCATACACATCATTTATTGTATTGGCATTGCCATCATCACAAGGGCTATTTTCTAAGACTGTTCCACCACAGATGCCTTCACAATCTAAGTATACACAACTATTATCATTCTCGGTTGCTGTCGCATCATAATTACATGCTGTCGCATCGGTACAACCTAAGATTGGAGGAACAATTGGATTGCCTACGCATAAACAGTTGGCGTCATACATATCATTTTCTGTTGTTGCATCGCCATCATCGCAAGCACTTCCTTCTAAGACGGTTCCGCCACAAGTCCCTTCACAATCTAAGTATAAGCAACTGCCATTATTTGCTGTTGCGTTTGCATCATAGTTACATGCTGTTGCGTCAGTACAACCTGGCACTCCGTTTCCTACACAATCACAATCTACTGTCCATATATCGTTCAGTGTTGTTGGATCGTTGTCATCACAAGCACTTCCTGCTATGGCTGGACCTGTTTGGTCTCCTATACAATTGCCTTCACAATCTATTGGGTTACAACTGCCGTCATCTATTACCGCATTAGGATCATAATTACAAGCTGTAGCATCCGTACAACCTTCGATTGGGGCGATTGGATCGCCTACACAAACACAGTTGGCATCGTACATATCGTTTTCTGTCATCGCATCGCCATCATCACAAGTACTTCCTTCTACAACTGTTCCGCCACAGACGCCTTCACAATCTAAGTATAAACAACTATTATCATTTTCGGTTGCTGTATCATCATAATTACACGCTGTCACATCGGTACAACCTAAGATTGGAGAAACAATTGGATCACCTACGCATAAACAGTTGGCGTCATACATATCATTTTCTGTTGTTGCATCGCCATCATCGCAAGCACTATTTTCTAAAACTGTTCCGCCACAAGTACCTTCACAATCTAAGAACAAGCAACTACCATTATCAACTGTTGCGCCTGCATCATAATTACACGCTGTCGCATCAGTACAGCCTGGTATTTCGCCACCTATACAATCACAATCCACTGTCCATATATCATCCGTTGTCGCTGGATTTCCATCATCACAATCTGTTCCTGCTACCGCTGGTCCTGTTTGGTCTCCTATACAGTTGCCTTCACAATCCGCTGGATTACAACTACCGTCATCTACCCCTGCATTAGGATTGTAATTACACGCTGTCGCATCGGTACAACCTCCTATTGGCGTTCCTATACAATTACAATCTGCATCATAAATATCGTTTTCTGTCATTGCATTACCATCATCACAAGCACTATTTTCTAAAACTGTTCCGCCACAAGTGCCTTCACAATCTAAGAACAAGCAACTACCATTATCCACTGTTGCGCCTGCATCATAATTACACGCTGTCGCATCAGTACAGCCTGGTATTTCGCCACCTATACAATCACAATC
>ENA-ORXM01004070-ORXM01004070.1-marine-metagenome-genome-assembly--contig:-NODE-4070-length-13420-cov-3.904969_pt1 | contig 13420 bp, 15 predicted proteins | sample MGYA00237867_ERZ511480 | MGnify/ENA primary metagenome ERZ511480 (study PRJEB26309, sample SAMN06266103) | marine metagenome | isolation source: Algal blade | place: United Kingdom:Sidmouth, United...
ACGTCTAATTACGTATCCTGCCCCTGTATTACTGGGCAACTGACCATCTGCTATAGAAAACGATACAGCACGGATATGATCGGCTATTACACGAATAGCTATATCTGTCTCTTCATCTTTACCGTACTTACTATGTGTTATGATTTCTATTTCACGAATAATAGGTTTAAAAACATCTGTGTCGTAGTTAGATTTTACATTTTGAAGTACCATGCACAAACGTTCAAAACCCATACCGGTATCTACATGTTTTGCTGGTAACGGTTCTAATGTGCCATCTGCTTTACGGTTGTATTGCATGAAAACCAAATTCCATATTTCTACTACCTGCGGGTGGTCTTCATTTACTAACGATGCCCCGGATACCTTCGCCTTTTCTTCCGCAGAACGAATATCTACGTGAATCTCCGAACACGGTCCGCATGGGCCCTGATCGCCCATTTCCCAGAAATTGTCCTTTTTATTACCTAATATAATCCGGTCTTCGGGTACAATGGCCTTCCATAAATCAAAAGCTTCCGTATCCAACGATAGGTTATCCGCATCTTTACTTCCTTCAAAAACGGACACATATAAACAATCCTTATCAATCTTAAGTACCTCTGTAAGCAACTCCCATGCCCACGAAATAGCCTCAGGTTTAAAATAATCCCCAAAACTCCAGTTCCCCAACATTTCAAACATGGTATGGTGGTAGGTATCCTTACCTACCTCCTCAAGGTCATTATGCTTACCGCTAACACGCAAACATTTTTGACTGTCAACCACTCTTGGACTTTTAGCAACACTATTCCCCAAAAAGAACTCCTTAAATTGGTTCATACCCGCATTCGTGAACATAAGTGTAGGATCATCTTTAATGACCATTGGCGCAGATGGCACTATTTTATGCTCTTTTTCTTTATAAAAATTTAAGAATTGAGATCGGATTTCCTTGGAAGTCATAGAGAATTATAAGGTTTTACAAAAATTAGCGTTTTAAAGGAAAGTATTTCTATATTTGTTTATCCCGCTAAAACAGCACAAAAATAGGATAAAATAGATACATGTCTAAGGTAAAGTATTATTACGATCCAGATACGCTGTCGTATCGCAAAATCGAAGCTAAAAAATCGAAGCGCTATCGCAATATAGCCCTGTTCTTTATAGGTTCCTTTCTTTTTGGGCTGATGTGTTTGGTTTTCTTAATGAATACCAACCTTATCAATACCCCAAGAGAACTTTCGCTTTCGCGGGAAGTAAAAAACTACGAGCTTCAGTTTGAACTATTAAATAGAAAAATGGGTCAGATCGAAGATGTTTTGGCCAATATTGAAGAACGGGACAACAATATTTACCGATTATATTTTGAAGCAAACCCAATACCCGAGGAACAGCGTAGAGCTGGTTTTGGTGGTATTAACCGTTATAAATCCTTAGAGGGTTTCAATAACTCCGAAATGGTCATTGCAACCACAAAACGTTTGGATATCATTAAAAAGCAAATGTCCATTCAATCTAAATCATTGGATGAAATCACTAAATTAGCGGAGGAAAAAGAAAAATTCTTAATGGCCATCCCGGCCATACAGCCGGTTACCAATGAAAGTCTTAAACGCATGGCTTCCGGATTTGGATGGCGTTCAGACCCATTTACAAAGGCACGTAAATTACATAGGGGAATGGATTTTTCCGCTCCAAAAGGCACACCGGTCTACGCACCTGGTGATGGCAAAGTTACGCGTGCGGATAACGGATCCTCTGGTTATGGCAAACACATTCGTATAAATCACGGTTACGGATACAAAACCCTATATGGGCATCTTAGCGAATACAATGTAAAGAAAGGTCAAAAAGTAAAGCGCGGAGATTTAATCGGTTTTGTAGGTAATACAGGTCGTTCAGAAGCACCACACTTACATTATGAGGTTTGGAAAGATGAGGAACGCATCAACCCAATAAACTTCTACTACGGCAGTTTAACCGCAGAAGAATTTGAAAACATGCTTAAATACGCAGCTCAAGAAAATCAATCTTTAGACTAATGCAGATAGATCTCCCAGAAAAAAGGTACTATGGCATTGGCGAAGTCGCCAAGGCTTTTGACGTAAACACTTCCCTGATTCGTTTCTGGGAAAAAGAATTTGATGCGCTCAAGCCAAAGAAAAATGCGAAAGGCAATCGCAAATTCACTCCGCAGGACATAGACAACCTAAAACTCATTTATCACTTGGTAAAAGAGCGCGGCTTCACTTTAGACGGGGCAAAAACGCACCTAAAGGAGAACCGTCAAAAAACGCTCAACAACTTTGATATCATTGATAAATTAGAGCGCATAAAAGTAGAATTGACCAAAATCAAAGATCAACTGTAACATTTTTGCCAGTTTACGGTCTAATAATCTGAATACACTTTTTTGCTTTATTAGCACATTAACCATAACCTAATATTTTTAAAATGAAAAAAGGATTAATCGTACTCATTGTACTAGGAGTCATTGCCGTAGGTATATATCAATGGGCCGTAGGCTTTAACAATACCGCGGTAGAATTGGAAGCCAATGCAAAAACTGCCTGGTCTAACGTAGAAAGTGCTTACCAGCGTAGAAACGACTTAATAGGCAACCTGGTAAAAACAGTACAAGGTGCTGCAGATTTTGAACGTGGTACATTAACAGATGTTATTGAAGCCCGCGCAAAAGCAACCTCAACTACAATTGATGCCAACAACTTGACCCCAGAAAATATGGCCAATTTTCAACAGGCACAAAGCGGACTTACAGGTGCTTTAAGTAAATTGATGGTGGTTGTTGAACGCTACCCTGACCTTAAGGCGAACCAAAATTTTCTAGAGCTTCAGGCGCAATTAGAAGGTACGGAGAACCGTATTAACGTAGAGCGCAACAAGTTTAATGAAACGGTTAACATTTACGATATACATATTTCCAAGTTTCCAGGTTCGTTCTTGGCAGGCATATTCGGATTTGAAGATATGGCCCGCTACAAAGCAGATGCAGGTTCTGAAAACGCTCCTGATGTAGAATTTGATTTTAAGTAGAATATGTCAAGAGTAGAAGCATTTTTAACGGCAGAAGAAGAGCAAGAAATTGTTTCGGCTATTCATGTAGCCGAAAAAAACACTTCTGGTGAAATCAGGGTTCATATTGAACCTCACACCCGCTTAGAGCCTATTGAAAGAGCTAAAGAAGTGTTTCTACTCTTAAAAATGGAAAATACCAAAGAAGCTAACGGTGTCTTGATTTACGTAGCAGTAAACGATAGAAAATTTTCCATATTCGGAGATAGCGGTATCAACAAAGTGGTACCCGATAATTTTTGGGACACTACCAAAAATGTAATTCAAGATCAATTTAAAAAGGGAAACTTCAAACAAGGTATAATAGACGGCATATTAAAAGCCGGAAAGGAACTGCAAGCCCATTTTCCTTGGGAGCACGGTGATAAAAATGAACTTAGCGATGAAGTATCTAAAGGGTAGTCTACTTACAATCTTACTCTTTTGCTTTACTCTGGTTACGGCTCAGTATCAAATTCCCGATAAGCCGAAACTAGAGACAAGTGTCTATGATTATATTAATCTTTTAAGCTCTGGTCAAAAACAGAAATTAGAGCAAAAATTGATTCGCTACTCAGACAGTACCTCTACGCAAATAGTTATTGCCATCATTAGTTCTACAGAAGGTGAAAACATCAATTTCTTAGGTGCACAATGGGGCGATAAATGGGGAATTGGTCAGGCCGATAAAGACAACGGCATCCTAGTACTTTTAGCTAGAGATGACCGAAGGATAGCCATAAATACAGGTTACGGTGTAGAATCTAGACTTACAGACGCCCTATCCCGTAGAATTATTGATCAGGCTATTCTACCTAAATTTAAACAAAACGATTATTACGGAGGATTAAACGCCGGTTCCGATGCTATTTTTCAAGCCCTGAACGGCGAGTTTACAGAAGACCGTTCTTTTGACAATGGCGGCGGCTTTCCCATTGGCAAATTCCTACCCTTTATCATCTTCTTTATTATTCTAATGATTTTATCAAATCGTAACAAACGCGGTGGCGGAGGCAACAACGGAGGTAAGCGCGGTCGCGGATTGGACCTTTGGGATATTATCATCTTAAGCAATATGGGCCGTAGTGGTGGTTCCGGAAGCTTTGGAGGTGGTGGCTTTGGAGGAGGTTCCGGTGGCGGATTTGGCGGAGGCTTCGGAGGCGGCGGTTTTGGCGGCGGCGGCGCATCTGGTGGATGGTAACACTTTAAGAATCGCAGCTTGGTTAGACGCAACCATTTTTCCTAAAAACATCTTACAAGAAAATCGCTATGAAGAAGTTACTTTTTGCTATACCCCTATTTTTAATTCTTTCGATGTGTACATCTGATGATGTAACGGATTATGATTGTTCCGCAGTGACTTGCGCACCTAATTTCTCTAATCTATACTTAGAGCTTATAGATGATGAAAGCGGTGAAAATCTCCTAGCAAACGAAACTTATCCCACTTCCGATATTACAATATCGGGAAATGAAACTATAGAATTTTCAATTCAAGTTGTATCCGAAAAATCAGTTTTGACCCTTTCCGATTCCGAATGGGATACTGGAACCTATGATTATGTTTTATCTATTGGAAATGAAAATAGTCTTGACCTAACTTTAAAATTAGAACGGTCAGGCGGTGAAGGTTGCTGCTCAAACACCCTTTTGCTAGATTCTTTTGAGATTGATGGAAAAGTTCAAGAAGAAGATACATACCTAACATATAAAATCCCTATAAATAACATAGACTAGTCTAAATTACTTATAGGGATAATAATGCTTACGAAGAAAATGGAAGTTTAAAACTTCACTTACTTCTTTCTCATGTAAATAGTTACAGGGACCCCTGTGAAATCAAAATTTTCTCTCAATTTGTTCTCTAAAAATCTTTTGTACGGCTCACGAACATACTGCGGTAAATTGCAAAAGAATGCAAACTGCGGATAGTTGGTAGGTAGCTGAGTAATATACTTGATTTTAACGTATTTATCTTTATACGCCGGTGGCGGCGTACGCTCAATAACGGATAACATAACATCATTAAGCTGACGCGTTTTTATTTTCTTGGAACGACGTTGATACACCTCAACAGCTGTTTCAATAGCTTTATAGATACGTTGCTTGGTTAATGCGGATACAAACAGAATAGGAACATCTACAAAAGGCTCCATAGCTTTTTGAATGCGTTGGGTATACTGCTTCATTGTATTGGTCTCCTTGTCCTCTATTAAATCCCACTTGTTCACCAAAACAACAATACCCTTATTGTTTCTTTGAGCCAACCAGAAGATATTCTCTACTTGACCATCAAACCCACGAGTGGCATCGAACATCAAAATACAAACATCACAATGTTCAATAGCACGCACGGAACGCATTACGGAGTAAAACTCCAAATCTTCCTTTACCTTGGCCTTCCTCCTGATACCTGCCGTATCAACAATATTGAATTCAAAGCCAAAACGGTTGTATTTAGTGTCAATACTATCTCTTGTGGTACCGGCTATATCAGTAACAATATATCGGTCTTCACCAATAAGCGCATTTATAAATGATGATTTACCGGCATTTGGCCTCCCTACTACAGCAAATCTTGGCAACTCGCTTTCTTCTTTTTCTTTCTCTGGAAGTACTTTGACCAGATCATCCAGCAAATCACCGGTGCCACTACCATTTATACTAGATAGCGTATAGTAGTCTCCTAACCCTAGAGCGTAAAACTCAACCGCATCTTCGGCACGTTTGGCATTGTCCACTTTATTGACCACTAAGAAAACTGGTTTTTTAACCCTGCGTAGCAATTTGGCTACATCCTCATCCATTCCGGTAATACCACTTTCTACATCTACCATAAAGATAATGGCATCAGCTTCATCAATGGCAAGCTCTACCTGTTTATCTATTTCCTGCTCAAAAACATCATCACTACCTTGTACGTAACCACCCGTATCTATCAACGAAAACTCTTTTCCGTTCCAATCACTTTTTCCGTAATGACGGTCACGCGTAACCCCACTAACAGCATCGGTAATAGCTTCTCTTCTTTGAATCAATCGATTGAAAAACGTTGATTTTCCCACATTTGGCCTCCCTACAACGGCAACAATAGCACTCATACTTCCTAAATTTGCTGCAAAAATAGTATTAATCCCGATGCTATCGTAATTCTAAACAACTAATCGTAAGTAAATTAAAAAGAGAATCCCCGAATCTCATACTGAGATTTGGGGATTTACATATTTTAATCTTCTAGAACCAACTATCTTATCTCATAAATAGAAACTGTATTGGATACCTCATTGGTAATTACCAAAAGATTTTCTCCGTTAGGCGATTCATCTGCCGGTATTACCAAAAGACCTTCTGGGGCAACATCTTGTGTATTGAAAATCCACTTTAGAAATTCAGGAGCAGATGGGTTGGTAATGTCATACACCATAGCACCTCCGGTTCTCTCAAGACCTACGAACAATAAGGTAGACTCTCCTATTTTTAATGTAGTTACGGACTCTGGTTCCGCCCCTTTATCATCACTTCTATCATCTGCCTCACCTTCATCGTTATTGAATAAAGCTGGAGCAATTTCCAATGTTTTTCTTCCTATTTCATCTCCACTGTCATAAACGATCTGCCCTTGAGGACTCCAAATAGTGAACGAACGAGCTCCGTAGGAGTAGATTTTATCAAAGTCTCCATCGCCATCCGTATCGCCATTTGCTGTTGTTGTCTTCAAACGACCCAAGTTTTCATCTGCCTGAAGTTCTTCTGCATTAGGGAAAGCCGTTGCATCCAATTCCAAATCTTTTACCCTTTCTTCCTCGGAGTATCCATCATAATCACGAGAATCTCCTTCATTGGCAGAAATGATGTAACCTGCACCACCTATTTTAGCATAGGTAATAGCATCCGGCATATAGAAGCCAAGAACGGGCCAAGTCTGGAAATTCCCTACCATATCATCCTTATTACTGGCATCTATAGCATTTTCGACAAGAGAATGGTCTTTAACACCCAATCCAAAAACATCCGTTAAGGTCATTGTAGTTAAATCAACCACGGCCATACCATTATTTTCCTGTAAACTGATGTATGCATATTTACTATCATCGGAAATAGCTACATATTCTGGCTCAATATCTTGTGCCACGGACGCATTAGGCCCAAAAACCCGGAAGTCGTTTCCGATAGCTTGCCCATTATAATTGGTAAAAAACAAGGTGTTCACTTCATTATTCTCTACATCGATTACGGAAATGGATCCTTCTGGATCTACTGTATAATCATCATTTGGCTCCCCTTCATTAGCGGCAACAATATATCTTCCATTAGGACTAAAAGCAACCATATCCGGTAATGCCCCCGCCGGATACGAATTGGCCAATGTCATAGTGGCCGTATCATAAACTTCAACTGTACCATCTGCTTGCTTGTTCTCGTTCTCTACAGCGATAGCCAAAAGTCCATCATGAACCGCTACACTATTTGGAATACCGCTTAAAGCGATAGATGCTTGTTTTGACGGGACAGAAGGTTGATTGATGTCCCAAACGGAAACTTCACCTTCAACAGGATTTACTACGAATAGTTTGCCGGTCTTGGCATCGTAAGCACTGATCTCAGCAAAACCCTCATCACCGGAACCATTTACAAACCCACCTATTTTTGTAAAGGTAAGTTCTGACGGATTTACGATTTCATCTTCAATTGGGTGACCTACTACATCTTCTAGCTTTTCGCAAGAAAAAATAGCCAATGCAATAAGAATAAGCGGAATACTTTTATAATTTTTCATCTTCAGGTTGATTATTGATCGCCAAAGATGAAATTTCAAGGTCACTTAAAGGTTAGCTTAAGAATAACCAAAGATTATTAGAACGCAACCAAATTGTTAACTGCTTTTAGTTATTGTAACCAAACCGTTTTAATTGGCGGGCATCACTACGCCAGTTCTTATTGACTTTCACATAAAGTTCTAAATGTACTTGCTTGCCAAAAAACTTTTCAAGGTCTTTACGGGACTCTACCCCTACTCTTTTTAACGCACTGCCTTTATGACCAATAATGATTCCTTTTTGAGAATCACGCTCTACCATTATAACCGATCGCATTCTAATGATATCATCATCTTCAAAAAACTCTTCGGTCTCAATTTCTACGGAGTACGGAATTTCCTTTTTGTAATACATTAAGATTTTTTCCCTAATATTCTCATTTACAAAAAACCGCTCAGGCTTATCCGTAAGTTGGTCTTTGGGATAATACGCCGGTGCTTCGGGAAGTAATTCTATAATACGTTCAAAAATATTCTTGATATTGAAATTGGATAAAGCCGAAATTGGGTGCAACTCTACCGTAGGTAGCATTTCTTGCCAGTACTGTACTTGCTCCTCCAGCAATTCCTGTGTTGCCGTATCCACTTTATTCAATAATAACAGAACGGGGATTTTGCTATTTCTTATTTTTTCGAAGAAAGCTTCGTCCTTCAGGGCCTTTTCTCCTATCTCTACCATGTACAAAAGCACATCTGCATCTTCAAAAGCGGACTTCACAAAATTCATCATAGAAGATTGCAGTTCATAGGCCGGTTTAATAATTCCCGGAGTATCGGAAAGTATCACCTGAAAATCATCGCCATTTACAATACCCAGAATACGATGTCTTGTGGTCTGTGCCTTTGACGTGATTATAGATAGCTTTTCACCAACAAAAGCGTTCATTAAAGTAGATTTTCCCACGTTGGGATTACCTATAATATTTACAAATCCTGCCTTATGATTATCCATGTTTCTTTCTTTTAACGCATTCGCGGTTTCGATAGATTTCTATCATACATTACAATACTTCCGGCAACAGCAACATTTAGACTTTTTACCGATTTAAAACGGACCAAATGATGCGATTTTTCGCAAGCCGTATTGGAAAGTCCGTGGTCCTCCGCCCCCAACAGGTAAACGCATCGCCTAGGGTGCTCAAAGGTTTCCAAGTCTACTGCATTAGTTGTCATCTCTACCCCAACCAACATTGCACCTTTAGGTAAATTGGCATAAAACGCCTCAAACGTATCATAATGAAAATAAGGCATTGCCTTAACCGCTTGGTGCGTATCACTTGCCTGTTTTGCGTACCTATTACCAATAGTGAAGATAAAGCTGGCGCCCAAATTCTGAGCTGTACGCCATAATACCCCTAAATTTTCAGGCGTTTTCCCATTCTGGATACCAATACCAAAAAACTCATGTTCAAAATTATCAGTGCTCACTTTTTAACTTCTGAAAATATTTCTTTGCCTCCTTATTAACTTTTGGTGCCAACAAAAGTACGGCAATCATATTGGGTATGACCATTAAAGCATAGGAAAGATCTATAAGATTCTTGACCAAATCCAATGAAGCCACTGCTGCAAACACGATCATAATAACAAAATACCAGTTATAAAATTTCCCGATTCTTGCATTGGTCAAAAAAGAAAGGCACTTTACCCCGTAGTACGAATAGGTGAATAAGGTAGACATGGCAAAAGCGGTAACAATAATCATCAGCAAAACATCGCCATAACCAAAAAGTGTAGTTTCAAAAGCGGACAAGGTCATTACAATGCCACTGCCATCCTCTAAATACGCCCCGCTTAAAATTATAACAACAGCGGTAAACGTACACACTAAAATGGTATCTATAAACGGCCCTAGCATAGCTACTAGACCTTCCTTTATAGGATTATCCGTCTTTGATTGCCCATGGTACATAGGCGCACTACCCAGACCTGCCTCATTGGAAAACATAGCCCGGCGAACCCCTATTATGACCAACCCCCAGAATCCACCGGTTACGACTGTCTTAAAGTTCCATGCTTCCGTAATTATCAATTTTAAAGATGGAATAATTTGCGAAGCATTCAAAACCATTACCACTACAACGGCAATTAAGTACACCATAACCATAAACGGAACAATGGCAGAGGCCACTTTGGCTATTTTCTCCAATCCGCCAAAAATTACGAAGGAAGTAACCACCGCCAGTACAACACCAATACATAACTGCCAATTAAAACTACCAATGTCCGCAATTGTTCGGTTAGGTTCCACCACACTCATAAAGGTCTCCGTAAACTGGTTAGCGGTAAAGACCCCTAAAAAGCCGAATAACCCACAGACCGCAAAAAATATAGCCAGAGGCTTTGCCTTTGGCCCTAAACCTTGCGTTATATAGTACATGGGGCCTCCTTGCAATTTACCATCTGAATCCGTACTACGGAACATGACGGCCAAACTACACGAGTAAAACTTGATACACATACCGATAAGCGCCGTAACCCATATCCAAAAAACAACCCCTGGGCCGCCGTCGTGAATAGCAATTGCTACTCCGGATATATTACCCAGACCCACGGTTGCAGCAACAGCTGCGGACAGGGCCTGAAAGGAGCTTACGTCTCCTTCAGACTTGTCACTATCATACTTACCCGCCGTAATTGCAATGGCGTGGCCAAAGAAGCGGTAGGGTAAGAACTTGGAATAAAATACCAAAAAAAGTCCCCCACCAATTAGTAAAAGAAACATGGGCCACTCCGTATAAGGCAGTGCGGCGGAAATAAAATCGTTTATCGTATCCATAAATAGGCTTGCAAGCTCCTAAGGTATGGAATTTGGATATTTTTTAAGGTATGCTTAAAAAGTTTCTGTCCTAAGTTTGGTTTTAAGTAAAAAACAGTTGTATATTTGCAGCCCGTTACAAATAGTAGCGCGCCTTTATCTCGTCAGTGTAATGACCTGAAGTTGCAAAACAAGTGAGATAAAAACCCATATCGCGGGGTAGAGCAGTAGGTAGCTCGTCGGGCTCATAACCCGAAGGTCGCTGGTTCGAGTCCAGTCCCCGCTACTAACAAAGAAGCCATTAGATTGATTTTCAGTCGGATGGCTTTTTTATTTCCTATATTTTCCCGATTTTCTAACTCCTCTTTTCAATTAGTGAACAATAAAATTGTATCCAATTGGTAACTGAATAAATTTATTTCGCATAATCCTATACATATTTCCAATTTCTTGAAGAAATACCAACACACCCGTAGTATTAGATAAAATTTAGGGGAAGATGGCCGGTTGTTCAAAATCTACGAGAAGCTTATAGCGGTGCGGTTGCTCTCTAACCACTAAAAATCAGTAATCTTTACGAATAAAATTATAGTTGTACGCGAAAAATCATATATAATCCCATAGCATATGTAGCCCTCTCGATAAACCGGTCAGTTTATATGTAGAAGGTCTTTGGGTATTAAGAATCATCTCATGGATTGATATAATTGGTTTACGCTATGGTAAGATATACTAATATCTTCTGATGAAACAGTCAGAAAAGGGCTTAGTTCTTATTTTAGAGCATTAGTTTTTCACCTTAAGAAATGATAAACGATTTTTGTACCAAGAACGTTAAGATTTATCCATATAACTTTGCCATTTTACAAGAAGGTATTTGTCCTTACCATTATTCTTGATATTCAAAAACCCGTATTCATACACAAAAAAATATACATTACCCTGTTTGTTCTTCCAATAATGAGTAAAGAATTTTGGGTTGAATCCTTTAGAAACGATTTCGGTTTTTCGAATCGTAGCATATCCAGATTTGTTGTATCTCTTCAATATCTTTCTATTGATCTTTAGTTGCCTATCTACTTTTAGAAAAAAAGGTTCCTCTTTCTGCCTTTTTTCATATTGATCAATAGACCTACATTTTGAGGAACAAAACCTCTTGTCCGATCTTCCAAATACGGCATGGCCACATATTGGGCATATTTTCTCAGCTATCACAAATAAAAATATATTATACGCATAATATACTACTAAAAGTTTATAAGGTTACTACACTTGCCCCATGAATTCTGCAAAATCAATAACGCTTTACCATTTAATGATTAAAAATCAAAAGATGATCGGTATAAAATTTTCACCGGACAAGCTGATTCAAAACTTAATTAAAGGACTCCCGGACCCAAAATGGAGCACCCAGTACAACATGGCCTACATATGCAATACAAAGGATAACCTAGGTATATTGTTCCATACATTCAAAGGGGTCGTTTGGATAAACTATAACCGTTTCTTTTCAAACAGACCTGTTAATACCAGTAATAAAACGGTAGATGTGCAATGGTTCAGAGACCGGATTACCGTACCGGAATATAGACTTTGCCCAGAGGAATACTTAATAAAGTTAGAACTGAAACGCTATGCAAATTCTACCGTTAAAACCTATGTTACTTACTTTGAAATGTTCATTAACTACTATAAGGACAGAGCGCTAAAAACTCTTGATGAAAGCGATATCAGGGCCTTTCTTCAATTTTTGATTCACAAAGGCGTATCCAACTCTTATCTAAACCAGGTTATCAACTCCATTAAATTCTATTATGAAGTTGTACTGGGAATGCCCAATAGATTTTACGAAATAGAACGTCCAAGAAAAGAACATAAACTACCCAAAGTCATTTCAAAAGAGGAAGTAATAGCTATTATTGAACATACCAACAACTTAAAGCACAGATGTATTGTACAACTTCTGTATGGTTCTGGTTTGCGCCGTAGCGAGCTTTTGAACCTAAAACTAAATGATATTGATAGCAAACGAATGCTTATAAGAGTTGAAGTAGCTAAAGGCAATAAAGACCGACTTACTCTTTTATCAAAGAATGCACTCAAAGATTTGAGGATGTATTTTAAGGAATGGAAGCCTAAAGAATTTCTTTTCGAAGGGCGCAAAGGAGGAAAATATAGCCCAGAAAGCGTAGTACAAATCGTTAAACAAGCGGCTAATAAAGCAGGTATAAAACAAAATGTGTCACCACATACACTTCGTCATAGTTTTGCTACACATCTTTTAGAATCTAATGTTGACCTTAGGCAGATTCAAGTACTTTTAGGCCATGGCTCAAGTAAAACAACAGAAATTTACACTCATGTTGCAACAAATACTTTTAAAACAATTAAAAATCCTTTAGATTAGAGTTTATATAATTGGGATATATGTAATTGTACACATATCCGTACGTTGTAAGTAATGCAAAAACTGCACTTTACTCAAGAGATTAAAGCAATAAATCTAAATTAAAAACTCTATTTTAGAGAAATGCAAACCGTCAATGAAATCCTTAAAATAAAAAATGTAAAAAATACCGCAGTTCGAACTGTGGTTTTGAGACATCTGTTAAGTCAAGAAAAAGCACAGTCTCTAAAAGACCTTGAAAACGCATTATCCAAAAATTGGAGAGGCTTATTACATGGCGCATGGCATACGCAAAGCGACCTTATTAAATTACAACAGCACATTAATAATATTGAAAATTTAAAAACCCTTTAAAAAATAAGTATAATTTTTAAATAAGAAAAAA
>ENA-ORXM01004071-ORXM01004071.1-marine-metagenome-genome-assembly--contig:-NODE-4071-length-13420-cov-3.263359_pt1 | contig 13420 bp, 10 predicted proteins | sample MGYA00237867_ERZ511480 | MGnify/ENA primary metagenome ERZ511480 (study PRJEB26309, sample SAMN06266103) | marine metagenome | isolation source: Algal blade | place: United Kingdom:Sidmouth, United...
GTCACGTTTTTTTAGAACGCTTTTTGTATAGCAATTCTAAAAAAAGAGAAACAATGATTCAGTTAAAAGTAATTTACAATCTTAATAACAAACTGCGTAAAGATGGCACCGCTCCAATTTATATTCGAGCTTATCTAAACAACAAACGCAAATGTTTTTCTACAGGCATTCGAGTACAGCCTGACCAATGGAGCAAGCGACTCAATAAGGTCATTGACCATCCCAATGCCAACGAATATAATTTAGAAGTCAGTCGTCAAGTGACGAACCTGGAGACCTATATCTATGATTGGGTAAGAAAGCACGACTCCATGACCTTGGATCAGCTGAACAACTATTTTAAATACGAGGATTCGGAATCCTTTACCAATTTTTGGAAGTACGAGCTGGCGCAGGATACCATCTTGCAAAAAGAAACCAAGAAAAAACACAAAACGGCACTGAATTACTTTGTCAAATTCCAAAAGGACGTTCAATTCTCAGAGTTGACTTATCAATTCATTGTGGACTTTGATCGCTTCTTATATAAGCACAATCTACACCCAAATACCGTACACACGCACCACAAGCAAGTCAAAAAATACATCAATTTGGCCATTCGTCAGGATATTTTTAAAGCGAACAAAAATCCTTATCTAAAATTCAAAGCCAAGAAGGTAGAAACGGAACGGATGGTCTTGTCTGCTCAAGAAGTAAACAAGCTAGAAGCCTTGACCTTTTCTAAAGAGGAATTTTACCTAGAGCTGATTCGAGATATGTTTTTATTTTCTTGTTATACGGGCTTGCGCTTCTCGGATACTTGCGTTCTGAGCTATGAAAACATTCACCACGACAAAGAGGGGATGGTCTTGAATATCGTAGCGCAAAAGACGAATAAACAGTTCTTATTGCCCTTGTACAAGTTGCACGAACGCAAACCTGAACGCATCATCCAGAAGTACCGTGAAGCGCTCTTGTACGAGCGTGGTTTGATCTTTCACAAATACACGAATCAGTATTTTAACCGTGCCTTGAAAAAGATTGCAGCTAAGGCGGAAATTTCTAAAGGAATTACTAGCCATGTGGCTCGACATACCTTTGCGACGCATTTGGCGGCGAAGGTGCCGATTCATATTCTAAAGTCGATTTTGCAGCATTCTAATATCGAAACGACCATGATTTATTTGCATTTGTCTAGTAAGTTGGTGCATGATGCTTTGGATGGGGTGGAATGGTAGGTTATAAAAAACAGGTTGCTCTGTTGTTGGGCGACTTGTTTTGTTTTAACGTCGGTGTCTATGCCGTGCGAAAGCTCAAAGATAAAAAGAATAAGCACCCGCAAAGAGCAAAATCGCAGATTTTACTCAGAAATTTGTTCTTCAGGTCGGAGTAAAATCTGCGATTTTGCGTTTTAAAGCGCAAGACGAGGTTCTTTCTTTAACCCTAAACCAGCATGGACATAAACACTTTGTTATGCCTCGTTTTGTTTTCACTTTCAAAAAGACTCAATTAGTTTAGTAAGAATTCTTTTTATCTCGGCATTCTTTTCCTCTTTTATAAACTTATCAAGTTTGATTTGAAATTCATGTTTAACACTAGGTTTTACAAAATTTATGATAGGTGAGCTATATTCTGCAAGGTAACCTGCAAAAATTAGCCTTTCTTCATCAGAGTAGATTTCTGTTTCATTTAGACTTACTAGTGAACCATCAAGTTGAGTAGCTGAACCATTTTTCATTTGCTCTAACCCTTCAAGTCTAATAGCATAATTTTCACTATTAGGATCAAAGGTTGGGATGATTTCATTTGTAAAAGAAATTATTTGACTTGAATTTATAAGACTAAGTCCCATCAAATGGGATAGTTCCATTGAGTAATTATTTCCATTATTATAAGAAATCATATATTGGTTCATGATTTTTAATAATTCTTGTTGTATCCCCAGACCTAAAGCCATTTTTTGATTTATAGGGAAGTTGGGATTTGTCATAATAGGGGGGCTAATAGACGAAATAACTTTAGAAAAAAGATCTTTAGATTTAGAACTACTAAGAATTGGATAAGAGTTAGCTGATATTTTAGTTAGGTATAAATTAAAGTTTTTGTAGTCTTCAGGGGACCAATCCTTTTCAATGGAAGGGGCACCAAGCTCAATTGCCTCAGAAAGAGTTTGACTTGAATCAACTTCTTTTTTAGTATTATTTGTGCATGAAATGATGAAAGCAAATAATGCAATGATAATAAAGAAACATTTCATACGATAGTTTTAATTTTCTGGTTTTTAGATTGAATGAAGCATAACGTTCGTATATATTCCGTGCGACCACGCAGCGGACAAAGTTTTAGCCCCACAATATAGCAAAATCACAGATTTTGCCAGTAATTTTTTCACCCAATCTGGCAAAATCTGTGATTTTGCGGGGCAAAACGGATGCACTCATTTTAGCCTCTGCAAATGGCGAGGATGGAAATATATACATTGTTCTCTGCTGGCTTTTTTATTAAGTATTACCAATTACTTGTAGGTTTATAAGAGCTCTTTCCATTAAATAATTTTCTGTTACACCAAGGAGAGTTAATTGTTCTTTGGATGCTTTAGACTGAGATAAACCAGGTTGTACTATATACATATCATATTCTAAGGGAATCTTATTATTGACTAAATCAAGGATGTGGATAATATCTTTTTTTGTTCCGTGCTCAATTCTTGAAGATTGTTTTTTATTTTCTCTTAGCCCTTCTCTCCTCAGTAAGTGCTCCAGCAATTCTTTATTTTTTTTGAACTTCCAGTTAACAGATTTTTGAGCTTGCCCACAGACCTCATATAAATTTTTTATTTGTTTACTTATTTTTCCTCCTGTTGCATATTTAAGATGATATAATTCTATTGATATTTTATCACTATGGACTTTAATTGTTAGAATGTCAGCAATTTCTCCAGAGCCATCGTCGTCAAAAATAATATCATAATTTTGAGTTTTTAAATGTTTGATGAAGTTGTATTGTATTGAATTAGTTTTTTTAGGATGAATACCTTGGGATTCTACATTTAAGTCAACTCCTGTCCAATTCCATGTCTTAATCTTTTTTGCATCAAATACTGATGAAAGATTTTTTAACTCTATGTAATTAGTGCCTTCTAAATAATCCCCATTTGCAAACCATATAACTGGAGTGTTTTCATAAAAATAATCCTCTACATTCTTTTGTTTAGTACCGTATTGAACAACTGCTTTTAATGTTTGATTATGACGAATGAATTTAAAATCTGAATAACCTTGAGAATTAAGGAATAGAACCAATTCAAGTTCTAAGACTATTTTGTTATCTACTTCTAAACCAAACTTGATATTTCCATTAATAGAGGGAGTAATTAGAACAATATCTGTTTTGTATAAAGGGTATTTTCTTACACCAATTAAGAAGGTATGTCTTGTTTCAGATTGCTTATAAAATTCTTCATTCCAGTCAATGTAAAAAGGGTAGAGATTGGGTCTTTTATTAATTGATTTAGCGACTAATGCATCTTTTAAAACTTCATTAGCATCAATTTTTTTGTCAGATATTTTTCGACCTACATGTTTAAACCACTTTATTAATGTTGGAATATCATTTTTCTGTCTAGACCAAATTCTGCCTTTATACGAGCAACCAATTGAAACTTCATTACCGTTTTCATATCCAGCTCCAAATATCATTGCTTTTTTAGCCCTTTGAATTGAATTTTTACTTAAAGCAGGCTCAATATCAGATCCAACTCTCATTACAAATCGAATAAGCTTTCCTATTACCTCTGTTAAACCTACATTTTGGAGCTTAAATCTTTTAATTCCACTTAAGACTCTAAATATATGACCTCCCTTATCACCATTAATCAATTCTGCACTGTCACCAATGATTGCTTTAGCAAGATCAATATGGAGACTACTGTTATCTGAACTATGGATGAAAAGTAAGTTATCTTTTACTTCCCAGTATATGACATAGTAGTGCCATTTTAAATCTGTTATGTTTTCATTGTTTACCCAGTCTGTTTGAATTTTTTTTGCAGTTAAAATAACTAGTAAGTTTTCTTTTGAATTTAAGTTATATCTAATAAGATCATAAGACTCAACAGCCTTTATTCCATGTATATAATTTTTAGGCGACCAAGCTACTGTATGATTTTTAAAGACTACTGTACTTAAGGCAGGCTTTAAACTTTGTACAGTAATAGGAAAATTAGAATTGTTTTGAAATCCGTCAAGAAACTCGTATAAATCTATTTCTTTTTGAGTTCGACTATTACTTATAATTGGAAGTAAAGAATTCCAATCTGGACTTCTAGCATATAAGTCTTCTAATTCATCTTTTACTTCTAAGTCAGCTAGATTTGCAATCATGGTTGCTTCTCCTAAAGTTGTATCATGTTTAGTTCTTGTAAACCTTCCAACGAATTGTAAAGTGATAGGGAGACTTTTTCTTATGTCATGGAAAACAGCTATTTTCAGTTCAGGCAAATCAAACCCTTCACCGAGCATATCAACGCAGATAATTATGTCTACATTTTTGGAAATTATGTTAGAGTATGCTAAGCTTTTTTCTTTAGCTTTTAGGCCAGAATGAATTTTTACTACTCTAAAATTTTTAAATTTCTTGTAGATTTCGTATACCTCATCAGCTCTCTTTTGTGTACCAACTCTAGCAAGTAATATATGAGGGTATTTTTTCTTATCATCTTTTAATACTTTAATGCCCTCTTGTGCTAGTTCAGTATCCTTTTTATCGGAGGAGTATTCATATATTTTTTTGAAATTAATAGGTTTAAAGTATCCCTCTTCTTGTGCTTTTCTTAGTGGGTAGTTATATATGATTTTACCACTAATTTTTTTATTATCATTTCTAAAAGGTGTAGCAGTAAATTGTATGATTTTTTTAGATTTAAACTCTTCTCTGAATTTATGCCAAGTTTTAGCAGCTGTATGGTGAGCTTCGTCGATGAATAAATGAGTACACGTTTTTTTTAGTTCTTGAATAATAGGGTCATCCATTCTATCCAAAATGCTAGCAGTTGCAACGATAACATTACACTTTTTGAAAAAAGCCCTTGCATTTTGTGTTGTATCAAAGCTATTAGTGATAACTCCAACATTTGGATGAACAACTTTATTAGTGATGAGTCCTAGAGTATTTAATAATCCAAGATTAATGAATTTATTTGATATTTGTTTTCGGAGAGGAGACGTAGGAACTATGATTAAGACTTGTTCAAGTTGTTCTGAAATTAGAACGGAGAGCATTGTTTCTGTTTTTCCAGTTCCAGTAGGCATAACTACAGTTCCTATTTCATTAGAATAGCTCCAGTGAGATAATATAGCATGTAATGCACCAACTTGAGGATTTCTTAGTCCAACTTTATTTTTTGTTAAGTTTTCTTTGCGAATAGTGAATTGATTTGTCCACGAATTTATGACTTTGGAAGGAGAGATAAAAGTTCCATTATTGGGGACTAATTGGAATATATTATTTTTGGATATTTTTAGAGAAACGACTTTCATGGTAAAAGAGTATTGGGCAGAGTGTTTATAATGAAAATAAATCTACTAAAAAATAATCAATAAATAAAAAAATAATTTATAAATGTAAGATTTCCCTCTATTTAAGTTTTGCTTGCAGAGAACGCCCTTATATACACAATTGCATATACAGTCGGTTACTTATTATTTGATATTCAATAAAATCAAGCGATGCTAATATTTAAATACTGATCTTCATTGACACATATCTAATAAATGAGTGAATAATACTTTGGATGGAGTTTAAAGATACAAAAAATCAAAAAATTACGTACACAATTCCCCTCAACAAATAGCAAGCCCTTGGTTTTCTAAAATAGTACCTTTAGTTTGGAAGCCTATTTTCTAAACTAAAACCAAATGGATGAAAAACTTAAAACAAAATGCCTATGAATAAGGAATCTACTTCTGCTCTGGGCTGGGGCTTGACCATGATGGCTATTTTTGCTTATGGACTCAAAAATAAAATGGGCTGGAAATATTGGCTCTTGACTATTTTTGTTTTGGCGTCAGCTGGTGCTCTTGTTGGAGCTGCTTTAGGTAAGGAGGACAAAGAAGCCAAGACTTATCTCTTAGAACAAGCTGCTATTGAAGCTTGCCGAAAACGGGAATGTAAGGACAAAGGTGGCTTTTATTTGAATGGTCAATGCCAAGGGGATCCTATTGTTACTTCTTATGGTCAAATATTTGGAACTAACTATCACGATTTGGATTGTTAGTATAGAATGATAGAGAAGATTGTAAATTAAATACGATCTTCTCTTTTCATTTCCTAAGTTCTATATAATAGCATATTTCCTTCTATCGATGATGATTCTTACCCAACCCAATTTCGATACAAAGATGCCTTACAAATCAACGAAATATCACCTAGCTCTAGTTTAGCCACCAGTATCTTATATTTTAATTCTTGATAACCTTATAAAAGAGACTTAAATTACTTTACTGATTAATAAGATCATTATAGCTACAAATAATAAAATTACAATCACCATAAAGAATATGACCATAAGACGCATGCTTGCATTAGATTTTGCTTCTTGAGCCTTGACTTCTTTTTCTTCTTTGGCTTTGGCTTTAGCTTCCCTATCTTCTTTTACCTTGGCTTTAGCTTCTCTTTCTGCTTTGGCTTGCATCTGCTTAACTAAATTAGTTATAGCAACAGTAGTTCCTTCTACTTTTTGGGCTAAGTTTATATCTTTTTCAGTAATGCCTAGACCTCTCTCTCTAAGCAACTTTGTTGCTTCTATGCCATTTAATCCATCTAAACCATACTTGCCAATATAAGCTGACAGAAGCTTCGTGTCATTACTCTCTTTAGCTATTTCAAATTCTGCATGATCTTGTTTCGCTTTCTTTAAGATGCTTAATTTTTCAATCACAACATCCTTGAAATCCTCATTCTTAACCCCATATAATCGAATATAATTAGAGTACTGCTCAATCGTATTAGCATTCAAAGCGTCCTCGTAAGCTTCTTTTACTTCTTTCAACTCTTCCAATTCTTTAATCTTTTCTCTTGCATCATCTTCGAACTCTTTTTCAATAGACGAATCTAGATAATTATGAAACGCTTCAATTTCATTAAGAGAAAGAGCTTCTATATACTTTAAACCATCTTCGGCTCTTAAGTGGTTTCGTCCACCTCCTTCATATTTTCCGATATAAGATTCAAAGGCTTCTTCTGTTTTCGCTTTTTTAGCATTCAAATACTCAATGTAATCATTTGCTATTTCGTGGTTTTGAGCATGCTGCTTTTTATAGTTATCCAAAGTCTCTAGATTCATAGCATCTATGGCATTTTCCAAAGCAGCAGTACCATCTAATCTCTCTTGAATTGCTTGACTAATTTGATTTACTTCCTTTATATTTTCTTCATCTGAATATTTATTGATGTAAGAACGACATAAGTTTAACTGCTCTTTGCTTTCTTCAGCATTATTTATTTCTTCAAATAATTTACTTGCTTCAAGTTTAAAACTCAATCTTTTAAATAATGTATCTATTTTGTTCCATTGGTTATCCTTAATTTCATCATATTCATTTAAATACTGCTCACACAATTCTAAAGAATTCTCGTTAATTGCTGTCTCATAAGACAATTCTTTCTTTTCATTAAATTCAATATCACTTATATGCTTTTTAGCTTCTATTAACATCAATCCACGTTCTTTATATTCTAAAAGATACTGTTTATAGTTTTCTTTAGTTTTTAACGACTCATAGAACACTAATTCTTCTATTCTTTTAACTGCACTAGTACTAAAATTTCCACTTAGTTTAAAAATTTCTTGATATTCTAGATAAAGCTCTAAAGTTTTTTCTTCTTCTGCCTCATAAAAGAACTTTACATCTTTTTCATATAACCTAGTCTCCATTTTTGTTACTAAGTCTGCTGCTAAGGAATCATCAGAATATTTTTCAATAAAGAGTTTTAACTCATGTATCTTATCACTATTAATAGCTTGTTCATAATGACTATTTTTATCTTGCTCATAATCAAAAACAAATTTTTGAGCAGTCAATAACACCTCTTTATTTGCTTCTATTTCTTTATCTTGAAGTCCTTTTATATGATTAACTAAATCATAAATCTTCTCTAGATTATTATCTTCTTTCGCATTCTCAAAGTCTGTTCTAATTTGTTTTGATTGAGTTTCTATACTAATTTCATCTAATTCTTTTTTTGCTTTTTGATAATAAAACCCATTAGGGAATTTTTGAATATATTTATTCAATAATTTACGTCCCTGGTTTAAGTCTTTACTTTCGTCAATTAGATTTCTTACTTCCATATATAAAGTAATATCCGTTACTCTTTCTTCTGCCTCAGCTATATTATCTTCATATTTATACTGATTAATATACTCAAAAAAACCTCTTCTAATACTTTTTAAGGTTCCTCTCTTTTTATTAATTTCTCTCCATAACTTGGCTGCTGCGTCTCGCCTTTTTATTTTATTTAACATCTCAATTGCAGTTGAAATGTATTTATTGTTTTTGCTGTTATTTTTAATAAATTCTTGAAGAGCTAATATCTTTTGGCTATTTTCTATTGTAGAATTATTATTGATTTTCATCAATGTATCCCACGCACTATTATTATAGGCCTCTGTATTAAGATTAGTATTCAGTTGATTTAATACATGAAGAGCTTTATTTGCTTGCTCTTTTATTGCGGAACTGTTTTGTTCAGATCTAAATTTTGATGTAGAATTAATATTTTCATTCAATATACACCTCCATTCTTCTCTTTCTCTTACAAGTTCCTCTTTTTTACTTTTAGCCTCTTCTGCATACAGGCTCTTAGGAAACATCTGAATGAATTTATCATAACCTTCTATCGTGTTTTCATTTAGAGTTCGCTCCCATATTACTCCACTATCCTCTTTTAAATAAAATAAAAATTGCCCTCCTTCATTACCTTTAAATGTATCATGTCGAGGTGTTGAGCCAAAATCATTTTCCCTAAATTTGGAACAAACAAAACTGATTACATCCAATAAAGAAAGTTCATACTTATCTTCATTATTAGATAAAATATCTATCAATGCCTCTGCGAAAGGACTATTCCCATTAGTACCATTACCATCTCGGGTAGACTGATTTTTTAGTCCTGAAGTAAAAAGAGTCCTAGACTTCTTTCCTCCTTGGTCATATTGAGGAGAATTTAATCCATCTTGGTAAAAAATATTACCTGAGAAACAACTATTAACAAATAATGCAACATGTTCTATTTCTAATTCTGCTATTTCATCAATTATATTTGTACACTTATAGGAAGAATTGCTATCATCAATTTTACTACTTTGAAACTGCCAATAGGCTGTGTCATTTTTCCCTGTTACTGCACCATGCCCATTGTAAAAAATAATCAAAGAATCATTATCCTTTATAATTTCTTTTATCTCATTGAAAGCCTCTTTTATACGATTAGAAGTAACTTCCTTATTCTCTAAAGTCACAACCTTTTCTATCTTATATTTATCCCAAAGCACTTTTATAATAGCATTAGAATCTTTTGTTGCATTAGGTAATAATTCTAAATACCTATACTCACTTATCGCTATTGAAAGAACATAAGTCTTAGGATCGTTTGTATTCTGGGTAATCATAGTCTAAAATTAATTTTACGACAGTTTAGGTCAATTTTTTTTGCAGTAAAAACTATTCGATACTTAGGATTAAAAGGCATATCTAAATTATCACTACTTGTCTTTTTGTTTAAGACTTTTTCCAAATTAATATGAGTTGAGTATCGTGTTTTGTGATGAAGAGGAGGTGCTATCTCTGACCATCTATTATCACCAAATATTTCTTTATCAGAAAATAGTCTAGCCTTGTGATTTGTTGTTTTACCCCAAATATTATTTAATGAAAGTATATTACGAAAATTCGCAATGGATATTAAAGGAACAGCTGGAGGATGTAGGTTAGGAAATGTTGCAGGCTTAGGTTCATTATTTTTCAAATAAATAGCACTAGCTAGAGTACAGCCATAAAGCTCTTTATTAGAATATGAGTTATTTGTCTTTATATCATATTCTGTATAGTTATAAAATAAGTATAAAGGAAAACCGCCCATTTTTTCTGCGTAATTTATTAATTGATCCTTTTGTGTTTTATAATTATACTTTTTGTACCTGGCTTTTTTGTTATCTTTTTGAGCAGTTTCTACATAAAGTCGTTTAGCTTGACATGGGAAAATGACATTTTTATTTTCTTCTAATTGAACAACAATTTCAATATCATCACCATTTACGTTTTCATTAGGGGAGTGAAATAATCTAATTGGCAAGGGAATTTTATCTGTTCTAATTAATTGGGCAATACCTCTAACTAAACGATTCGTAAATTCTCTCTCATCTGTTTTTGAGATCGATGGATCTTCTTCAGTCGCAAATTTTAGATCATTCCAAACATTAACAGAAAAATAGGCAAGCCAATCAGTTATATCTTGGTTTTCTTGAAAATTATCAAGATAGTACTTAGATAGATTCATTTTAGGTTAAGTTTTTAAATCTAATGGAGATTATTCAAAATAATCATTTACAACATAATAGATTGGTTAGCAATATTTTTTAATAGAAAATGCCCTTTAGGATAATTTCTAATAACTAAAAGATTATAGATTGATTGTTTCTACATCCTAAAACTATAAAGTCAATACATATAGAAAATGACTGATTTCCCTAAATTCAACTTTTACCCCTGTTTACCTTACACTTTTAAAGTAAGAATCGGAAAGAGTAAATACAATCTATATCAATCAACGGATTGGATAAGGGAGATTATTCATCATTATATTTATATAAGCTTTAACTAACAGCAATTATCGGTTTGAAAGAATATTAATATGAATTATTCTAATGCAGGTATTTTAATCTGCCTTCGTTTTATAATAAACCGATAAATAGCACTCATTGATAAAGTTGGTAAGAGGTAAAAGACACTCCTAACTTTTTCCCAAAGTGATTTAAAGGTTTTACAAACAGCTTTGGCCTCTTGAAATTTTTTATCAAGATGTTGGGCAATTTGGTCTGTCAAAAAGGCTAAAAAGGTCAGAATAGCAAAATTAGTTGCCAGATATTTTTTCCGTGACCATAGTTATGTTCTAAATCTCTCGTTCTCTCAAAACGCTTTCCTGCTCTAATAAGTCAACTAAAGGAATAAATAGACTTTGTAGTTCTGTTGGGGGTACCTCATCTATACTTTCCCTTAGTGCTATACTACTAGGCAAGCTTTTTACTGCATAAACCCGTTCTAAGTTCTCTGTCCGAACACTCTATTGTTCTCGAAAAGAACTCAAGAAACTTTCTTTCAAATGAAACATCGCAAAGCCTAGATTCAGTAAACCTGCTAAGTCATAGCTGATGTTTGCCCGACGAGGATCCTTTACTTGCTTGAAACCCTCTATTACTATTTTTATCAATTTATCAATCATCCAACTTTTTGAATGAAATTCAATTATTTTATCTTTTTTTATATTACATTTTTTTATCTAAACTGATAATTGCTGTAATATTACAGCAATTATTTTCAAAATCCAATTCTAAGAAACGGTTATTATTAACAATTGATGGAACATCAACTGGTTCTAGTCATGCAACATTAGCAATTAGCTTCCTATTTGAAGGCGTTTCGTATCCACTTTACTGGATTACCAGAAAAGGATCAAAAGGATATTTTTCAGAAAAACAACATATGGAGTTAATTGAAAAATGTGCCAAACTTCTAGAGCCTATTTTGCCTACTGGTTGGTCAATTCTCCTATTAGATGATGGAGAATTTGATGGTTCCAATTTACAAATTTTATGTCGTGATGTACGTGGTTGAGACTATGTTTTAAGAACCAATTGCAATACAGTTTTGCATGAAAATGGAGATGAATTTCAGCCCCAACAACTTGAGGTCTATGATGGAGATTATCTTTTTATCGAAAACGTGGCTTTTGGAAAGCAACAAAAATTAACTACAAATTTTGTTCTTTGACATCAGAAAGAACTTTATGAAAACCCAACTCCACTATTGAAAGACTTTTCAAAGGAGTCAAATCTTCTGGATTTAATGTAGACAAAACTAGGTTGACTAAAGTCCAAGCCATAGACAGGCTTTTAATAGCTGTTTTTTTAGCCTATATTTTGATGATTAGTTTTGCACAGGCACATAACGAATGTACCATAAAATCTATGGTTGTTAGGATTCGAAAACAAAAAGTGCTTTTGCCTATTGTACTTACTTTACGTATTTTGATGTATTGCATCGAAAATAGTATAAACTTTATTTTATCTTTCAATGAACTCTGTCGATTTTTACAATACAGAATAGTGCACTTAAAATATGTGTACGGTTTTATAGTTTATTTTATATAGTTTTACTCCCTTTTACATTTTTGTAACTTTTCTTGTATCAATATACTTAAGTGAGCAAAATAGTTAACTCTGTATCGAAAATTTATCATTAAAATAATCTTTTTTTGGGAAAATTAAGATTTATGCTTACATTTACCGAATAAAAATTCGGTTAAAAGAAATTAATGAAACCAAAAGATCAAAATAAAGAACGAACTATCATAGCAGAATCACTTAATATTGTGAGTGAAACAGGTATTGCTGGACTCAAAATGTCCAAGTTAGCAAAGCAGGTAGGTATCTCCCCTTCTACATTATATGTATATTTCGAAACTAAAGAAGATCTAATCGTTTCTATTGGACTCAAGATACTTAAACAAATTTCCACAGATCTTGATGTTATTTTAGATGAATCAAAGTCTTTTGACCAAAATCTTAAAGCCAAATGGATACATATGTTACAGTTTCGTCTTAACCATGAAAAGGAAATAAATTTTATGGAAAATTGGATACAATCTCCTTTTTTTGACAAAAATTTTTTCAAAGAAAAAGGAAAGAAATTAAAACCCAAAACAAGCTTATTTAAAGAAGGCAAAAAGAAAGGTATTTTAAAAGACCTATCTGATAGTGAAATCCATGCTATCATTTCAGGTATGGCAAAGCAATATGCAACTCTTATTAAAGAAGGACAACTCAAAATGAATTCAGAAACTATAAATAGATCTTTTATTGTAATACGTGACGCTCTTAAAAAATAAACTTTTTTTAACTTAAAATCGAATATATATTCGGTTAATAATAGAATTATTATGAGAACAACAAATATCCCAAAAAGTAGAATCAGAAGAAGTATTAATTGGGGATGGCGACAAAAAGCTAAAATATGCAACTCTTATTAAGGAAGGGCAACTCAAAATGAATCCAGAAACTATAAATAGATCTTTTATTATAATACGTGACGCTCTTAAAAAATAGACTTTTTTTAACTTAAAATCGAATATATATTCGATTAATAATAAAATTATTATGAGAACA
>ENA-ORXM01004072-ORXM01004072.1-marine-metagenome-genome-assembly--contig:-NODE-4072-length-13416-cov-619.117250_pt1 | contig 13416 bp, 8 predicted proteins | sample MGYA00237867_ERZ511480 | MGnify/ENA primary metagenome ERZ511480 (study PRJEB26309, sample SAMN06266103) | marine metagenome | isolation source: Algal blade | place: United Kingdom:Sidmouth, United...
ATTTTCTTTCACTAAGTGAAACATATAAGAAAAAGAACAATTCAGACGGGTAGATTATTTTTTTCGTCTTCCCTTACCAAATTTTCCTTAAATACAGTAAGTATTCGCGTCAAATTTGGTTCGTTTAAAGAAAAAATAACGACGCGAAGAATGTACATTTATTTAATTCCTGATACTAACAATACATTTTCGTCATCTGCCGAAGGTCCGTAGGTAGCTGGCACAGGGACGCCCAATAAGCGCAAGTAAACACCCAATTGGGCGCGATGATGTACCAAATGATTCATACAAAATATGCGCATAACTTGTTTTTTAGGCAATGTGAAAAGTACCTCATCACCATAAGTCATCGACCATTCACGTTCAAATTCTTCATCCTTAATATTTGATAATGTACGTGTTGCATTCACCAATAATTCATCAAAATACGCTAATAGTTCTGTTGCCGTCTTGATATTTTTCGGTTCGAAGTCAATAAAATCCAATTTATCCTCCTCTGCACAGGCTGTCCACCAAGCCGTAATTTCTGCAACGTGAATAGCTAATCGCCCCAATTTTTCGGATTTTTCGTCTGGCTGAAATTCTTTTTGCTCGAAAGGTATGCTCGCCAAATACTTGCGTGTTACTTTGGATTCCAGTATTAATTCTTGCAAAAATTCTTGTCCTATTGTCATTGTCAATTTATTTATAATTTGTTCCAAATATACTCATATCTACCAAAGTAACTGGACTTTGGACATTGGGTAATTAGGTAAATCGCTCATTATAAATAATTTACGTTAATTTTCATTTTATTTTAAATTAACTTTATTACAATTTTTATTATGCTGATAAATAGCAAATTATGCTTTCGTCAGCCTAATTACCTAATTTCCCAGTTACCTAATGTCCAAAGTCTACCAAAGTAAGTAACGAGCAAATAATAAGTTTACGATTTCGACGAGATTATTTTGTCCTTAGTTTTCTTCTTGAAAGCGGGAGTTTATCGGGATAAATGACTGTTTTCGAGGAGGAAAATAAGGGCAAAAGAAGCCGTCCAAATCGTGAAGTTATTATTTACCCGTTACTTAGTGAAAGAAATTAAATAAGATGTGCCATTATACTCATCTTTTTTCCGTCTAAGAATCCTTTGAAATCCTTAGACAAAAAAATACTTCGCATTATGGGACATCTTATTTAATTTCTTTCACTAAGCAGTTGTTTCGTTCGTTTTTCTTTTATTCACGAAGCACATTAAAACTTATGTTCGTAACTTTACGTTTAATTTGCTACTACTCATGTTCGTTGTAATAATGTACAACGAACAAAGAAAAAAGATATGTCCGATCAAAATACACTTGCGGAAAATAGTGGAAAAGAGATGAGTTTTTTCGACCATCTTGATGAATTGCGATCACACCTGAAGCGTTCGGCTTTGGTGACTGTGAGTATCGCCATATTGGTTTTTCTTTCGGGAGATTTTATTTTTACACACTTCATTTATGGTCCTACCAAACCCAATTTTCTTTCCTATCGTTTCATGTGTTGGTTCTCCAATATTGTGGGGCTTGGTGATAGGATATGTATGACACCGCCTGCATTTGAGTTTGATACGAAAGATATGGGCGAGACGTTTTTTGTTCATATCAAGACCTCGTTTATATTGGGTTTGGCTGCAGCTTTTCCATTCGTTTTCAGAGAGATATGGTTGTTTGTGAAGCCAGGTTTGCATGAGCATGAATCCAAATCGGCGCAAGGCGTGGTAGGGGTAGCGAGTGGTTTGTTTTTGTTTGGTGTCTTGTTTGGTTATTTTGTTATTGCGCCTTTTGCTGTGAAGTTTTTGATTGGTTATGAGATAGCCGGCGTTACCAATGATAGTCCTACATTGGCTTCTTATGTCAATTATCTGCTCGTCTTTATGATTCCTACGGGCATTGTTTTTCAATTGCCTTTGGTGGTATTTTATCTGGCAAAAATTGGCTTGATTACAGACGTTTTTATGCGTACTTATCGCCGACATGCTTTCTTGTTTATTATTGTTTTGGCTGCTATCATCACGCCGCCTGATGTGGTGACACAGTTTCTTATCGCAGTTCCTATTTATGGGCTGTATGAGGTGAGCATTGGTATTGCAGAAAGACAAGGTAAGAAGTATCAGGAGTCGCTTAAGTAGCAATGGTATTAATGCGATAATGACCTAATACATAAATGCGATAATGTTGAGTCTACCTTAATAAGTATGAGTATTCGAAAAAGATGAAATTTTATTTTTAAATTAAAATAACAAATACTTATTAATTTATTTATTTATTAATTTTTAACTAATTCATTCTTAGAATTATAAATTCAATTTATTTTAAATATAAATATTTTAATGAAGTTATTTATAATAAAATACAAAATTAAATTTCGTTAAAATTGTATTTTCTTGTACTTAATGTAGACTCAATGTTAGAGTGAATATAACTCGAACATTATCGCATTTCATCATTTGAGCATTGTCACATTAATACTATTATCGCATTATCGCATTTAAGCATTGTAGCATTATTATTCACTCACTCACTCATTTTCTTAATAAGAATGGACGTATTGTGTCCGCCAAAACCGAAGGTATTGGTGAGGGCGGTGTTGATGGTTCTTTTTTGTGCTTTGTTGATGGTGAGGTTGAGTTTTGGGTCGATTTCGGGGTCGAGTGTGTTGTGGTTGATAGTTGGGGGTACGATGTCGTTTTTGATGGCTAGGATGGTGGCGAGGGCTTCTATTGCGCCGGCTGCACCGAGTAGATGCCCGGTCATGGACTTGGTGGAACTGATGTTGAGTTCGTAGGCTTTTTCACCAAATACTTTTTGGATGGCTTTGATTTCGGCTACGTCTCCGAGTGGTGTGGAGGTGCCGTGTACGTTGATATAGTCGATGTCGGTGGTGGTCATTTTGGCGTCTTGGAGGGCGAGTCGCATGACGTCTGCTGCACCGATGCCGTCGGGGTGTGGTGCGGTGATGTGGTGTGCATCGGCATTCATTCCGCCGCCGCCGATTTCTGCATATATTTTTGCGCCGCGTTGTATGGCGTGTTCGTATTCTTCGAGTATGAGGGCTGCTGCGCCTTCGCCGAGTACAAATCCGTCACGGTCTTTGTCGAAAGGGCGTGAGGCGGTTATGGGGTCATCGTTGCGTTCGGAGAGGGCTTTTACGGCGTTGAACCCACCGATGCCTGTGGCTGTAATGGCTGCTTCGGACCCCCCTGCTACCATGATGTCGGCGCGTCCCATACGGATGTAGTCGAAGGCGTTGATGATGGCGTGTGAGGAAGATGCGCAGGCTGATACGGTGGCGTAGTTGATGCCGCGCAAGCCGTATTTGATGGAGATGTGTCCGGGTACGATGTCGATGATCATTTTTGGGATGAGGAAGGGATTGAATCGGGGTGTGCCGCTGCCGTTTCCGAAGTCGAGAATTTCGGCTTCGAGTGTGGTGAAGCCGCCTACGCCTGCGCCCCAGATGACTCCGGTACGGGTAAGGTCGATTTTTTCCATGTCCAATCCTGAATCAAGGATGGCTTCGTCGGATGCTACGATGGCGTATTGCGAAAATGGGTCGAGCCGACGTGCATCTCTGCGGTGCATGTACGCCGTGGCATCGAAGTCTTTTAGTTCGCAAGCAAATTGCGTTTTGAATTTTTCGGCATCAAATCGAGTGATTTTTGCAGCTCCACTTGTTCCTTTGTAAAGGGCGTCCCAGTATGTTTGTGCGGTATTCCCAATGGGCGTCAATGCGCCTAATCCGGTGACAACAACTCTTCTCATTAAGTTCAAGTTTAAGTTCAAGTTTAAGTTCAAGTTTAAGCCAAAAGTGATATTTACTTGTGAACTTATTCTTAAACTTAAACTTAAACTTTTAAGCTAATGCTCTGATGTTCAATGCATTCAAATTATTTCGCGAGGGCTTTTTCAAGATGCTCAATGCACTGCCCAACGGTTTGAATGTTTTCAGCTTCTTCGTCTGGAATTGAAATATCAAATTCTTTTTCGATTTCCATAATCAATTCGACGGTATCCAATGAATCCGCTCCCAAATCATTGGTGAAGCTGGCTTCCATCGTTACCTCTGATGCTTCAACGCCGAGTTTTTCAACAATTATCTTTTTTACTTTTTCTTTAATGTCTGACATAAGATTGTTTTTGTGTAAAAATAATCGCAAAGAACGGGATAAACCGTTTCTTTACCAAAAAAAGTGAGTTTTAAAATGTAAAAATCCCATTATTAGTCCATACATTCCTAAAACGCAAGTACCAAGTGTAAAAGTATTTCTCTATGAAAATGTTCAAATTTTATTTTATTTTAATTTTTAATTAATTAAAAATCAATATTTTGTATTATTTAAAATAGGGGGAACGAAAAGTCATTTTTCTAATATGACAAAACCTTTGATTTTAAAGGGTTTTATCCATTTTAATGAAAAAATGTAAAAAATCGCTTCGTAAAATTGGTTCTAATGATCAACGTTTTACGCATTACTAAAACGACTTTTCGTTCCCCCTGTTATTTAAAAATGTGTGTTCATTGTTTTTCATTTTGTATTAAAAATACATTCTCACATTATTTGTAATTATTCATTATGGGGGATACGCCCATATTTTCATTCACTTCACTGGATTTGTCAAAGAACCAATTTTTTCTTGTAAAGAACTCAAAAAAATCGTTGCATAGCAGGGTTACGGAACTACTTTTTTATGTTTTTTAAAAGGAAAAAGAACAAGCAAAATTATTACCTTGTGTCTTTTTAGTTGGCAGTTTTGCTATCCGCAGTACGCCGTTTTAATGCGAGTAATTTCACGTACTAACGGCGGATTGCGGACTGACAAACCGCCGACCGTTCAAAATTATTAAGTTTGAATCCGGTTAATAAAGCATATTTACAGTTGCATACAGCGGTTTTGCTGTTTGGTTTTACGGCTATTTTGGGTCGTTTGATACAGATTTCGGAGTTGCCGATGGTTTGGTGGCGTTTGCTGATTACTTGTGCGAGTTTGCTCCTTTTGCCGGGTGTCATAAAATCGTTGCGAGCAATGCCGCGCCAATTGGTGTGGCGTTTGGCGAGTATCGGTGTGGTGGTCGCAGCGCATTGGGTGATGTTTTTTGGTGCGGTCAAATATTCTAATGTCTCCGTAACACTGGGCGTGATGGCTACGACGAGTTTTTTCACTGCTTTTATAGAGCCTTTGGTCAAAAAAACGCGTATTAGGTGGTACGAAGTTGCGCTTGGGATTTTTATCGTGCCGGGGATGTATATGATTTTTCGTTTTACGAATGATGGCTATACTACCGGGATTTTGATGGCATTGGCTTCGGCAGTATTGGCGGCACTTTTTTCGAGTCTCAATGCGCTGGTTGTCAATGAGTCTTCTCCCATGGCGATTACTTTTGTGGAACTCGGCAGCGGTTGGATTTTTCTTGTTTTCATCGCCCCTTTTTACGGACAAATATTTGGCAATTCTTCTTTTATTCCCTCTGCCCCCGATTTGTTTTGGTTGGTGATTCTTGCGCTGCTTTGCACGACATTTGCGTATGTACTTGCGCTCAATTGCCTCAAACATATCTCCGCTTTTACTTCCAACCTGACGCTCAATCTCGAACCCATTTACGGTATCATCATGGCGTGGTTTATTTTTCAGGAGAATGAAGAACTTAATAACGGTTTTTATATTGGCGCAGCCATTATTTTACTCACCATTTTTATACATCCACTTCTGAGAAAGTATTTTGAATGAATTGTAGATGGCGGTTTGTCAGTCCATAGTCCGCCGTTGGTACGTGAAATTACTCGCGTAAAAACGGTGGACTGCGGACTGATAGACAGCGGACAAATGCAATAAAAAACCGCCTTCACTGGGACGCGAAGGCGGTGACAGGAGATTTGGTGCACTGCTTTGATTCATAAACAATCGAGGCAGTAACTCCTTTTAAGCAATGGTTGTTTCGAACTTGAGTGCATGACGGAACTATTCATTTAGTGGGTAAATAGTCTGTTTACTGATTTGTCAATATCTGTTCGAACCTTGTTCTTTCGGGAGAATTAAAAAATCGTTGTGTTTTTTTGAATCGTTGCGTACAGTTCTTTTGGTTTGAATGGCTTTGCGATATAGTCGTTCATATCGTGTTCGAGTGCTTCGCGGCGCACTGCAAGTTCTGCAGAGGCAGTGAGGGCAACGATGGGGATTTTTGCATGTCGCCCGCCGAGTTGACGAATAGCTTTGGTAGCTTCAAAGCCATTCATCACGGGCATCTGCAAATCCATTAGAATAAGGTCAAATGGCTGCCTTTTTGCTTTTTGGACAGCGATTTTTCCGTTTTCTGCAAGGTCGATTATAACACCCCATTTTGTGAGAAATTGGGTAGCTACGATTACATTCAAGTCGGTGTCTTCCACCAATAATACACGGAGTCCTTTGAGGTCGTCTTTGGTTGCTGGAGCGGGGAAAATGGGTTGTATAGCTGCTGTTTTATTTGTTCCGAAAGTAAGTTGAAAGGAAAAAGTTGTGCCTTTACCCGGCGTACTTTCTACTTGAATATCGCTATTTTGGAGCTTCAATAATTTTTGGATAATACTCAATCCGAGTCCCGTACCCCCGAATTTTCGAGTGGTCGTCATTTCTGCTTGTTTGAAAGGTTCAAAGATGCTTTTAAGCTTGTCGGCAGGAATGCCAATGCCTGTATCATTTACCTCAAATTGTAATTGAACTTTTTTAGAATCCTTTGATAAAGCATTGATTTTCAATACTACTAAGCCATCTTTTGTAAATTTGAGTGCATTGCTCACCAGATTGGTCAACACTTGGATGAGGCGAGTCGGGTCACCATTTAGCGAATGCGGTACATCCGCTGATTTTTCAATAATAAATTGTGTATTATTCTTTTTGGCGTTAATTGCAAAGGAATGTTCTATTCCATCAAGTAGCGTATCAAAATTGAAATCCGTTTGTTCGAAGTCAATTTTTCCTGCGTCGATTTTATTCAGGTCAAGTACGTCATTGATAAGAGAAAATAGATTTTCAGAAGCGAATTTGAGTGTTTTCAGATTATCGATTTGCTCAGGTTTTGCATCGTGCATCAATAGATGCGACAGACCTATCACCGCATTCATTGGCGTTCTGATTTCATGCGACATCGTAGAAAGAAATTCCGTTGTTGCCTTTGCTGCGGCTTCAGCCGCTTCTTTTGCCGCTATCAATTCGCGCTTGGTAATCACGCGCTCATAAGCATGACCGATGAGGTTAGAAACCGTTTGTAAGAGATTGACTTCGGATTCGTCCCAATCTTTGTATTTATAACAAGTATCAAAACCTATAAAGCCGTAAAATTCATTGCGAACAAATATTGGAATGATCAATATAGAGCGCACGCCTTGACTACCAAAAGCTGCAGCGCATTCTTCCGACAAAGCACTCAAATGACTTGCCACCACACGCTCTCCCGACGACAAATGTTCTTTACAACAAGGTATTGCCGCCAAAATCGCTTGCTCAAAATTCGCTGTATCAATTTCTACATTGGGTCTACACCATGCAAACTTATTCACAACCCGTTCTTCTTTTACATCTGTTTCGAATATGTAAATTCTATCCAGCTCGGCATGCTGCCCCATTTTACGGAGTGCATCACGAATCTGACCCTCAAAGTTTTCGAGTAAATTAAGCGAACAGGAAATTTCGGCAAGTAATTTTTGCTGAAGGAAAGTTTTTTGGAGTTTCTGTGTACGGTAGCTAATGTGTTCTTCCAGAACGCCAGTTGTACTTGTCAGTACTTTGCTTACCTCATACAATTCGAGTGTCTTGGCTTCAACCAGATATTCCAGCTGCTCCTTAGCCCTACGCTCCTGTATCAGTGCAAACCGCACAGAGTTTAATTCATTCATCGAATTCACATTTAGAGGTCTGATATTCATATCAGTATATATTTGATAAACAGATTATTTTGCTGATTACCAATATCCCTCTGCCCGACGAGTACTATTTTAGCCTTAGCACTCGCTGCAAATTCGTTTCTTAGTCTTGTCTGCCCGTTTGATGATTTTACGTCTTAGCCTTTGTAACTTATCAACCGTGCAATGATTGTTTCCGTCCATATTGTACGAGACTAAGTCTCCAATTGTTCGGAAAATCACTACTTTTTTTCATAAAAAAGAAAAATAAATAAAAAAAACACTCGCAATACATTGATTTACAGAAATTAAAGTATTTAATATTGTACCTTTAAATTTCAATATCAGAACTTCATTTTCGAGGCATCAGTACTCCACACATCCCAAAAAAGAAAAAGTTCAAACCCAAGTTTCGCATTCCAATACAAATTTATTTAGGCATAGCCTAAAAATTCGTAATTGAACTTGATTCTTGTACTTGAACTTTCTAAAGTGAGTCATACTGGATTCGAACCAGTGACCTCTGCCCTGTCAAGGCAGCGCTCTAAACCAACTGAGCTAATGACTCAAATAAACCAGACTGCAAAGTTAAAGTATTTTTATACAATTTCAAGTATTCCGACTTAAAATTCATTCAAAAGGGTACACAAATTGAAATCGCACGAACATTGAGTACCTACGGCACTCTTGAGGTGTATATTTTACTATTTCCTACCGACATTTTGCCTCTAACGAGGCATTTTAAACGTAAAACAGTCCCGTTAGGGACAAAATATTGGTAGCTCAAAGCAAAATACAATAATTTCTTGCCCTGTTAAGGGCAAAACAGGTCGCAGAAAATTTGTGTACCCTTTTGAAAAAATTCACTAAGTAGTGGGACAAAAATAGGCTTACAATTTTGACGTGATTATTTTTTCGATATTTTTTCTTACAAAAACCGCACATAGCCTACGCTACAGCCTGTCCCAAACCCCGATTCGGGATAAGGATTTTTGTAGGTAAAAATAGCGGAAAAAGAAACCGTCAAAAAGTAAGGATATTTTTGTCCCACTACTTACTTAAATATGATAATGCTACAATATTTCCACCGCATTAAAAACATTATCGCATTAGACTTTATTTAGGAATATTTTGTATGCATGGAATTTTGTATTTTTTCGATAATCGAGCCTCATTTTGAGCTGCATACCCTACGGCACGGAGCAAAAAATAGGAGGAGAGTATCGGAAAAAGACAAGGTTAGCTGCATACAAAATATTTCTAAATAGTGTCTGCCCGAATACTCATAACTTTCTTTTAGTCAATAAGTTATCACGAAATTATGCTTCAAAAAACAACAAATTTGTCAATGATTTTAAAGCTCTCTAAGCACTAATATTGCTGAATTCGATTAATCGGGTGTAAATATCGAGCCATAAACAACTCATTATCAATAAATTAAAACAATGTTGATAAAATGTTAATAACTATCGAGTTATTAACATCAAAGCTGAGATTATTTTCTCAAAAACCTCATAATATATTGACTGTCAATTAGTTTGGGGTTTCCGAGCGGACACTAAATAAAGTCTATTGTAGCATTACGTCATTTAAGCATTAAAAACAGGGCGCATCCCCTATCGGGGTCGGGCTATCCGTTCCATTCGGCGAACTGTATGTCGGTTCAGGCATCGCATGTAGTGGTCTTCCTTAACGTCAGCCCCCTACAAGCGAGCCTTCACACGCCATACAGTCCACCTCATACCACTGCTATCCCTTGCGCGGGAACAATGCGATAATGCTACAATATTTTCACCACACTAAAAATATTGTAGCATTAGAAACATTCATTCATTCATTCATTCATTCATTCATTCATTCATTCATTCATTCATTCATTCATTCATTCATTCCCGGGCATATCAATATAGCCGGGTTCATTATCAATATAACGTACATCCACATTCGCATCCATCGTTAGTACACGGAACTCTGTTCGACGATTGCGTTGATGTTCGGTTTCGCTGCATTTTACGCCATCGGCACAAGCGTTGCGGAGTTGAGTTTCGCCGTAGCCTCTCGCGGTCAGTCGCTGTGGAGCGATGCCTTTGGCGACGAGGTAATTCACAGCTGCTTGTGCGCGACGCTGTGATAAAGCTTCATTATAAGCATTCGTTGCGCGAGCGTCGGTGTGTGACGATAGCTCGATACTCATCCCCGGATAACGCTGCAATAAACCCGCGAGTTTGTCGAGGTCTATGCTCGCATCGCTGCGGATATTTGCCTTATCAAAATCATAATAAATATGTTCCAACTCTATCACATCGCCTACCGTGTAGGTCGTCGCGGTGGAGAAGGTCGTCGTCGCAGGGCGATAAACGCTTGCGGTGTTTGGCGTGTATACCGTCGGTGCGCTGCTAATAATCCTTGTTGGGGCAGGTGGTGGACTCGGTACACTGCTGATGATTCGCGTGGGGCTTGGTGCTGGTGCCGCATTGATGACTTCCCCGCCAATCAGCAATCGCGCTTGTATATCTTGCGAACAATCTACATTGAGCGTAGATGGATAAGCCGTTGCCGTGCCGATGCCTGCCTTTTCGCCTTTCAGCGTGTAGTCGCAACCGCATTCGCCTGTGAAGGCAAAGCCGCCTGTTTCATCAGTGAGTTTTACTTCCGTTTCTCCGGTGCATTTATTGGTCAGATAAACCGTGGCGTTCGGGACGCTTTTGTTGTATAGTTTATTGATGACCGTTCCTGTTATCATCATGCCGTCTGTTGATGTGGCAGGATTTGGTGTAGTCGTCAGTTCTTTTGTCTTGGAAGGTGTAGCGTCGATTTGTCCTTTAAAAGAATAAATATCGTCGCCGCCCATACCGCCATCTCTGCTTGAGGATATGTAGCCGCTACGCTTCGTAATATCTACGATTAAACCAAAGTCATCTTTGAGCGAATTGAGCGGTTCGCCCAAGTTTACGGGTGTTGACCAGCCCATTTCATCGTCGGTAAGTGCTGCTTCGGGACTTGCCGCAAAGACATCTAAACCACCCAATCCGGCATGACCATTCGATGTAAAATATAACGTACCATCTTCGTGTACGAAGGGGAAGAGCTCGTTGCCGGGCGTATTGATACTCGCACCCAAATTGATGGGTGTCGCCCATTCGCCATTTTGGAAGATAGACACATACAGGTCGTGACCGCCGTAGCCGCCCTCACGGTCAGAAGATAGGTACATACGGCTGCCATCCGCGCTTAGCGTTGGGTGGCAATGGCTGTAATCTTCGCCATTAAAAGGCAATTCCCAGACATTTGTCCATTCTTCGCCGTTCCAATCTGCGCCGTAGATTTTTAGTTTCGTGATTTTTCTTGCACTAAATCCGCGCTTGCCTCTTTTATAATTATTACGGGTAAAATACATGGTATTCCCCGATTTATCAAAGGTCAGAGGTCCTTCGTGAAACTTAGAATTGATGATATTGGGCAATGCCGACGGACTGCCGAGACGGCTGCGGTCTGCGCCTTTGGCTTCGGCATAAAACAAATCCATAAATTTATCATTCAACCAGGCATCTTCATTCTGCGTGGCACGCGATAAGCCGCGAGTCGATACAAAGACCAATCCGTTTTTATAGTATGCCGGGCTAAAATCAAGGCTGCCCGTATTGAGTGCAGCTTCGTTTTGCATCGTCAGTTCGGTATTATTGCCAAACTCCGTATCGCAGGCGTTCGCAAGAATGCGACCTCGGCGGTCTTCGCTGTTGCCGCTGCCTTCGGCGGTTTCTACGCGGAGGAGTTCATCATATTCGAGGAAGTATTTTTTTGCCAAGTCGCATTTGCCATTGGTTTGTAGGGCTTGGGCGTAGTAGAGGCGGTAGAGCGGTTTGCTGCTGCTTTCTACGATTTGGGCGTAATAGAGTTCTGCGTTTTGATAGTCGCCGATTAAGCGGTAGCTGTTCGCCAGGCGTATCATGGTTTTGCGGTCCAGTTTGCTCGCATCGCCTACCGTGGATTTGTATTCGGGTATGGCAGAACCGTAACCCAAGTCTTTATAATATTTGTCACCTTTATTGTCGCGTTGTTCGTCTTGTGCTTGAAGTGTCACGGCGAACATTAGTAGTAGGCAGAGGCAAAGTTGTTGTATCGTTTTCATAATTCGTTGATTCGTGTATTCGTGATTCGTGTATTCGTTTGTTTTTTTTACAAAAATACTAAAAATATCGCTCATACCTAAAACTGAGTAGAAGTAACACAGGCTTCCAGCCTGCACTCGCGTGTTACCTGCCTAACGCGAGCGCAGGCTGGAAGCCTGTGTTACTTTTTATCGTAGGCATAAAATAAAAAAACACACAGAACGACGGATGGTATCCGGTCGTTTTGTGTGTGCTTATATAATGCTCAAATGCTTAAATGCGATAATGTATGAAGCAAACAACTCATTGTCGCATTATCGCATTACAGCATTGTCGCATTAAAAGAAGAACCTGGGATTGAGGAGTTTTTTGTTGCGATTGCGGAAGCAGTATTCCGCCATGACTTCAAAACTACCGCTATTGAAGTCTTGCAATTCGTTGAGGCTGTAATCGTAAGCCAAACCGATGCGGAATTGTTCGGCTGCCTGGAAGTAGAGTATGCCATCCAGAGAGTCGCCCATGCGCCAGGTCAAACCTGCACCAAAGGCATCCAAAAATAGGAACATCGCATTGATGTCCATGTCGAAGGGTGCGGAGATGTTACGGTCATTGGCATTGTTTCCACCAACGGATTTGACGAGGACAGCGGGCTTGAATTTTACTTTTTCGCTGATATTCAATAAACCTCCCGCCATGATGTAGAGGTGGCGACGGTCTTTATAAGAGTAGTTGTTGACGTCTTCGATACCTACTTCGCTGTAGTCTATTTCGTGGTTGAGTAGCGTGGGGACAGAAATACCCGCATAGAAGGTGTTGGTGTTGTAGTAGACGCCTGCGCCGAAGTTGGGATAGTAACGGTTGACGTCTTCGTAGTGGACGCCTACGTCATTGCTGATGACCGTCGTCACATTATGCCCGTCGTATTCGTGGGCAATGACCGAACCCGTGACACCGATGCCGAGGTTGCCTTTTCCGATTTTTGGACGGTAGGAGTAGGAGATATTACCACGCCAGTTGCCCGTCAAACCGAGTTTGTCGTGGATGATGCCTAAGCCTAAGCCGACACGCTGATTGAATAAAGGCGTGTGGAAGTTGACGGTCTGCGTAATCGGCGCACCATCAATACCCACCCACTGGCTACGGTGTAAGGCACTGATACAAGCGACTTCTTTGGAACCGGCATAGGCTGGATTCAAAGGCAACTTATTGAACATAAAGTTGGTGTATTGGGCTTCTTGTTGTGCCATCGCGCCGCCGATGAACAGCAGTACCAACGCTGCACTGGCTATGATTTTGTTGATATGTTTCATTTTTATTTTGTATTCGTGATTCGTCTATTCCTTGACGTGTGATTTGAGGTATTCCTGGCTTGGTGAGTGCTTTACAGTGTAAATATAATACTTTCTG
>ENA-ORXM01004074-ORXM01004074.1-marine-metagenome-genome-assembly--contig:-NODE-4074-length-13411-cov-3.547923_pt1 | contig 13411 bp, 11 predicted proteins | sample MGYA00237867_ERZ511480 | MGnify/ENA primary metagenome ERZ511480 (study PRJEB26309, sample SAMN06266103) | marine metagenome | isolation source: Algal blade | place: United Kingdom:Sidmouth, United...
CAGTCATCAGACAAAGCGAAAAAATGCTCTGGAGCGTTGGAAGGAAAACGTCCACGAACAGGCACGGGACCAAATGGGAGAAATGCATTTTGCGCTTGAGCGACTTTTGATTGCCACTGTCTACATTTTCCCACGCGCTCCTCTCGAGCCGGATCTCGACAATGCCACGAAACCTGTCCTTGATGGTCTATCGAAATGTGTCTACATGGATGACAAGCTTATCGAGCGCCTGACTATACAACGGTTTGAGCCCGGAAGAGCCATCGCGATAAATGATGATGCTCCCCGCCTCGAAGAGGCAATAACATCCAGTGAACCTATCATCTACATTCGCTTGGAAGGTTTTGAGGAGGAAGAGGGGTAATGTACGGCTCTGAAATTGAACGTCTTGCGCTCGATCAGATCGAACCGGAGCTAGTTCGCCAAGGCTATCGGGTCGTGCGAAGTCCCTCGCGTGCAGATATTCCCTCGTTCCTCCAAGGTTACGTACCTGATGCGATCGCACTCGGCAAAGAGCCTAACATTGCGGTCGAAATCAAAGGGCGCCAAAGTGTGGCTGCTTCGCGAAGTCTATCACGCATTCGCAAGATGTTCGAAGGTCGCGACGACTGGGCATTTCGCGTATTCTATTTCGACACTCTGATGCCTGCAATTCAAACAATTTCTACAGAAGCACTTGCCAAGCAAAGAATCGAGATTTCAGAGCTTTCAAAAATTCATACGCAAGCCGCATTCATACTTGCATGGTCGTTTTTGGAGGCAAGTCTCCGCGAATCCGGGTTGCTCGATAAAGACTTCAGTGTTGGCGGACCAAACAAAATCATCGGCATCTTGGCTTCTGAAGGATACATAGAAGGCAATATCGTTTCCGAACTGCTGGAACTCGCCAACAAGAGAAATAAAATTGTTCACGGACAACTGGACGCGAGCGTTTCAACGACCGACGTTGAACGCATTCTCGCTCTGGCGGAGATCGTCAAAAATGCTGATTTGGAAGATGAAGCGCAATGAAACCACTCGAGATCTGCCCGAACCCGTCGCGCGCCGTTACCTGAAGCTCCCCTCCCCCGCACATGGTCGGAACACGAAAAGGGCCGGGACATGATGCCCGACCCCTTTTCCGCCAAGGCCCCCCGACCCTGATCGCGTATCACGAAGACCCCCCGATCCCCGTGCCGTCTCCCCCGAGGATCTGTGCCCCCTTGTCGTCCCGTCTCAAGGCCCCCCGGCCCTGTCTTCCCGGCGAACGCCCCCGCGTCTGCCTTGAGAGGTAATATGCCCTGCAACGGTAAATATGCTGTCCGGTGTAAGCCGGGTATCAACCGACAAGTCGCCTCAAATTGTTCGGACCGTTCGGACGCGCGGCGGGTATCGAGTTTCGACGCCGATTGACGAACGGTGCCCAGTTTTCGGTTGCGAACCGCCCCATGACCCTGTTCCCTGTGCGAAAACCAAGCACGAGGGGAAACGCACCATGGCCATCGATCTCGCAAAGGAAGCCAAATCGCGGGGGATCGAGTATTTCCTGATCTCCTTCACCGATCTCTTCGGCGTCATGCGCGCCAAGCTCGTTCCCGCCTCCGCCATCGCCGGGATGCAGAAGGACGGCGCGGGCTTCGCAGGTTTTGCCTCATGGCTCGACATGACCCCCGCCCATGCCGACATGTTCGCCGTCCCCGATCCCGACAGCCTGATCCAGCTTCCCTGGAAACCCACCGTCGGCTGGCTCGCCTCCGATCTCTACATGAACGGCGAGGAGGTCGCACAGGCCCCCCGCAACACCCTCAAGCGTATCGCCGCCAAGGCCACGGCCCAGGGCCACCGCCTCAAACACGGCGTCGAATGCGAATATTTCGTCATCTCCGAGGATGGCCGCGCCCTCGCCGACGAGCGCGATACCCAAGGCAAACCCTGTTACGACGTGCAGGCCCTCATGCGCCGCTACGACGTCATCACCGAAATCTGCGATGCCATGCAGGAACTCGGCTGGGGTCCGTACCAGAACGACCACGAGGACGCGAACGGCCAGTTCGAGATGAACTGGGATTTCGCCGACGCCCTCGTCACCGCCGATCGCCATGCCTTCTTCAAGTACATGACAAAATCCATCGCCGAAAAACACGGCCTGCGCGCCACCTTCATGCCCAAGCCGTTCAGCGACCTGACCGGCAATGGCTGCCACGCCCATGTCAGCGTGTGGGACAAGGCCGGCAAGAAGAACGTCTTCGACGACCCCAGGGGCGAGTTGGGCGTCTCTGCCCTCGGCTATAATTTCCTCGGCGGGATCATGGCCCATGGCGAGGCGCTCTGTGCGATGATGAACCCCACCGTGAACAGCTACAAGCGGCTGTCGGCCCCACGCACCACCTCCGGCGCGACATGGTCGCCGAGTTCGATCACCTATACCGGCAACAACCGCACCCACATGATCCGCATCCCCGATCCGGGCCGGTTCGAGCTGCGCCTCGCCGACGGGGCCGCGAACCCCTACCTGCTCCCCGCCTGCATCATGGCGGCGGGTCTCGACGGCATCGACCGCAAGCTCGACCCCGGCAAGCGCCTCGACCTCGACATGTATGCCGACGGCCACAAGGTCAAAGGCGCGAAGAAGCTGCCCCTGAACCTCCTCGACGCCCTGCGCGCGCTGGAAAAGGACAAGAGCCTGCGCGCCGCCATCGGCGAGGAAACCTGCTCCGCTTTCCTCAAGCTGAAACACGAGGAATGGAACGACTTCACCCGTCACCTGACGGATTGGGAACGCGACAACACGCTCGATTGCTGACGCCAATGCGCCTTTGGCGCGCCCCACCCTCGGTCCCTCCCCGCAAGCGAGGAGGGAGGCGAAATCTCGAAAGCCAGTACGATGAAGCTCCCTCCCCGTTCTTACGGGGAGGGCTGGGGTGGGGGCGCCGAAGGCGCTAGCCGGCCTCTGTATCCGCGTGTTCAGATCACCGCCCCGCGAAACTGTCGGGCCGCAACTCCCCCGCCCGCACCCCATGCAGCAACACGCCACCGCTCTGCCCGGTCGGGATGAACGTCCCCCGGCCCACCGCCCGCGCCCGCGCCATCACCTGTTGCGGCGACCCGAGCGAGGGCGGAAAGGACAGCCGGTCCACACCGGGCCGGAAATCGGCAATGGCGACCTGCCCCAGCGGGGCCGGAGAACCATCCATCCGCATCCCCACGACGAAGACATCCCGTCCCGGTCCCCCGGACGCATAGACGATCCCGCCCTCGGCGAAGATGCGGTCATCTCCGGCACCTCCCGCCGCAAAGTCGATCCCGCCACCCGTGGCGATCAAATCCGGCCCCCCGAACCCGGCGACGATATCGTTGCCCGCGCCACTCGCGATGATGTCCGCGCTCTCGCCCCCGGCCAACAGATCGTTGCCATTGGTCCCCCGAGCGCGCCCCGACACGGCCCGGTGATTGGCGATCGGCAAGGTGCTGCCATCTGGAAACACCGGCACCATCGACCATTTGGGATTATCCGCGAAATGCGGATGCATTCCCAGCGAGTCCCGCACTAGAAACGCATAGGCCTCCGCGATCAGCGGATCGAGAAACGCCCCGACCATCGCCGCATAGCCCGCCCGCGCCTGAGCCACATAGTTCCATGAGGCCTCCGGGTTGCCCATCATCGCCGACGGGTTCGCCTCGAATTTCCCGGCGGCGATGTTCACCTGCGCCACCTCGCGCCATGTCCGGAACGGCACCCTGGTCTTCTCGTCGCTGTGGATCACCCGATAGGCCGTGGACCATCGCCCGTTGAAATCCGCCCGCAGGAAGCGATTGATCTGATACCGCCGCGTAAAGCCATAGACGGCCCGCGCCTCGCCGAAATCCATCTGCATCGCCTGCGCCAGCGATTGCGCGAAGAAATCCTGCTGCCAGTTCGAAATCACGCCCTTCGGATGCGGCCCCTGAATCCAGCCCGCTGTCTCATAGGACGCCGGCCCGCCCCGCTTGTCGTTGCGCGCATATTCCGCCGGATACCACAGCAGCCGCGACCGCAGCTTATCGACCAGATAGCGTTTATCCGGGTGGTCATCCGGCGTCACCCAGGCGGCATAGGCGTGAGTCCGGTTGACCCAGGCCTGCCCGCGCACCTGCTCGTTCGACAGGTTCCCTGCCGCATCGTCCCGATAGCGCGGATTATAGCTGAGCAACCCATAGGCAAGCTGCGCGTGCAATTCGTCGAGCCGATAGCGGTCGCCTGTAATCAGATACGGCACATAGGACAGGTCCGGCTGATGCGCATTGTCCAGCTTCCAGCCATCCACATTGGTCTTGATGGGCCCATGGCCGTTCTTGCCCTCGTTCGCGCGATAATCGGGCCAGAACTTCGGATGCGCGTCCAGTGTCGGCACGCGGTTCGTCTTCGGATCGCGGAAGTGCCACGGCACCGACCCGGCGGCATCCGCATTGGCCATCATCGCCGCACGAGCCTGTGGCGACTGCGCCCGTATCCACGCATAGGTCCAGTCGGGTACCATCCCGATATCGCCCCGGCCCCCCGTCATCGGCATACCGGGCGTGATCCCGGCGGGGTCCATCGGCTGCGTTCCGCCCTTCTCGACCTCGGCCACCTGCTTGTCGAAGAACGCACGCCCGACCGAGACCTCGGGATCATACGGCGGCAAGGCTCCGGCAGAGATCAGATACGGCCCGTCATGGACCACATGCGCCGAAGACGGCTGCCCCCCGCCCCAGACGATCTCGCGCCAGTTCGCATAACGGCGATGCGTGATCCGCCGCTCGACCATCGTGCTGCCGGATAGGCGGATCGCGTAGGAATAGGCGATATCCCGATCCCGCGTCGCAAGCATATCATCGTTATGCACCGAGACCGCCGTACGCACGGCCCCGTCCGCCAGCGCCCGGATATCGAACACCGCCATCAAGGACGGCGACACGCGCCGCGTCACCCGCACCTCGCTCACCAGCGGCCCCGACAGCCACGTATCCAGCCGCCTCTGCGCCATAGCCGCGCGCAGCAACGCCCCGGCATCCACCGACACCCGTTTGCCATCCACCGCCATATCCAGCGTCAGGTCATAGCCCCGCTCGACCAGCGCGCCCACGGCCAGCGCCCGGCGCGGCTGAACCCGCCCCACGCGCAGCGCGATCTGCGCATCGCTCGCCCCCGGATTGCGCAGCGACAGGATCGCATGACGCACCGAGCCATCGTCATGGCGCGCCTTCACATCCGTCTGCAGCGCCAGCCCCCGCCCTTCATGGGTCGCGGTCAGACCCATTCCCTGCGGCCAGTCGCCCTTGCGAAAGGCCTGCCCGAAGGTCGTGATCCGGCCCTCCTGCCCCGAAAGCCCCTGCAACCGCACGCCCACGACCGCCCCTTGCACCCGCGTCACACGCGGCGCTTCCACATCCACGGCCAGCCGCGAAAGATCGGCCCAGGCCGGAGTGGCACAGGCCAGTGCGGCAATGAGAGCTACGAACAGGCTATGCATCGGAATAACTTCCTTTTTTTACTCGACAGATCGCCGTTGCAGGATCAGGGCCGTATCGACCGCACCCGCCTCATAGGCCCGCAACGCCGTCTCGGAAAACAGCCGCGCACCCAACGTCGCTGCCCCGTCTCGCGTCAGATGCCCGCCATCGTAGGACAGCAGTTCACCCTGCGGACCAAAGACCGGGCATCCCCCGCTCCCATCGCAGAACAATGCGTGCAGATCGATGAACCGATCCTCCGGCAAGCCATCCCGCAGCACGGCATTGACTGCCCTCTCCTTCTCCGACGGTTCGACCTTCGCTCCCGTCAACTCCGACGGAGCGAGATGCAGCACTTCGCGCGGCGAATGGGAGAACAGCCCGTATTTGGACCCCAGCACATACAGCCCCGGATGATCGTCCAGCCCCAGCGCCGTCAGTGACCGCGCCACCCGCTCCGCCGACCATGGCTTCCAGGCCAGCGCCACCAGCACCATGTCGGCATCGCGCAACCGCGCCAGTTCTTCCGCGTCCGGTGCCTTCTGCCGACAGGCCGTGCGCCACGTTCCCGGTATCTGCTCGAAATCCGCCTCATCGACCGCAAGCTGACACTGCACCGGACGATAGATCGCCGACACCGCATGGCCCTCGAAGGCTCCGCTTTCGGCGATCATGTTGTAGAGATCCTGCGAGAACGAATCCCCCAGCAGCACCACATTCGGGCGATCCGTCGCCAGAGGCCGGTCCAGCGCCTCGCGCTCATAGGCCGCGCGCACATACTCCCCGCGCTCCATCGGCGTCACCGACACCCAGTCGCGTTGAAAGACGGGATACCGCTCCGGCATCCCCCCCCGCCTGTCCACGGTAATCCCCACCGCCAGAAACGCCGCACTCGCCGCCGCCAATCCGCCGAACAGAGCCGCTGTCCCGATGCGTTGCCGATCCCGGAAAGGCCGCTCCACGAACCGCCACGTCGCCCAGGCCAGCACCAGCGACAACGCCGCCAGCCCGCCCATGACCGCCGGATGCACATCCTCGCCCAGCCGCAGCCGCGCAAAGGCGAAGATCGGCTGATGCCACAGATACGCCGAATAACTGATAAGCCCGACGCCCACCAGCGGACGCCACCCCAGTATCCGCCCCACCCCGCCGGGGGCCGTCCCGCACAGCAGTACCAGCACCGTCCCGATCACCGGCACCAGCGTCCAATGCGACGGAAACGCCACCGTATCGTCCAGCAGCAGGATCGACCCCACGATCATCCCCAGCCCGACGATCCCGCCCATCGCCGCCACCCGCCCCTGCGGCGGCTCTCGCCTGAGCAGGAACACCGCGAGCAACGACCCCGCCAGCAACTCCCACGCCCGGCTCGGCAAAAGATAGAAATTCGCGCTCGGAAACGGCCCGTAGGGAAACACGAACACGATCCCCAGCATCAGCAGGAAACTCAGCGCCGCACAGCCCGCCAGCACCCCCCACAGCATCCGCATCCCGCCCCGCAGGGCGAGGAACACCACGCAGGGCAGCACGAAATAATACTGCTCCTCGATGGCGAGGCTCCAGGTGTGCAGCAGCGGCTTCAACTCCGCACTCGCCGCGAAATAATCGCTTTCGGTCCAGAAGAAGACATTCGACACGAACAGCATCGTCGCTGCGATGCTGCGCCCGAATTCCTCGAACTCATAGGGCATCATCCACGCCCAGGCGAAGGGCAGACAGCACAGGATCACGAAGAACAGCGCAGGCAGGATCCGCCGCGCCCGCCGCTCGTAGAACCGCAGGAACGAGAACCGCCCTTCGACATGCTCCGCGATCACGATGCTCGTAATCAGATAGCCCGAGATGACGAAGAACACGTCCACTCCGACGAACCCGCCCGAGAACGTCGCAAATCCCGCATGGAACAGGATCACGGGCAACACTGCGACCGAGCGCAGCCCGTCGATATCCGGTCTGTATCGCATGGAAACCCCCGCCCCCCGTTCGCGCCAGTATGACCGCAGACGATGAAAACGACGTGAATTCCCCCTATGAAGGCCATGACGGAACCGACCGGGCGCAGCGGTGTTGGTTTCCTGTCCGTCATCGGGAGGATCGAAATGCCTGTCAGCGCAGTTGCCGAAACCGGCCTCGTCTATGTCAGCGATTCAGAACCGGGCATCACCCGCCGCCGCGCGGGTCGCGGATTTTCCTACCTCATGCCCGATGGCAGCCGGATCGAACGCAAGACCGAACGCGCCCGCATCGATGCCCTCGGTATCCCCCCGGCCTATGACGGCGTCTGGATCTGCACCCGCCGCAACGGCCATATCCAGGCCACCGGCAAGGACGAGCGCGAACGCAAGCAATACCGCTACCACCCCGACTGGAGCGAATGGCGCGCGCGGCAGAAATTCGACCAGCAACGCGAATTCGCCGACGCCCTGCCCCGCATCCGCCGCCGGGTGCGCGCCGATCTGGGCGGCGACCCCGGTGAGTTGGACTACACCCTCGCCGCCCTCGCCTTCCTGCTCGAATACGCCCCCATGCGTGTCGGCAATCGCGAATACGCCCTGGAGAACGGCACCTTCGGCGCGACCACCCTGCTCAACCGCCACGTCGAGCTGGACGGCGATACCGTGCGCATGGATTACCGCGCCAAGGGCGGCAAGCGCGTCCGCCGCACCATGCACCACAAGCGCCTCCATCGCGTACTGGAGAGCATCGCCGACCTGCCCGGCAAGGAACTCTTCGTCTGGCGCAACCGCGACGGCGATTTCGTCCCCGTCGACTCCTCGCGCCTGAACACCTATCTGGCCGAGATTTCCGGGCTGGAAACCGTCACCGCCAAGACCTTCCGCACATGGGCGGGAACGCTCACCGCATTCCGCGAGGCCATCTCCACCATCGAGGCCGGAGAGACCCCGACGGTAAAAGCCCTCTCCGAAGCCGCTGCCGAGGAATTGCAGAACACGCCCGTCATCAGCCGCACGAGCTACATCCATCCCGCCGTCATCGATCTGGCGAAGGACGAAGACGATACACGGCGTCACTTGACCCGCGCCCTCGAAAAGCCCGCCACGCGCAAGGGTCTGCTGGCCGACGAGCAGCGTCTCACCGCTTTCCTCGATCTGACAGGATGAAGCCTCAGGCTTCGATCTGCTTCAACCAATCCGTCAGATTGTAGTAGGTCGTCACCCGCGCGATCAGGCCATCCTTCACCGCGAAGAACGACCCGGCGGGCAGCCGGTACCGCTGGTTCTCCGCTTCGGGCAGGCCCTCGTCCGTCGCGGTATAGAACCCGTTCACCGTGAACTCCGCCGCCGCGCGCCGCCCGTCATCGCTCACCATCACGACGATATCGGTCAGGCGTTCGGCATAGCTGCGCGCCATCTTCGCATTGAAGTCGCGAAATGCCTGCTTGCCGACCCGCCGTTCGCCCTGATTGACGTCATGGACGACGTCCTCGGTCAGCAAGGCCAGCATCGCCTCGCCATCCCCGTCATTGAACGCCTCGTAATAGGAATCGATGAGCGCGCGCGTTTCCATGGTCCCTCGCCTTCGAAAGTTATGAACGATTCCGCCTGTCGGACGTTCACCCGCGAATTGCAAGAAGGAAAGTGCATGGAACCGCAAGCCGACCAGACCGGAGAGATCGATCTCAACCCGGCGCGTGCGCTGGAACGCATCGATTCCTGGCTCGACGGATTCATCAGGCTGCTCCCCAATCTCGTCGTCGCCCTGATCTTCGCGGTCATCGCCTGGTTCGTCGCAAAATGGATCGGCAGTCTCATCAACCGCAGCGCCGCGTCACGCGATCGCGGCAATCTCGGGACCGTCCTCGGCTCCTTCGCGCGCTGGGCGGTCTTTCTCTTCGGGGCGCTCATCGCCCTTACCATCGTCGTGCCGACCCTCAGTCCCGGCGACCTGATCGCCGGTCTCGGGGTCAGTTCGGTGGCCATCGGTTTCGCTTTCAAGGATATCCTGCAGAACTGGCTCGCCGGTCTGCTGATCCTCTTCCGCCAGCCCTTCGAGATCGGCGACCAGATCAAGGTCGATGATTTCGAGGGTACGGTCGAGCGCATCGAAAGCCGCGCGACCCTGCTAAAGACCTATGACGGCCGGCGGGTCGTCATTCCGAACAGCGACATCTACACCAACTCCGTCGTCGTCCTGACGGCCTTCGAGCACAGCCGCAGCCAGTACGACATCGGCATCGGCTATGGCGATGACATTCAGGTCGCCCGCGAGGAAATGCTGCAGGCGATGGCCGGCGTCGATGGCATCGAAAGCGATCCTGGGCCGGAAGCCATCGTCTGGGGACTGGACGAATCCTGGGTCACGATCCGCGCCCGGTGGTGGACGAAATCGGATCGTTCAAACGTCGTCCATACCAGCGCCGAAGTGATGACCGCCATCAAACGGGCCATGGACGACAAGGGCATCGACATGCCCTACCAGACCCATGTCCACCTCTTCCACGACCAGACCGAGGACACCGACGGAGACCGCAAACGTCAGCGCGAAGGGTGGCCGAAATCGCCCGAGGGTAACGATCCGAAGTCGCGCCGCGATGCCGATCGCGAACAGCCGAACCGAGAAACGGAAGCGGCTGCCTGAAACGGGCAAAGCCGCGTCCGGGGACGCGGCTTTGCTGTATCTCTGGGTAAACGGAAGGATCAGGCCGGAACGGCGGCGCTGTCCAGTGCGGCTTTCGCCTGATCGAGGATCGCCTTGAACGCTTCCGGCTCGCGGATGGCCAGATCGGACAGCACCTTGCGGTCGATCTCGATCCCGGCCTTGCTCAGTCCGTCGATGACCTGATTGTACTTCATGCCATGCTCGCGGGCACCGGCATTGATACGCTGAATCCACAGGGCACGGAAGTTCCGCTTGCGAACCTTGCGGTCGCGATAGGCATATTGCTGGGCCTTGTCGACCGCCTGCGTGGCGACCCGGAAGACGTTCTTGCGCCGTCCGTAATACCCTTTGGCCTGTTCGAGAACCCGCTTGTGGCGTGCTTTCTGGACGGTACCGCGTTTGACTCGTGACATCGGTTATCCCTCCCTCAGCGCGCGTAAGGCAGGAACTGCCGAACGATTTTCTGGTCAGGCTCGGACAGGACCATCATCCCGCGCGAGTCGCGGATGAACTTGTTCGTCCGCTTGATCATGCCGTGCTGCTTCCCGGCGGGCGAACCCTTGATCTTTCCGGTGGCCGTCACGCGGAAGCGTTTCTTGGCTCCCGATTTCGTCTTCATCTTGGGCATTTCGCTCTCCTTGAGTGGTGCGTATGAGACCCCCTCGGCAGCCCTTGTGGCCGGAGGGTCGAACAAGAGGATGTCGGTTATCCCGGTCGGGGCGGGAATGCAAGCATTACAGCCTCATTCGCAATGGCGTCGCTTGTGATCGCGCAGACCGGCGAGCAGACCGTCGAGATCGTCACCGCTCGATGCATAGATCGGGAAATGCCTAGGTTGCTTCAGACCGCCGCTCATGGTCCGCCGGGTTCCTTCCTGCAGGACGGACGAGGAGACGCCCATGGTAATGTTGGTGATCCCCCGATCCGTCAGAGCGGCCTCGCGCAGCGCCTCGAACAATCCTTTCGTCTGCTGCCATTGCGGATCGGCGAAATCCCCGAAGGGAAGGTTGAACTTCATGCGCCCCTTCTGTCCGAATTCGCGTATCCCTTCGGCCTTGTCCGGCGTCGGAGCATTGGCGACCATGACATCCACGATGGCCCTGTTGGTCGGGTCGTTCCCGCCCGTGAAAGGTGCCGCCCCCACGATACCGATGACGAAGCCTTCGGCATCCTTGCGCGTGACCGCCTCCAGATCGAAGCTGCGCAGATCGAACTTCTCGTAGGAATGGGTGAGGATGCGCTCTCCGTCCTGCGCCGTGCCGGGGAAAGGCGATGCAGGCGGTGCCGTCGTATCGTCCTTGCCCATGCTGACCGCCATCTTGCGATAGGCTTCCAGCATCGTGGCCTCCGCATCCGCGCGCCACGCCCATGACCGCACGTCGAGCGCGATCACGCACCCCTCCCCCGAAATGCGGTATTCCGGCGGAGGCAGGCCGTCGCCGGGCGCTTTCGGAAAGACGACGGGCAGCAGTGCCTTCTGGTAATCGACATAGGAACCGAGACCGCCCGTCGGTTTCGACGGCGCAGGCGATTGCGCGCTCAATGCGGTCGCCGGTTTCGTGCCGCCCTGAAGCAGCGAATTGGCCCCGATCGCACCGCCCAACCCGAGGGCGACGGCAAGGGCGGCGTAGAGGATGTTCATGCGGGCTCGTCCATGCAGCTTCCAAGGGAAACCCCGACCGTGCCATCCAGTCGTAAAGAACGGGTTCATCCCCGGTTAAACACGATGTCATCGTCTTCTTCCCGGCTCGCGTCCGAAGCCGATCCGGATATCCATCGCACTGGATCAACGATATAATGATTTCCGCATATCGTGATTGCGTCCGATTTTACATCCTGTTAAGGGAGCGATCATGACGGAGGGTGCGCCCTCCCCACCCTTACTCAACAGGATGCCTTCCATGGACGCACCGTCGCACACCGACTATGCTATCGCCGATATCGGCCTCGCCGAATTCGGTCGCAAGGAAATCGATATCGCCGAAACCGAGATGCCGGGCCTGATGGCCTGCCGCGAGGAATTCGGCAAGGACAAGCCGCTGAAGGGCGCGCGCATCACCGGCTCGCTGCACATGACGATCCAGACCGCCGTTCTGATCGAGACGCTGGCCGAGCTGGGCGCGGATATCCGCTGGGCGACCTGCAACATCTTCTCGACGCAGGATCACGCCGCCGCCGCCATCGCGGCGGGCGGTACCCCCGTCTACGCGATCAAGGGCGAGTCGCTCGAAGATTACTGGCTCTATGTCGACAAGATCTTCGACTGGCCCGTCACCGCCGAAAACCCCGAAGGCACGCCGAACCTGATCCTCGACGATGGCGGCGACGCGACGATGTACATCATCCTCGGCGCAAAGCTGGAGGCGGGCGAAGACATCATCCCGAACCCCGAGAACGAGGAAGAGGAAGTCGTCAAGAAGCAGATCCACGCGCGCCACAAGCAGTCTCCGGGCTGGTTCACCAAGCGCCGCGACGCGATCATGGGCGTCTCCGAAGAGACCACCACCGGCGTCCACCGCCTCTACGTACTGGCCAAGAAAGGCGAACTGCCCTTCCCCGCCATCAACGTGAACGACAGCGTCACCAAGTCGAAATTCGACAACCTCTATGGTTGTAAAGAATCGCTGGTTGACGCGATCCGCCGTGCAACGGATGTAATGCTGGCCGGTAAAGTTGCTTGTGTCGCTGGCTTCGGTGACGTGGGTAAGGGCTCAGCCGACAGCCTCCGCAATGGCGGCGCGCGCGTTATGGTCACTGAAATTGATCCGATTTGTGCGCTTCAAGCCGCGATGGAAGGCTATGAAGTTGTGACCATGGAAGAAGCAACCAAACGTTGCGATATCTTCGTCACCACCACCGGCAACGAAGACGTGATCACTGCAGAGCACATGAAGGCGATGAAGCCTATGAGCATCGTCTGCAATATCGGTCACTTCGACAGCGAGATCCAAATTGGCGCGCTCGACAATTATGACTGGGCTGAAATCAAGCCAGGCACCGACCTTGTGACATTCCCCGATGGCAAGCAGATTATGATTCTTGCCAAAGGCCGTCTGGTAAACCTCGGCTGTGCAACTGGTCACCCAAGCTTCGTCATGAGCTGCTCGTTCACCAACCAAGTGCTCGCGCAGATCGAACTCTACACCAAGGGTGATGAGTACAATAACGAAGTCTACGTACTGCCTAAGCACCTGGACGAGAAAGTGGCTCAGCTACACCTCGACAAGCTTGGTGTTACTCTGACCAAGATGAGCCAAGAGCAAGCCGATTACATCGGTGTGCCGGTAGAAGGCCCATATAAGCCAGAGCATTACCGCTACTAAGAATTGCTCCGCATTTT
>ENA-ORXM01004076-ORXM01004076.1-marine-metagenome-genome-assembly--contig:-NODE-4076-length-13407-cov-7.043736_pt1 | contig 13407 bp, 15 predicted proteins | sample MGYA00237867_ERZ511480 | MGnify/ENA primary metagenome ERZ511480 (study PRJEB26309, sample SAMN06266103) | marine metagenome | isolation source: Algal blade | place: United Kingdom:Sidmouth, United...
GGGGAGGGGGCTGCCGCAGACGACAGCCGACCGACCACCGGTAGCGGCGGTAACAGCAGCGGCGCGGCAGCGCCTGCTCCCGCCACCGCCGCCGCGCCGCCGCGCCGCCGCCAGCGGCCGCGCACGCCGGCGGCGGCACTGATGGCGCCCCTGAATGAAGCGGCGCCGCCGCCTTACGGACCATTAACGCCCCTAGACCCAGCCCGCAACCCGGCCGGGACAGCCGCCCGGGCCTGGATAGTGGGCGGGGGGGGGAAAGGGCGGCATTAGTGGGGGGCGGGGGCGCCACCACGCTCAGCAGGCGCGCTTGACATGCCACCGGATAATGGCAGCGACAGCCCCCGCGGTGCGCCCCCGAGAATCGCCGCCGCCGGCGCGGCCGCCACGTGCCGGAGGTGCTTCACCCCGCGTGACGCGCAACTCGCAGGGGGGAGGGGGGGGAGTTTCACGACACCGGCCGCGCCACGCGCCGTGCCGCAACCAGGCGCGGCGCCGTCCGCCAACGGCGCTGCCGCCGCGCCCAACGTCACGGCGGCCGAGGCCGCAGAGTGCGCCGCCGCCACGGCAGCCGACGTCACCGAGTGCGCCGCCGCCACGAAGATGCCCCCATCCAAACGCACCACCAGCCACCACCTGCCCGGACCCGCGGGCCCTGAAACGGAGGGCACTGTGTCGAAAGCAAAGCCACAGTCGCAACCGGGCGCTGACGCGCTTGAAGGTGACGCCGCCGGCGAGGTAGCATGGTCGTCTGCGCCGTCGACACCGCCTGGCGCGCCGGTCACGACGGCGGCGGCGAAGCTGGCGGCTTGGGCGGCCAACGCAATTGCGCGGCGACGGCGGGACGGGCAGCAAAGGGCTGTGGCGCCGCTAGCGCATCCGCCACGGCGGGCTTAGCGGCCGCTGATTGGGCGGCCGCCGCCGAGACGCCGGACGGCGCTGACGGCGTCGTGACCGACAAGGGTGGCGCGGCCGCGCGGCGGCTGGACAGCTGACCAACACCGTCGCGGCCGCCGGTGAGCGGCGCCACCCCAGCTCCGGCCGCCGCCGCCTCGGCGGCTCCGGACAGCGACGCGGCGCCGCTGCCGCGTCTGTCCTCATTGCCTTAACGGCACGCGGGCCGCCCGGTGTTGGCCCAGCGTCGGACGCGTGGCGAGTTGGCTGATGTACAGCGAAGCTGGCTCCGTCCGAGCGGGAAAGGGGGGAGAGGCGGTCCACTGCTGCACTGTACGGTGCCTTGACAGGTCGAGAAGGAACCACGGCCGGCCGCCGTCGCCACCGCCATCGCCCAGGCAGCGCGGTCCCGTCCGGGCACCCAACAAACGGCGCGCGCGTGCGCGGCGGCCGAAACGAGGAGGGCGGGGGCAGGAAGGGGGGAGACAGTGCGGTGGGAGAACGCCGCCGCACTGCTGGCGCCGAGCGTGGCGGCGTTGCTGCGCAAGGCGTCGGTTCGCGACGGCGCAACTGCCGGCGGGCGACTTTGCCGTCGCCGCAGCACATGGTTCGCGGGTCGGCGGCGGCGGCGCAGCAGTGGCAGCGACCGCCGTCTGTCCCACGGCAGTCACTCTGCCGCGTCCTTGCGTCTACAACCGTCGCGCGCAGACGCCTAAAATACTCGTGCCGCCCAGACGCTACCTTACCGTCGCGCCGTGCGCATCTTCGTCCCGCCGCACGCCAGTGACAGACGGCATGTCCCCGCGACACGTAACGGCGCCTACACCGCGACTGCCACCAACGACGGGCACAGACCGCCGTCCCACAGGCGACGCCGACGGGAGAAAGGGCGAGTACGAGGGCCGCGCGGCGCTCCTCAAGGTTCGTGAGGGACAGAGGGGAGCAGAGGAACAGGTGCACACCGCTAGTGACGCACCGACCAACTGTGACGGCCGCGAGACCTGCCGGACGTCCCGGCTTACAGGACCGTCCGGGCCGCTCGTGAGCGGGTCACCGCGCCCTCTTACATTGGACAGAAAGAAGAATATCTTGTGCCTTTTCCCTGTCTCTGTGACATTTTTCGAGCCGACCGGAAGCGCCGCCAGGTGACCAAACCTGCAGAAAAGGACAGCGAGTATGAGAAAAAAAGTATGGACGAAGTGCACGGCAGAAAAATGGCGATATATCACCTCCCGGTATCAGACGCGCGCGCCTGGCGGCCTCAGTCGCCGCGTCGGCCAGGAGAAACTGTTATTGCATGACTAGCCCCGACCTCTCTCCTCCGTCCCGAGGCAACGTGACGTGGCACGTCACAGTTAGAGACCAAGGACCATCATCAGCGGCTGTGTCTGGGCGAAGCTGCTTGGCAGAGGTGAAGCCGGGAGGCATCACCACGTCAACATGGAGCGAACACATGAAAATGTCGAGAAATGTTGGAATGATTGAAACGTACCACTGGAGTTATGTCCAGTTCTTTCGAGTAGTTCAATACTCGTGCCTTCTGAGCCGAATGACGATCCAGCAATCGACCGCTAGTGCACAACAATCGATCGGACGAGTCGCGACATCCGTGTGGGTCGAGCGACGAGGAATTCCGATGTCGCAGGGGGGTATAAAAAAAAACAGAGGAAGACCCTTCTCGCCCTTGGTCTGTGCGCGTGGTACATCGCGATGGCCACCCGCAGAGCAGACTGAAAATGACAACCAGGTGGCTTCGATCCGTACGGCGTGCGTGCAAGCAGTTTGGAACAATGTCGCCGCGCGATCAATACACAACGAACGGGGAGACACCACGAGGTGGCGGCAACAGCTGCTGTCGATGCTCTGTGGCGCGAAAGATGCCGGGACGGCAGGCACCGCCGCGCTGCCGCGCCGAGGCCACGGCAACACGGCGGCGGCGGGCGGCGGCGGCGGGCGTCACCGCACTCTGGGCGACGGGGGGCGGCTGGCTGGTGTGAGTGCAGCGGCGGCGGGTCTGCGGCCTTGGTGGTGGTCGCCACGTCGCCACTGCTGCCTCGCCAGTGGAAGCGTCCACGGCGTCGGAGACTCTGTTTTGGTCACGAGCCTGCAGCATGGCCTTGTGGTGAGAAAGACACTTTGCCCAAGTCGATCCATTCCACCACTGCCAATTGCTTTTCGAGTTGGAAGGGCGGATTTGACGCTTTCCCATCAGTCGGGAGCGACAATGGGAACAGATCGCTGGCCGTGTCGATGTGTTTCACCGACCGATCGTCCTTTCGATCATCGCCGGACCGTTTGAGGCCAATTTTTTGTGAACCCGAGCGCTCGGAGCCGCGAGATTGCAGAGAAGGTGCGACGGACGAGCGCAAGGCGCGCGTCGTAATGTTTTGGCAGTTTGGCCATGCCTGGTCGTCGACCTGGCCGACCCCCGTCCCGGTGCTGCTCCATCGCGGGCATGATCTTCCTCCGCGCCACCCCGTTCATCCCTCTACACGCCCCCTGAACGCGTCAATCGCAGACTGGCGCTGTCGGACTGTCGTGCAAATGCCGCATTGCACAAGCTCTTCCATACTCTTGTGGTATGTTGGTGGCAGCCGGCCATTCTTTGACGGATTCTGACCCGATGCCGTCGTTCGGTGCCAGTCGTCGCGCGCATGCTACATCTGCTAGCCCTTGTTGAGATTGCCCTCGCTGATAGGACATGCTTTATTGCTGAGCTCTCTCGTGGTGGCCGTCTATAAATGGCCACATGCCATGGCCGACAGTTCCCGACATTTTCGTCACCACTCGCGCGTATCACGTCAACCGCGACTATTTCCACGCTCTATCGTCCTCATAGCCCTCATATCTGCCGCAACAACCACAGCCACAGCGACTATTACTGCCCGTTTCCCACGAGGACAAGATCCACCCCTCCTTCGGCCTGCTCAGGATGACATGAAGAACAAGCACACGACCGCCCCTCCTCGTCCCCTTTGGGAACAGACCAATGGAGCCACCCGCGTGTGCGATGGCGGCGAAGCTGGCCGCCGCCGGCCGCACGGAATAGCTGTCCCGTGACGTCGGGGGCGGCAGTGGCGGCCATCGCCGCTGCGCAACGCGACCAAGCCGCGGTCGCAAACGCTTTGAGCTGCTCTGCCGACACATACGCAGCGGCGGCCTCGCCGACGCGGCCGCCGCCGGCGCTGGTCGGGCGACCGTACGGGGTCCGGCCGCGGTGGCTCGCGGGCGCCGGCTCGGGCCGGGGCCGCGACGGCGGCCGTGCCTGCGCAATGCGCGCACACACCAGAGCCCATGTTCGCTCGACCCCTGCAACGACAACCTCACCGACCCCCGCCCGCCCCTTTCTCCCCCACTTCATCACGGCTCCGCTACCGCGGGATGCCCCGACGGCAGGGCATGTCACCCCCGTGGGACGCCCGACGGCGTTGTTCGGCGCGGCAGCCGCTTAGGCAGTGGCGACGGCCGGCACGGCCGCCACGACAGCGACGGCGGCGGCGGCAGCGCCTGGCGTGCAGCAGCCGCGGAGTCGACGGCTGACAGTGCCGGCCGTTTTGGGTGGCAGCTTCGTCGACGGCAGACGCGGCGGTGGGAGACGGCAGCGGCCGGGCCACTTGCGGCAGCCGCGACGGTTGTGACAGATGAGGCGGCGATCGCCGATTGCCCGGCCGGGATGGGCACTCAGGATGTGCGTCGCACCCACCGCGTCCGGCCCGGGTTGCGCCACGTTGCCGCTGTGCGGTGACCACGAGGGAGGCGAAGGAGGTGGCGGCGGGGGCGGAGGCGTGTAGGGACGGCGCCATTGGTGGAGGGCTACAGATGGGGGGGGCGGACAGATGGGGGGGGCGAGGGGGAGACGGACCGACTCTACCGGTCGCCACTGGCAATTGGCGTGGCGCTCTGCGGCGAGCCGATACGGTCGTGGACGCGGGCGGCTTCGGTGTCGGGGGTGGCGGGTGCGGCGGCTCGGGCGGTCGATGACGCACGCGCGGTCGGAGGAGTCGGAACATAGCGGCGCCGCGGCAGGCGGGTTGCCGCCCGCCGTGCGCGTTGCCGCTGTGCCGTGGCGATGGGGGTGGCGGTGCAGGTGGCGGTCGGGGCGGTGGCGTGCGGTGGTGCCGCTGTTGGTGCAGGGTGCGGGATGGGGGGGGCGGGGGGGAGACGGACCGACTCTGCCGCTCGCCACCGGCGATGGGGGTGGCGCTCTGCGGCGAGCAGATACGGTCGTGGACGCGGGCGGCTATGGCGTCGGGGATGGCGAGTGCGGCGGCTCGGGCGGTCGGCAACACATGCGCGGTCGGGGGCGTCGGAACATGGCGGCGCCGCGGCGGACGGGTTGCCGCCCGCCGTGCGCGTTGCCGCTGTGCCGTGGCGACGGGGCTGGCGGTCGCATGGAGGCGGCAAGGCTGGCGCGGCCACCGCTGGTGCGGAACGTGTGCTGCCTGCCGGCGGCGGCGGCAAAGTGCCGGGCGACAATGGGAGGGGACAGAGGAAACGCTCGCTGCCGGCGGCGGCGGAAATATGCTGGACATCATGAGGAAGGGGAAGGGATGCCTGCCGCCAGGGGCGAAGGGGTACTGGGCGTCACGTGCGAAGGCGGTGCCTTCGTCGTCTGCGGTGGCAGAGACATCGGTGGTAGCGGCTGTGGGGTGGGCGCCGCCCTGTCGGGCGCCGGCAGTGGCGGGGCAGACGGCAGCGTCCTTGGCGGCGGCGCCGGCGGCTTCCCCCCCACCGCGGCTCACAAGTCACCGTCAACGTCACAGTAAAGAGTGTGGAGGAGGGCGGGCGAGGACGTGCAGCGGGCGCAGCAGCGGCGGGATTGGGTGGGCGAATAGTCGGAGTGCGCGAGCGAACGGTCTCGTCTCGCCGTGCTGGAGTCGTGTGGAGTTGTTGAACGCTTGTCCTTCGTGGGTCAGGGCTAGTCGCCGACGCCAGCCTCTCTTCCCTCATCACCCCCACACTGCCGCCGCGTCAGCGTACCCCAGTGGCGCCCCCTCCCCGCCGGGCTCCCCCGCCAGGCCCGCCCGGGCGCCTTATCCGGACTGGGCTTCCCCACGTCCGGCACCCTCCGTGCATCGGCGCCGCCGCTGGTCGAGTCGTACCGCCTCGCCGACGCTCCGCGACGCGCCCGGCCTCCGGCCGCTTCCGGCGTGGGTGGGGTGCCCCGTCGGGGTGGCGCCGCCGCCGCCGGCCGCCGCCGGGCGCGCGGCGCTCCCTGTATGCGGCGCCCACGTAATAGAGAAGGTACGCCGTCCTGATGGCACCAACGACCGACGCGCCTAGGCGCACGCCATTTGGTAGGGCAGCGGCGCACGTGGTTGCGTCGTTGGTAGTGGCGGCAACCGCAGAGACGAAACAGACGGCAGCGGCGGGGAGGGCACTAACGGCCCTTTTTAGGCCGCCCGTCCGGCGGCGGCGCGCCACAGTGCGCACATCCCACCCACCGCCCCCCGTCACGCCTCCTCCCCGCGGCGCCGACGGCGCTGTCTTCCCCGACGCTATAGCCCATCTGCCACTCCACACCCAATCGAAGGCCGACATTGCGCCAGTGCGCGACATTGCACGACTGCGGGCCCGTTCCAACGTGTGACAAAGAGTACGCAAGCGTCACGAAGCGGAACTCGAATAAAAAGAATGGCACTTTATCAGCCACCGGGCTGCCGCTCAAACACATAACCAACGCAAGCCAAATCAGCGGGGGTGAGAAGCCGCTCATGCGGGTGGGGCAAAATGAACCCACCCCGAAAGTCCCATCTCCCTGCCCTTGGAACTTGAGAGACAGGCCCGTAGCCATGCCTCCTGCAGACGGTACACACCCTCAAACAGTTGAAGCAGTCCCACGTCGGCTTCGGCAAAAATAAGGGATCACTCGAACATAGAGAATGGCGACACACCAAATCACGTGACGGACAGGATCTCGCCATATGTCCGCGTTCACCAATCGCAGCAACATGGCCGCACAAGCCACACGCCATGTTAAATGACCTGGCACCGAAAGAACAGCATGGGAAAAAGATTGAAAGGGATCATGAAAAGAGCAGCGAGACACATACGACTTGTACACACGTCGGGACAAAGTCGTGATCAAGGACGAGTTGGGCATACAGTCAGGCACAGTGCAGCACGTGACACACGCAACGATGAATACTGGCGAGAGAAAAGACACACGAAAGAACGCACACGCAACCACAAAACGTCAGATGCTCCCTACAGTGCCGCACAGCCGATGCCCGCCGTATCGTGATTGACTGACGAACCGAAACATACCGGTCCGACTGCCGCACTAGTGCAGTTGACGACCATTGTTAACCCGCGCGTCCCGAGATGATCGGCCCGACGCACAATTGCGCCTGGCGCTGCCAACGGAGGTGCCAGCATTGTGAGTGCGACAAACGACAGTGGACGTCGCCGCCGGCGATGGCGACGACGGTGACGACGAAGATGACGGCACCGATGACGACGACGATAGCACCGATGACGACGACGATAGTGCGTCACCGCACCCCCCCCCCTCGGTTCCGCTCGAGTGGCCACCCCCCCCTTATTGGTCCAGAAAACGCTATTGCGCAACCGCCTCCCACCACCACCCCCCTCCAGCAGGCTTCAGCGAGGCACCCCCCCACACAAACGACCCAGGGCGCGCTTCACGGATGAGATCGGCGGATATCAATCGCGCAACAGGGACCACTTGTTCAATTTTTTCTCATTTCGAGAGGTCACACGCTCGAGACAGTCGATCTGTAGGGACTAAAACAACCCCGTGACCACGCATGACCATCATTGTCTGTTCCCATCTCTTTGGGAAGGCTCTTCGGGGCGTAAATGCGGAATGTGGAAGCACATTTGATGAGGTCGAACTTATTCGACTTCGGCGAAATCGAAGACCACCACAGATGCACGAGTCGCCCGACACACATGGGTCTGCTGCCCGTGCGTCCAGAACTGGACCATTGGCCATTGTTAACGAACTGCTCAACCGCCCGCGCCGCCTACCGCATGCCTCATGGTGGCACCCACCGCTCATGGCGGTGACCAACCGCTCGGTACCGAGTGGGACGGGGAGCATGCAACCTCATCCGGCCCGATTATGGCTAGCACAGCAAAGACGGCTGAGCCGCGCGACGGTATGACGGCAGCACGGCGACTCTGCGGACGGGCGAGAAGGGGGCAAGAAACGTAGACACGCCATTATGTGTGCGCGAGGGGCGGCAGGTGGCTAGAGGCGACAACTGGCGCCTGGGTGAGGGCGCTCAATGCCCACCGCGGCCAGCTACTCTGAAAAGTTCCAATTTTTGGCACGGCTTCCGGCCGGGGACCCCGCCGAGAGTGGCGCATCCAGAGGTCCTCATCCTTTCGAACATGCCCAGAGGCGGATTGTTGAGAGGAAGTAAGACGGATGTGAGAGAGAGGTGCCATCTGCCGGACCGCTCCCCCCCCACAGGCCCATCTCAACATTCATTCCCGCCACAGACCCCAGTGGCGCTCTACTGTGGGCGTATCATCACGCAACATATGTCCCGCCCAAGACAGAGACGCGTTGTGAATGCAAACGACCGCCTCGCAACCGCCTCGTCTGGGAAATAATACAGTGCACTGTGGACTGGTGAGACAGCGCCTGCCCCAACAACAGTGCCCGCAGCTGTGAATGCGGGACTGCACTAGAGCTCGCACCAGTGAAGCTGCTGGAAAACAACGAACAGCGCAGTCATTCAACGATGGACCAAATTTAAAACTCGTTTATCAATCGATCGACTTGTCGATTGTTTAGACCAATCCGTCGTGTCGATGGTCGCCGTCAAACGCGGCTGTGGACGTTCTCAAGAGTTCCATCCCCCACCTGAGCAGTCAATGTTACTTCTGTAGCGACCGGAGGATGACGGTGCTGAGTACGTGCAACGTGTTGCGACCACTCAACTTGCCGACCGAGGCCAAGGAAATGAACGACCGGTAAAAAAACGGCAACTGCGTGACGCAGAGGAGGCACTCCGAGGTGATGTGCTGACACAGGGCGACGCGACCGACGTTTTCTGGCTGTCCGTTGGACGAGACATGGCTGATGCTGAAGGTCTGTCAAAACAATCTCGGACGATGAAGCCCGACTCACATTTATTAAACGAGGATCGATTCAAGGACCTTGTCGACCCGATCATATTGGCCAATTACTTGGCGACGCGTGATAAAACTTGCAGCCCGGGCCTGCAGCAAATGCGGATCGTCCAGCAAATCAGGCTGCACGTACACCAGGTTTCGAATAATCACCTTGAGGTCGTTGAAAACGCCTTCGATCGGCTGCAGGTCCGGGCTGTAGGCAGGGAGACGGAGGAAAGGCACGCCATTGTTGCCCAAAAAGGTGTCGCCGACGTGGTTGTGGATGGGCGCGTTGTCGAACAACACGACGCAGTTGGATGCCTGTAGGTGCCACGGCCGCCCGGGCACGTACACGCCGAGCTTCGGCATTAGCAGCTGCAAAAATAGCCGCCAGTCCGCCGCCTTCAACCCCCCGTCGCGCACGATCACAGACTGGAACCCGAGAATGCGCCCGTCTGGAGAAATCGCCATCGTCGTGCTGGTCCTTGGAACTGACCGCGGGTCCCGGCCGCGCTCACGGGAGCGCTCATTCGTAAGAGCTCGGCCGTACCGGCGAAAGACGTCGCCGCCGTCTGTGTGCGTCTCGTCTACCGAGACGATGCACCGACGGGGGATCCTCGCGCGAGCAACGGCGTGTGCCCGACGAACGGCGTCCAACGACTCACGAAAAAGACGCAGCACGACCTTCCGCGTGAAGCCCAGCCGCCGCATGTGTAGGTCCACTGTGCTCTTGGAGCACCGCAGACCTACGAACTCCCCGCTGGGGTGGTCGCGCATGGCAGCTAGCATCGCCGCGTGCTCTCGCAGGAGCGCCCGAGGGTTGTCCCGAACGAGCGTGACAAGTGCCAACATCAGCCGATTATCGAACCAGCAACTCGACGACTGGAGGTTCCTGTGAACGGGATCGCGCCAAGGGGATCCCTGGTCACGATAATACGAAGCCCACCGTTTGAGCGTCGAGCGCTTGACACCGATGTTCTCGTAGATGACGTGTCGTGGGACTCCATTACGTAGCATGGCGAGCGCAACAAGCCGAACTTCAATGCTGTACATGACAACACGGGTGACCTCCGCCCAACGACTGTACCGCCCGCCGCGCCGCGTCCGTGCGGCGACAAGCGCTGCGCGACCACCGACGCACCCGCCCTCCCCCGACGACTTGACCCCACGCGGCACCGGGAACGGGCTCCAAAAAAAGTTGCGTACCCACCGCCGCGTCCGCCGCCGCCCAACGACTCGGCCGCACGCACCGCCTAGACGGCGCGGCAACGGACGCCGCCCGACCGCCGGCACGCACGCCCGCCCCCAACGCCTCGGCCGCACGCGGCGCGGCGACCGCACCGCAAGTGACGCCGCGCAACCACAGCCACGTCCGCCGCCGCCCAACGACTCGGCCGCTTACACCACACAGACGGCGCGGCAACAGACGCCGCCCGACTGCCGACACGCACACCCGCCACCAACCCCTCGGCCGCACGCGGCGCGGCGACCGCACCGCAAGTGACGCCGCGCAACCACCGCCGCGTCCGCCGACGCCCAATTACTTGACCACGCGCGGCACCGGGAACGGGCGCCAACAAACGTTGCACGCCGACGCGTCTGCCCCCCCCACGACTGAACCGCCCGCCGCGCCCGTCCGTGCGGCGCTAGCGCTGCGCGACCGCCGACGCACCCTCCCTTCTCAGACGACTTGGCCGCACGCGGCACCGGGAACGGGCTCCAAAAAAAGTTGCGCAACCACCGCCGCGTCCGCCGCAGCCCAACCACTTGACCGCCCGCCTCAAAGGGACCGCGACGCAACACGCGCCCCCAACGCCTCGACCGCACGCTGAGCGGCGAACGCACCGCAAGTGACGCCACGCAACCACCGTCGCGACCGCCCCTACCCGACGGCTCGGCCGCACACACCGCCGAGACCGCGCGGCGGCAGACGCTGCGCGACTGCAGACGCGCCGGACACCCCGCAACGCCTCGGGCGCACGTGAAACCGCGTCCGTGCGGCGACAAACGCCGCACTCCTGCCGACGCGTCTGCCCCCGCCAAACAACTTGACCGCCCGCCGCGCCGCGTCCGCGCGGCAGAAGACACCGCGCACCCACCGAGGCACCCGCTCTCCCCCAACGTCTTGACCGCACGCGCCACCGGGAACGGATTCCAACAACCACCGCGCCACCACCTCCGCTTCCTCCGCCACACAACCACTTGACCGCTCGACGCAAAGGGACCGCGACGCAACACGCGCAGCGCGACCGCGGACGCGAACACCCCCCACAAACGCCTCGGCCGCACGCGGAGCAGCGACCGCACCGCAAATGACGGCGCGCAACAGACGGCGCCCGACCGCCGACACGCACACCCGCCCGCCCGCCTCAAAGGGACCGCGACGCAACACGCGCAGCGCGACCGCGGACGCGCACACCCTATCTCAACGCCTTGACCACGCAGCGCCGAGACCACGCGGCAAAGGACGCCGCGCGACGACCGACGCGCTCGCTGCCCTCTGACAGCCTGACGGCGCGCAGAACCGAGCCCACCACGCAACAAAGGCCGCGCGCCCGCCGACGAGCCCGCCCATAGACACCGCGCAACCGCCGCCGCGGCCGCCCTCGCCAGACAACGCGACCGCACCCAGCACCCAGCGCCTCGTGCGCGCCTCAACGGACGCCGCGCAACCACCAACGCACCCGCCCCTCTCAACGAGTTGACGGCACGTGGCGTCGTGACCGCGTGGCGGAGGACACGGCGCAACACCCGTCGCGTCGGCCCCCCCCCAACCACTTGACCACGACCACGTGAGCGCACGCGACGCGACGTCGCGCCCGCGTGGCTACAGGCGCCGCGTAACCACCGACGCGCCCACCCCGCCCCAACGACTTGACCTCACGCGGCGACGCGCCCGCGCGGCAACAGGGGCCGCGCGACCACCAAGGCGCCCGTCCCCCCCTACCTGCGTGATCGCTAGTGGCCACGAGTGCGCGGCAACGGATGCCGCGTGACGACCAACCAGCGCCCCCCCCCCAAACGGCGTGTTCGCCCGCGACGCCGAGACTGCGCGGCCGCTGGGCGATGGCCAACCAGCCCGGCGCCCGCTAACTGCGTGTCAGCCCGCAGCGCCAGGGACGGCGAGCCAAAGACCGGCAACCCCACACCCCCGCAACGACTTCACCGCCAGCGGCTAAAGGTCCACGCGGCAATGGACGCCGCCGGACAACCGACCAGACAGCGCGCAACAAGGGTGAGACAGCCCGCTGTGACGACTGCGTGCGGTTTCACAGCCCACTCACCACCAACGGCGTCACCGCCCGCGGTGCCGAGTCCACGGGGCAACAACCGTCGACCAACAACCTCCCAGCCCGCCTCCACCCAGCGGCGTGACCGCCCGCGGCGAAAGGACCCAGCGGCAGTAACCGCCAACCGGCGACACAGCGACCAGCCTACCCACCCGCCGCCAACGGCGTCACCGCCCGCGGTTCCGAGTTGACGCGCGCCACGCACCTCTGCCGATCGCGTTGATACGATTGGAGAGAAGGGGGAAGAAGGGCAACATGTCGACGATCGGCGGGGAGAGGGATACCTGACTCGAGGGTGGCCGTGATGCAAAACAGCTGGCTGATGGAAACTCCAGCCGCCTGGCCTTGCATTTTTCTGTGGTCGGCTGCCTATCTCAGTAGAGGTCTCAGTAGAGGAAACCGTGAATGGTCTGTGCACCCGAGATGCTGGGAAATTGCTACCGGTCCACAAACGCGCTGATGCCATTGGCTGCTGATGCCGCACGTTTGCTGACAGCACGTTTCCTTGCATGTATCGCCGGCAAAGGAAGGGGGTCCATTTTTTGCGGAAGTGCCATAGGACAGCGTGTTTGTAAGGCGTGGTCAAACTGCACCCTCCATTCAAATGAGCTGTTTTGCCACGCACGATTCTGAGCAGCTCTGAGATGTATTCGAGCCCAAATCGTGCCCTGAAGCTGGCGGGCACTGGGCGTACATCCGCCCGACAACCCTAAACATGTCAGACAGACGGCCATCCGAAACAGCTTCCGGCGAAAGGTGTTCTGGGCTAACGACGTCGGAAGGGTGTTTCGGAAGCACTGTAAATATGCTTCCGTCAGAGCCTTCCGAAGAACTAACGAAACAACGTACGGCGAAAGGTCTCTATTTGCCTTGCCTACGATCGCTAATGGCAGCCAAAACCCGTCGGCGACTGGCAGCCGCACCACTGCGCGTGCCCCCCGTATCTCCTTGTGTGCTTTGGCGGGGGGCGGCAAGTGAAGTGGCATGGGTTGGGGGCCAGCAACAGATGTAGCCACTTGTGCGGTGGCGGTGTGTCTGCTGCGAAGCGCGACTAGTTGCACGCCAGTGCACGAGATTGAGCCGGGCAGGGATACGTTGGAGAGGGGGGCACGAGGAAGCAGAGCCGTGTGCCAAATTA
>ENA-ORXM01004077-ORXM01004077.1-marine-metagenome-genome-assembly--contig:-NODE-4077-length-13406-cov-3.156501_pt1 | contig 13406 bp, 6 predicted proteins | sample MGYA00237867_ERZ511480 | MGnify/ENA primary metagenome ERZ511480 (study PRJEB26309, sample SAMN06266103) | marine metagenome | isolation source: Algal blade | place: United Kingdom:Sidmouth, United...
GTGGAATATTTTCTGGATAAACGTTAAATTGCTCTACGTAAAAAGTAGTCGCTTCGGGCGGAATGCTAATACCTTTGAAGGAATAACACGAATAAAAAGTAGTCGCAATGAGTACTGTGAATAGAAAAAATATGTATTTGAATTGTTGCATGAATAATGGATAATTGATAATTGGTTACTGTCCAATCTTAAAACGTAAAAAACGCTTAAAATGACCTGCTGTTAACCTTTCTTTTGCCCTCCGTGAGCCGTATGTCGTTCACCGTGCGCCGTCTAATCAATCTCGTATTCCTTAATCTTTCGATACAACGTTCGTTCTGAAATACCCAAATCTGCCGCCGCATCTTTTCGCCGTCCGTTGTGTTTTTTCAAGGCTTTGATGATGTACTCTTTTTCCATTTCTGCCAATGACAAACTTTCATCTACCACATCCGCTTTTGCATATTCACTTTGACGATTGTTATCAATAATAATGGGTTTATAATTGGAATTATCGTCGTCAAAATCAGGATGGCTATGTTCTTTTTCTTCAAATCGGTCAAAATGCTCAGACTGAAATTTATCGGAATAAGAATCACCATTTGAGTAATCATCCGAAGAATAAGCAGGTGATTCCAACTGACGCAATTGTGAAGTATCAGGCACACTCAAGTCATTTTTACTAATCAAACCAAAGACCAACTGTTTCAAATCAGTCAAGTCTTTTTTCATATCAAACAACACTTTATATAGGATTTCTCGTTCTTCAAAAGAGGCAGCACTTCCGTTTTTATCGGGAATCATTGGTAAGTTTCGATTGAGAATATTGGGCATATAATCAATCAAAATATCTGCCGTTATGTTTCTATCCTCTGCCAACACAGACACTTGTTCTGCCAAATTTTTCAACTCTCGAATATTACCTGGCCACCGATAATTCTCCAACAAAAGTTGAGCTTTATCATCCAATCGGATAGAATCCATGCGGTATTTTTCTGCTAAATCAGAGGCAAATTTTCGGAACAACATGAATATATCTTCCCGTCGTTCCTTCAGGGCAGGCACTTTAATCGGCACGGTACTCAAACGATAAAACAAGTCTTCTCGAAATTTTCCTGCTCTAACTTTTTCTACTAAATCTACATTGGTTGCTGCCACAATCCGCACGTCTGTCTTTCTAACTTTCGCAGAACCAACCCGCATAAATTCTCCAGATTCTAAAATACGTAGCAAAAACGTCTGCGTTTCCAGCGGCATTTCTCCTATTTCATCTAAAAAAATAGTACCTCCATCTACCGTTTCAAAATATCCTTTTCTATCACTTGTTGCTCCTGTAAATGCCCCTTTATCATGTCCAAACAATTCAGAATTAATCGTTCCCGCAGGAATTGCACCACAGTTGACCGCTATAAAATCACTGTGTTTGCGTGGACTCAGCGCATGAATAATTTTAGAAAAAACCTCCTTCCCTACTCCACTTTCTCCAGTAATCAGTACCGTCAAATCTGTACTCGATACTTGTACCGCAGTGTTCAACGCACGGTCAAGCAAAGGCGACCGCCCGATAATTCCAAATCTTTGTTTTATTGATTGTAAATTTGCCATAGTATGATTTTACGGCGCACGGATTACGGTTGACGGCGCACGGGAGATTCAAGTTTAATAAAAAAAATTAGACATCTTGTATTTTCAAATTAACACATAAAATAAAACATAAAGAGACAAATTCCTAACGTGTCACAATTTTAAAACCCATAGATACAGAGTTCACATAGGTATTTTTATTTCATAAAAATGCAAATTAGGAACGCGAAAAAGAATAACTATCGCTTCTTGATAGTATATTTAGTCCATATTTTTCACTTTGAAAATGCTCCCATACGGGCAATGCCGTTGAATTAGGATGAATGCTGTTAGGAAAATCAAAATCAAAATCAAAATAGGAATTAAAATCAAAAAGGCAGCAATTTCAATCATTTGCGTTTTTTTATTTCAATTTGCATTTTGATTTTGATTGATTTTAATTAGAATTTTTAAATTAAAACAAAATGCTTCCACTAATTCAACGACATTGCCCTAAAGGGAAGTACAGCAGTTTTTCAATTGAATAAATTACCATAACGATTAAAAAGCATCTTTTATCTTCCGTTTCTGTCAAATACTTGTATTTACTCCCTTTTAGGGGTCGGGGGCTGTTGTCGTGAAAATCAAATTTAAAAACTTTGTACACCCCTTTTTAAAAACAAAAAAGAGGTAAGAAACCAAACCTTCTTTTAGCCTAAAATTCAAAATAATACGTCACCGACGGAATAATCCCAAACAAAGAAATTTCCTGCGCCGTATTTTGGAATGGGTCGATATATAAGTATTCAGGATTTTTGTGCAAGTAAATATTGTAAAGTGCTATCGTCCATGCCTGTTTCAAGCCATTCTCTTTTTCTTTTTTCCAGCTCATTGAAATATCCGCTCGGTGATGATTGCTCAAACGCAAATTATTTCGGTCGCCATACACTTCAATGACTTCCTCACCAATTTGATATTTGCCAATCGGCACCGTCACCAATTTTCCAGAAGAATAACTCCACGAAGCAGACATCGAAAAACGTTTGCTAACTTCCCAAATTCCCACCGCAGAGATGCTCGTTGGGCGGTCTTGATTGGAATTAAAAGAACGTCCGTTGTTGATTTTTGCAAATCGGTCTTTGGTGTTAGAAAGCGTATAACTTATCCAACCTTGAAAGCGACCCGTCTGTTTTTTTAGTAAAAATTCTAAACCATACGACCAAGATTTTCCAATGGTAATTTGTCCTTCCAAATCGTTTTGTAATTCAATATTTGCGCCGTTTCGATAAGCAATTTGGTTGATGCGATGAATGTAAAAGGCTTCAACAGAAGTGATTATTTTTTTATCAAAAAATTGACGATGATAACTCAAATTCAATTGATTGGCACGCTGCGGTCGTATGGTCTTACTACTTGGTAACCAGACACTTGCGGGGTTGTTGACAAATGAAGAAGGCAATAATTGCAGGTATTGAATGGTTCGATTGTAGGCAAAAGTAATTTCTGATTGTGCATCAATTTTTCGGGTCAACGATAGTCGAGGTTCAACGCCGCCGTAATTTTTTATCAAGTCTCCTTTATCATAATAAGTAGAGTCTATTTGATTGCCCAAATCGTCGTAATCATAGATAAAATTTCCCGCTCCCAATACATTTAATATGGATAAATGTAGCCCTGCATTTAGTTGCCATTTTTCGTTGATTGCCCAATTAGCGGCAGCGAAAATCCCCGTTTCCCAAGCATACCGCCGGGAAGTTCCACTTGTTATTTCCTTAGTATTGTTGTCAATTACATTGCCTGGTAGAAAGCTATGATAAATTAAACTACCGCCAAATTTTATACTCAAATCGGGGTTTTGAAATAAGTGAAAAGTTGATTTTAAATTAATATCATTTATCTTAGTTTGTAAGGCAAAATTGGAGGTTACGGTATCATCAAAAAGCCCCAATAAATCCGTCGAAGATTTGAAATCAAAATCACTCACAATAATTGAAGTATTGCAAAAAAGTCGATTGCTAAACAGGTGATTCCAACGTCCAGTAAAGGTATTATTGCCCCAAACCACGGAGAATTGTTCTTCTCCCCGAAAGACATCCCGCCCGTTGTATGCCGAAAAATAGAGGCGGTCTTTTTCCCCAATTTTATAATTAAATTTCGTATTTAAATCATAAAAATATAGGTCATTTTGTGGACCACTAATGAATGGTTTTACCAATAAATCAAGGTATGTCCTTCGACCTGCAAGCATAAATGAGCCTTTGCCTTTGAACAGTTGACCTTCTAGTTTCAATCGCGACATTAACAAGCCTGTACCTCCCGCAATTCCGAATTTTTTGTTGTTTCCTTCGTCCATTCTAATATCTAAAACAGACCCTAAACGTCCCCGATATTCAGTGGGAATTACGCCCTTTATTAACCGCACATCCTTGATAGCATCTGGATTGAAAATCGAGAAAACACCCAACAAATGCGACAAATGATAGACGGGGGCTTCATCTAATAAAACCAAATTATGGTCACTCGAACCACCCCGTACGCTAAAACCTCCACTACCATCACCTGTCATTTGTACGCCCGGCAAAAACTCCAGATTCCTCACTAAATCAGATTCTCCCAAAAGCGTAGGCATCTTGGATAGATTATTTAAATCAACTCGTTGGTTTTGTTCATGCTGTGGAACAGATTTTTCTTTCGTGTTTCCTTTAACTACTATTTGAGTCAACTCATTTTCGTAAATATTTAAATCGATATTAAGTAATTGACTTTCAGTTACTTGCATTGATTTAGTGTTGTTTTCATAACCTAAATAAGAAGACACTACTTCGTATTCTCCCTCTGGAATCGTAATCGCATAAAAACCATATTCATTCGTGTAAACACCAATTTCTAAAGGATAAATAAAGACCGTTCCACCAATCAATTCTTCCCCCGTTTGAGTATCCCGTAAGTAACCGTGAAGTGTCCATTTTTGCTTTTTATTAAACTCATTTTCTGACAAGTTTTTAGTATCTTTTGGAGCTAAAATAATCCGACTGCCTTGAGGCAAATACGTCATTGGAGCATCTTTGAAAAGCAAGGAAAGTACTTCTCGAATCGGCGTAGATGTCACCGTAAGGGTGTACGTTTTTGTAGGTAAAAAATCATTGGCATAAGAGAATTTACAATCGGCAATTTTTTCAATTTTTTCGAGGGCTTCTTGGCAAGTATTTTCTTTTAAAATTAAGTCGATTTTTTGATTTAGAATATTGGATTTGTTTTGGGTAAATGATTGATTTGAGATAAAAAGGGAAACAGCAGTTAAAAAGATGTATTTTAAATATAAATGAGATTTTTTTAATAGAAATAGCGTTTGTTTTTCCCAAAAGGAAGTATTGAAAAGGAGTGATTTATTTGGTTTTATCTGTTGAATCATATAGATTTTTTGTGTAATGAAATTCGATGCAGGTATCCGATAACGGCAAGGTCTCTTATGATTACCCACTAAGTTAAAATTTGCTGAATTGGCACGGAGTGACAGACCTCTTGGTAGAAATATAGGTCATTTTTCCTTAGGCGCGGAGCGACTACCCCATTAAATCGTCAAATATAGTTCAATGGGGCAGTCGCTCTGCGCCTGAATTGTCAATAATCGACGTTTCTACCAAGCGGATAGTCGCTCTGCGCCTTGAAATTACCGATTTTTCAAGCCTTAAAACTTGACGTGTCCGTATGGATGGTTAATCATAAGACCCGCAAGGGCTATCGGATACCCAAATGGTACACATTTTTTATAGATTCGAACTTGGGTGTCCGATAGCGCTGCACGTATCGGATACCTATTTTCAAAACCACACCCCAAATGAAATAGAAATGTTTGAAATAACAAAGTCCCATCCTATTTTTTCCCTTTTTTTAACGATTAAACGTCTTCAATTCCCGTTTTGCTAATTTTATGACAGGAAAAAATAGCCATTTTTAAAAAAGAATCAAACCAACCGCTATTTTTGGGGCAGATAGCAAAATATATATTTATTAAAAATCTGATTATCAGTAATTTACAATTTGTCAAATCAACTCATCAAACTTTGAGCATTTTTTGGCAATTACATACACACTATAAAATGAAGAAATTCTACTGGTTCTTTGCCCTTCTCATCTTCAGCGCAACCGCTTTTGCCCAACCTATTAACGATGAGTGTAGTGGCTTATTTGACCTTGGTGCTGCACCTATTTGTCCTGCCCCTGGATTGTACAACAACGTCGATGCCACAGAAAGCGACATTGGAAATGACAACTTTCCAGGCTGTTTCGTTGCAACGCCCGACCGCGATGTTTGGTTTTCTTTTGAAGCAGTGGCGACGGTTGCCAATTATGAAATTATTTTAACAGGAGCTTCTGACGGCATGATTCCTTCAATTGTCAATCCCCAAATTGCGATATATCGCGGTGATTGTGGCTTAGATGAATTGGTTTTGCTCGATTGTGTAAGTGCCGCTAATGGAGAAACAACGATTTCGACCGTATTAATGGGACTAACTCCTGGACTCGATTATTTTCTACGTATCAACGATTGGTCCGCTTCCGCAACACCGAATTCGGGGAGTTTTCAATTGTGTGTACAGGAACAAGTGATGACTGATTTTTTAATGACGGATGCCTCTGCGGATGTTTGTTCAGGGACGTTATTTGATTCAGGGGGAGCGGATGGAAACTATGGGAATAACGAAGATTTGACCTTTACAATCTGTCCGACTGACCCACATGGTTGCATTCTTTTTACATTGGATGAGTACGCGATTGAAGATAATTTTGATGAAATGTCTTTCTACGATGGAGACAATACCAACGCGCCTTTATTGGGTGAATTGACAGGTTTAGGTAGCAACGGCGGTGCGCAAATGGGCGTTTGTTATCAAGTGGCAGCGTCGAGTGGTTGTTTGACCGTTTTATTTGATTCCGATAATACCCAAAATTTTAGCGGCTTTGTTGGACATTGGGAATGCACGACCGAAGATTGCCCGAACGATGCAGCATTGACTGTGATTAGTGGTGGAAATGAAACAGATTTAGCAGCCAGTTTTTCCAGTCCGCTGATGGACATTACTGTCACCAATATCAATTGTGACAATCAGGCTTACGGAACTTTCAACGCCACGGATGCCACTAATTTAGGCATTGATGACGGTATTTTATTAACAACAGGCGTAGCAGCTGAGGCAGCCAATGCAGCTTCCTTTTTTGCAAATAATGACCTCAATGAAGACGGTGACCCCGATTTAAATTTTTTAAACCAAACTCAAGGAAATGGCATGACCACCGATGATGCTTGCATTGTGGAAATGGACGTTTTTGTCAAAACTGACCGTTTGCAATTTGACTACGTGATGGGTTCGGAAGAGTATAAGCAGCAATTTTCGCAGTTTAGTAATGACTTAGTAGGAATTTTGATTTCTGGGCCAGGCATCACAGGTTTGCCTGCTTTGAATGGACAAGAGAACATTGCGGAGATTCCAACAACGGGCGAATTGGTGCAAGTACAAACCATCAATGCCAACGACAATTGGCAGTATTATCGAGACAATAACAATAGTCAAAGTATTGCTTATAATGGTCTGACAACGGGTTTTATGGGACAACCAAAACCACTGACTGCTGTGCGCCAAGTAATGCCTTGTCAAACTTATCAAGTGAAAATAGCGATTGCAGATATTGACCAAAATGATGATTCTGGTTTCTTCGTTTCACCTTCTTCGGCTGGTGTTCCAGAGATGCAAGTGAATTTCAATACAGGCATTGACTATTTAGTAGAAGGTTGTACCAATATCAGCGATGTTTTGGTTATTTCTTTGGAAAACCCGTCACCTGTTGATTTGACTTTTAATGTAGAAATTGGTGGAACTGCAGATTTATTTGATGATTATACCTTAAATATTCCTGACCAAGTAACGATAAATGCGGGCGAAACTAATTTGAGTTACGCCCTCACGAGTGTTGCTGATAACATCGCAGAAGGTACGGAAACCATTGAAATTGCCTTGGTTGCTGATTATGGTTGTGGTGCGATTGAATTGGCAGCGTTTAACATTGATTTGACCGAAGAATTAGTGGTTGATATTAATAATGGAGTCGATACGGTTTTCGTTTGTGAAGGCATCAATTCTACTCAACTAAATGCAGTTGGGGCAGCTGGCTATGCGTGGTCACCTGCCAATCTTTTTGACAATCCAAATAGTGCCAATCCAACCGTTGCGATTAATAATAGTCAAATGGTGACGGTGACGGGTTCGTTGGGAACGTGTACGGCGACGGATGAAGTTTTTCTACAAATAATCTCTCCTGAAGTCAATATTGAAATACAAAATGGTGGGGACAATCAACTTTGCCAAGGGGAGAATATCGTTTTATTTGCCAATAATAATGTTGGAAATTCGGGCTTAATTTGGACACCCAATCAGCCAATTCCTGATGCGACGACCTTGAATTTAACGCCTTCTTTTACCACAACTTATACCGCAACTGTTTCAACTTCAGGTTGTTCCGCTACCGATGAAATTACCGTAACGGTCGAACCATTTGCTTTTCCAATTTTGACCACGACAGACACTTTAATTTGTCAAAATTCCAGCGTCATTTTAGGAACGCCAGAAACAGGAACGGGTACGACTTACGAATGGACGCCCGCCGCGGGTTTGGACAATCCAACCGCTTCTAATGCGATTGCGACACCCGATGAAACGACGACTTATACTTTGGTGGCAACCAGTCCAAATGGCATTTGTACCGAAACAGCTTCCACCACAATTACTGTCCTACCTGCCGATATAAATATTGCCGAGGAATCTTTCAATATCTGTAAAGATGAAGCTGTCACCTTTACGGCAAATACTTCGACTAATGGCGTAGGATTAACTTGGTCACCTGCTGATTCTTTGAGTAGTACCACAGCAGAAACGGTTACTGCTAATCCATCCGTTTCGACTTGGTACGTCGCAACTTTGGAGGTTGGAGAATGTGTGGTAAAAGATTCCGTTTTGGTGCGGGTAGATTCGTTGCCAGATATGACAATTACGGCAATTCCTACGAAAGATTCCTATTGTGAAGGTGAAATTATCTCGTTCACTTCGCCAGGTTATGCCAACAATGACTTTTTAAATATCACGCATTCGTGGACGCCATCTGTCGGTGCGCAAAGTACCGATACGTTGCTAAATTATATAGTTTCTGCTACTGAAACAACGACTTATACTCGTGTTACGGTCAACGGTGCTTGTGAAAATACTTCTGAAGTTACGATTGAAGTTGTGCCAACACCAGTCATTACCGTCACGCCAAGTCAAGCAGTACTTTGCGAAGGTCAATCGGTGGAATTATTGGCAAGTAGCCCTGACATTACAGAGTTTGAGTGGGGTCCATCGGTCGGTTTGAGTTGTACTGAATGTCCAAATCCAACGGCGACACCGCCTGCTACCATTACGTATAATGTAACGGGTGAATTTATGGGTTGCCCTGCCAATGTGACGGTTTTGGTGGAAGTGACCGCAGGAATAGAAACGTCTTTGAATGACCAAGCAATTTGTCCAGAAACGCCTGCTATTTTAAATGGAACGCCAGAACAGCCGAACACTACTTATTTATGGACATTGGAAGACGGCACATTTTTTAGCGATGAAGCGCAGCCAGAAGTGGATGATTTAACGGAAACGACGATGTTTATTTTGACAGTTGACAATGGTGGTTGTGACCCTGTAACAGAGTCGATTACGATTACGGTGGTACAAGAACCGACCTTAACTTTAGATATTTCAGATGATTTGATTTGTCAAGGATTATCCACTACTTTAACCGCAAATGTGGATACGCCCGGCGGCACTTATTTATGGTCACCCAATGGAGAAACGGACAATTCAATTACGGTTTCGCCTAACGAAACTACTGAATATCAAGTGATTTATACTTCGCCTTTAGGTTGTTTTGTAACAACGCCTGATATGGGAACTGGAACGATTACGGTCACTCCATCTTTTGATTTAGATAGTTTAAATGCCAATCCAATTATGGGATTTGAAGGCGAAGATGTAACACTAACGGCCTTTATCAATCCAGATAGTACACAGCTAATTAATGGCATGTTTACGTGGAATGTGGCGGGCGAAAGTCCTTTTGAAACGACAGAAGAGAACAATGTGACTACTGAAAATCCACAAATTGATGATGACAATCAAACAGAAATTACGGTAACATATCAGGTATTGGTAACGGACGATGCGGGCTGTGTACAAACGGAAGAAGTGACCGTTACAGTCTTAAATAGTATCGCTGAAATGCCGAATGCCTTTACACCAAATGGAGATGGCAACAATGATGTTTTCAACTTGGTGCAGTCGCCGAACGTTGCGGTTTCGGATTTTCGAATTTACAATCGCTGGGGTAAAAAAGTATATGAATTATCTGAAAATTTGGATGGTTGGGATGGAAATATTGGTGGTGACCCAGCTGCTGCGGATGTTTATATTTATATTATTGAATATGAATTTGCGGGTGTGGTGGAGACGTTGAAGGGGGATGTGACGTTGATTCGGTAGAGATACAAAAGGTGCTTTTTCAGTGAGGGTAAAAAAACAATTTTTATTTTTTACCCTCTCTGAAAATTTTCTAAAATTAGCCTTAAAAATACTGCTTTGGAAAATGAAACTCCGTCAACTCACTATTCTTCACCGAAACATCCGCCCATTTTTTCGCTTTCGATTCAATCTTCACAATACCACAAGTCGGCAAATTCGCCAAATAACCATCTTCCTTGAAGTTATTAGCCAAAGAAGTAAACGTCGGATTGTGTCCAAAAACCAAAACCGTTTCATACTCATTATCCAAGGCTTCAATAATGTCCATCACCGTTTCTGGATACGCTTCGTAAATGTCTTTATTCTTAATAATATCTTTCTTTTTAATGCCCATTGCTTCCGCAAAATAAGTCGCCGTCGTATAAGCTCGATTGGCAGGACTCGCTACAATCGCATCCGCTTTCACCCCTTTTCCAGCCAACATTTTTGACATAAAAGGAGCATCTCGCAAGCCTCGCTTATTAAGTGGTCGGTCAAAATCCCGCAAACTCATATCTTCCCAACTTGATTTGGCGTGGCGAACTAAATAGAAGGTTTTCATATCTCTCAGTTTTTATAAATTATTTTGGTAACTCGGATTTTTATTTGATTTTGTGCTGTAAAACATTTCAATAAAAACGGCTAATAGATAGACTTGTTTAAATTATCACAAGAACAAATAAAAAAAACGCCATCAAAAATTAATCTGATGGCAATACTAATCAAAAAACTTTAGGTAAAAAACTAAAAATATACTTTATTCATTTTCAAGGGCTGTGCCAAGTCAATTAATTTGCTGAAAATCAACTGTTTAAATAGATGAAACAAAAGTAGATTACATCAGATTTTGTCCACCACCGAACGACGTTGTTCGATTACGAACAGTTTAATAAGGGAATTTTACCGTTATCTTACCAATTCAAAATATTTGTGCCGTTTCTTTGTACTGGATTTTAAAATCCAATTTTCATAAAAAACAAAATTCAACAGAATGAAAAACGGACTCACTCTTCTTCTAATAGCGTTATTTTTTGCTGCTTGTCAAGAAGCACCAAAAGAAAAAACAGCTGCCAAAGAAACTGAAAAAATAGCTCCAGTCAATACGGATACCTTGCGATATGAGCAAGAAATTCATTTGAAAAACTTGCGTCAAATGACTTTTGGGGGTGACAATGCGGAGGCTTACTTCAGCTTTGACAATACACAATTGGTCTTCCAAGCGAGCAACAAATCTTGGGGTGTTGACTGCGACCAAATCTACGTAATGCCCGTCAATAAAGGGACGGAAGGTAACAAACCACCTTTGTTGAGTACGGGGAAAGGGAGAACAACTTGTTCTTATTTCATGCCAGGCGATACGACCATTTTGTACGCATCAACTCATTTGGGAGATGAAGCTTGCCCAGAAGCACCGCGTTCTGTCAACGGAAAATATGTGTGGGGCATCTTTCCTGATTTTGATATTTTTGTAGCAGATTTGGAAGGCAATATTGTTAAGCAATTGACGGATGCGCCAGGGTATGATGCAGAAGCAACGGTTTCTCCAGACGGCAAAAAAATCGTTTATACTTCTACTCGTTCTGGTGATTTAGAGTTATGGACAATGGATATTGATGGCTCAAATCAAACGCAAGTGACCAGCGGTTTGGGATATGACGGTGGGGCATTTTTCTCTCCAGATAGTAAAAAACTATTGTTCCGAGCATCTCGTCCACAATCGGACGAAGCCCAAAAATCTTACAAGGATTTATTGAAGCAAAACGTGGTACAACCGACTGATATGGAATTGTATGTTTGTAATGTAGATGGGTCAGATTTGCAGCAGATTACAAAATTAGGAGGAGCGAATTGGGCACCGTTTTTTCATCCTTCTGGTGAGAAAATTTTGTTTGCATCCAATCACCATATTGAAGGTGGTCGGCAGTTCAATTTGTTTATGATAAATGTAGATGGAACGGGTTTGAAGCAAGTAACTTTTGATAAAGGTTTTGATGCGTTTCCAATGTTTTCGCCGGACGGTAAGATGTTGGCATTTTCGAGCAATCGGAATAATGGCGGGACGCGAGATACGAATGTTTTTGTGGCGGAATGGGTGGAGTAATAAAGAATTAAGAATTATTTAGGAGGGAAATTGAACTGAAACTGGAAAGGAACTTAGGATTTTGAGATTGAACTTTTTAGGTAGAGTTACTTTTTTGCTCAAATGGAAAGTCGCGATTTTAAATTAGTGTTGAGAGTATCGAAAACATTCTGTTTGCGTAAGTCGTGAATTGGAATGTTATTTAATTCTGTATAAAAAGACTATTTCTACATACGCAAACAGGATGTTTGCGGTACATTCAGCTTAGCAATTAAGGAGGTTACTTCAAATAACCTCCTTAATTTATTTCAAAAACAAACGCACTTATTTCACTATCGCAAAATCTCCCGTATAAGTTTCCAAAATTCCATCCTGCCGTTCCACCGTCAACGTATAAACATAGACTGCTCGTGGTGCAGGCTTACCTCTAAATTGACCATCCCAACCTAAGTATACTTGATTTGGTGGAAAATTTTGCCGAGTATATAGTTGATTTCCCCAGCGGTCAAAAATGGTGAAATCTGCAATTTTTTTGATGTTCTTTTTTGTAAAAACGGACAAATAATCATTGTCACCATCGCCATCAGGAGAAAAACCGTATTTGGTTTCATCTTCGGCGATAGGGTCTTCAGGTTCATCAACTGTGGTGAAAGATTGTTCGACACATGCATCGGCATCTCCTTGGCCATTATATGGAGTTATGGCCACATAAACCGTGGTGCCGTACGGTAATTCTTCCGGTAGCGTGAATGAAGTCAAAAGTCCCACATCCTCGTCTTCCAAAATGACTTCATTCGATTCAGAACGAATAGCTATTCGATATCCGTCAGCATTATCCACTTCTTCCCATGTAATTGTGGTATTTATGGGGACATCACTTTGATTATTTATGGATGATGTCAAAGCTGAACAGGAAGGAAGGCTCGGCGTGGCGGAAACAATTGTAAAACTTTGAGGTGTATCACATCCCACCGCATCGCCGGTTGTATTAAACGGGACAATGGTCGGAGACCGTTTCTCCGTAATCGAAATCACCGGGCAGCGTGAATGAAGTTCCTGAAATATCCTGGTTGGTAATATCATTGACGGTGCTAGTGTTTCCATCTATGGAAACTCTATACCCTGTAGCAGCGGCAACGGCATCCCAAGAAATACTTCCTATATTAACTGCGACATCGGTTGCATCCGCTAGCGGACTTTCCAAA
>ENA-ORXM01004078-ORXM01004078.1-marine-metagenome-genome-assembly--contig:-NODE-4078-length-13404-cov-3.991971_pt1 | contig 13404 bp, 10 predicted proteins | sample MGYA00237867_ERZ511480 | MGnify/ENA primary metagenome ERZ511480 (study PRJEB26309, sample SAMN06266103) | marine metagenome | isolation source: Algal blade | place: United Kingdom:Sidmouth, United...
TTTTGTTAATTATTGTCAACATTGGAACAATGTACTGGGTACTTAGTTTTTAAAGAAAATAGAAAACACTCTTTTTGAAGTATTCTGATAAAAAGCACTAAAAAATAAATAGGACTTACTACATTTGATAGTATAAAATTTAAACTCAAAATTTAGACAAGCATAAAAACTTCCAAATGAAACAACTAATCGAATGCGTTCCAAATTTTAGTGAGGGACGTGATATGGGAATTATCAAACAAATTACAGACGAGATAGAACGCATTGAAGGCGTGAAACTATTAGACGTAGATCCAGGGAAAGCAACGAATAGAACGGTAGTAACTTTTGTTGGAGAACCTGATGCAGTTGTAGAGGCGGCTTACCAAGCGATCAAAAAGGCAGCTGAGCTGATTGATATGCGCCAGCACAGTGGAGAACATCCTAGAATGGGCGCAACGGATGTTTGCCCATTTATTCCAATTGCAAATATTACCATGGACGAAACCGTGGTTTATACCCAAAAACTAGGAGAAAGAGTAGGTGCCGATTTAGGCATTCCAATCTTTTTGTATGAAGCTTCTGCAACAGATTCTCGTTGGAAAAATCTAGCAAATATTAGATCAGGAGAGTATGAAAAAATGGAGTCTAAATTCAAGCAAGATGATTACAACCCTGATTATGGACCTAACAAATTAAATGTTACGGCAGGTGTAACGGCAATTGGTGCACGGGACTTTTTGATTGCTTATAATGTCAATCTAAATACAACCTCAACTCGTCGAGCTAATTCTGTTGCCTTTGATGTTCGAGAAGCAGGACGTGTCAAGCGAGAAGGAAATCCAGTAACAGGCAAAATCATGACCGATGCCAATGGCGAAACACTTCGAGAAGAAGGAGCTTGTAAGGCAGTTAAAGGAATTGGTTGGTATATTGAAGAATATGGTATCGCCCAAGTTTCAATGAACTTGACAGATATAAAAGTAACGCCCTTTCATATTGCGTTTGAAGAATGTTGCAAGTCTGCGAATGCAAGAGGTTTGCGTGTGACAGGTTCTGAATTGGTAGGATTAATGCCTTTGAAGGTGATTTTGGATGCAGGAAAATATTTCTTGAAGAAACAAGATCGCTCTACTGGTATTTCAGAAGCTGAAATTATTAAAATTGCGGTCAAAACAATGGGTTTAGATGAATTAACGCCCTTTGATCCCAACAAAAAAATTATAGAATATCTATTGGCAGCAGAAGAGGCAACGCCTTTGTTGGATATGACATTGCCTGCTTTTGCCAATGAAACAGCTTCGGAAAGTCCAGCTCCTGGAGGTGGTTCCATTGCTGCTTATGTCGGTGCATTAGGCGTTTCTTTAGGAACAATGGTGGCTAACTTGTCGTCGCACAAGCGTGGTTGGGACGATCGTTGGGAAGAATTTTCTGATTATGCAGAAGAGGGACAAATCATCAAAGATCAGTTGTTGCGAATGGTGGACGAAGATACCAATTCTTTTAATGGAATTATGGATGCTTTCCGTTTACCAAAAGGCAATGATGCTGAAAAAGCAGCTCGTCAAACAGCAATTCAAGAAGCAACAAAGTATGCCGTAGAAGTTCCCTTGAAAGTGATGGAAACTGCTCTAAAAAGTATGCAAATGATTCAAAAAATGGCAGAAATAGGAAATCCTAATTCTGTAACGGATGCTGGTGTTGGCGCCTTGTGTGCCCGTACGGCTGTTTATGGTGCTTATTTGAATGTAAAAATCAATTTGGGTGGTCTCAAAGACAAAGATTATGTTGCAACAACTTTGAGTAAAGCCAATGGCTTATTAAAAGAAGCCAACGAAACAGAAAAACGAGTGCTAGCAATTGTAGATAGTAAGTTATAATATCTTTAAACGTAGGTTAATTTGCGTTTAAAAAAAGAAGATTTAAGAGCTTAAAAAAAGCCTGTTTTTATCATAAAAATGGCTTGTTTTAAGCTCTTGTTGTTTGATAAATAGGCGATTGAATAAATGTTTTATTCTTATTAATAAATAAGGGGCTTAGAGCAAGAAAAACCAATGGACTTTTAAGTTTTCTCAAGGATCAATACTGCTTTATATCAAAAAATAGGCAAAAAATTAGTAGACTCTTATTATCTTTGCAGGACTGTTGACAAGAGTCAGCTTAATACAAACACAAACATCATTATCTCTACAAAAATGTATCGTATGAAATGCCTATCCTTGACCATTTTGGTTTGGATGCTTTTAGTTGCTAGTTTAGTGGCTCAAACTTCTACCAATCCACGGATTTATAATACCTCAAATCAGTTATTATCAAACAATTTTTTAGAAAGCACAATAACTCCTTCTTTTGCACCAGCTAGTACTACTTGTAGTGTGACAATTGATAGTGTTCTTAATGTTGGTTGTAATGGAGACAGTACAGGAGCTATTTATACAACAACAGTTGTAGATACTTCTTCTTGTACATCTAGTGTGGTTGCGTTGAATGAGTTTATGTATAATCCGAATGCTCTTCATCGGGATGGTTTAGATCCTTATGCAGGAGAATACATTGAGTTGATAGGACCAACAGGAATGGATATTAGTTGTTATGTTCTAACAGATGGAGATTGGACGATAACATTACCAGCAGGAAGCATCATTCCACCAGATGGTTTTTTTACCATTGGAAACGATTCTATTTGGGGAACAGGAACCTTTGATTTAGATGCGGAGAATTGTAATTGTTTTACCGATGTAGGTGGAGGACTGTTAATCTTAACAAATTCGAATGGAGAATATGTAGCATTATTTGACGCTGCAGGTACTTTTTTGCAGGGGGTTATTTATGGCACTCCAACGGTTGTTAATAGTCCGCCAACAACTCCAACAGCAATTACTACCGTCGGAACAGCAGGTTGCCCAGCATCTGTAACTATACCAACAGCCGTTTCTTTTGAAACGGCACCAGGTGGTGTACCGGATGAGGTTTCTTTAATTCGTAGCCCTGATGGTTCTGGAGCTTGGGTAACACAAGTAGGTGGCTCTTTGAATGCTTGTAATAATGCTAGCACAGGAACGAATACGGTAAGTTATTTATGGAGTAATGGAGACACTACAGAAAATATATCAGGCTTGCCTGCTGGAACTTATACAGTTACTTTAACAAGTAGTAGTGGTTGTACTGATACCGCAACTTATACCATTACGGAACCTGCTGTATTGGTCGCCATAACCAATGCTACGACTACAGGTTGTGTAGGAGATTCAACAGGAACAATTGATTTAACGATAACAGGAGGAACAGGCTCTTATTTATATAATTGGTCTAATGGAGCAACAACGGAGGATTTGAGCCTGTTGTCTGTTGGGAATTATTGTGTAACAGTTGTAGATAGCAATATTTGTATGATAACAGCTTGTGATTCGATAGAAGAACCCACTTTTATGATTCCTGTAGATACCTTCTATATTGGTCAAGGAGATACTGTTCAGTTGCAAGTAAACACAAATGTAACTACCCTCAATTGGACACCATCTGGAACCTTGAGCAATGCTACAATTGCAAGTCCATTGGCTTTTCCTTCAACCACGACTACTTACTACATAAATACACCAACATCATTAAGTACAAATCTTGTTGTTAATGGAGATTTTGAAAATGGTAATGTTAGTTTTTCAAGCACCTATACGGTAGGTACAGGGGGTACTTGGGGCTTATTGTCTAATGAAGGTACTTATGTAGTGAATACAAATGCTAATAATACACACACTAATTTTTCTTCTTGTACAGATCACACTTTAGGTACTGGGAATTATATGGTTATTAATGGGGCTACAATTGCCAATCAAACAATTTGGTGTCAGACGGTTAATGTTACTCCTAATACCAATTATCAATTAAGTACTTGGGTGACTTCTGTTGAAGCTACAAATCCAGCTAATTTACAGTTTACAATTAATGGTATTGATATAGGAAATCCATTTACGGCAAGTACGACAACTTGCCAATGGGATCAATTCTTTAGTACTTGGAATTCGGGTACAAATACAAGTGCTACCCTGTGTATCACGAATCAAAATGTTGGTAATAGTGGTAATGATTTTGGCTTAGATGATATTGAGTTTAGAGCTATTTGTAGCTTAAGCGATTCAATTGTTGTGATCGTAGATTCGCTAAACGCAAGTTTAGCGACTGTAAATCCATTGTGTAATGGAGATACAACAGGAAGTATTATTACAACAGCAGCAGGTAATTATAACTATTTGTGGAATACAGGAGACACAACAACTAATTTAACAAATATTGGAGCAGGAACGTATATGTTAACGGTTTCATCTGGATCTTGTCAAGATACACTTTCTACTACCTTGACAGAACCAACTGTAATTGCTTTGAGTTTGTCTAGTTCTACCAATCCTAGTTGTAATGGAGATACAACAGGAGCCATTGTTGTAACAAATAGTGGTGGAACAATGCCTTATACTTATTCTTGGTCGAATGGAGCAACGACACAGAATTTAAATAACATATCAGCAGGTTCCTACAACTTGATATTAACAGATGACAATCAATGTACAGCACCTTTATCTATTGCCTTGACAGAACCATCTGCTATTAGTGTTTCTTACAGTACGACAAATGTTAGTTGTGGTGGTTCGAATGATGGAACTGCGTCAGTTACACCAGCAGGAGGAACGCCTGGATATACCTACCTTTGGGACGTAACAGCGAATAATCAAACTACTGCTACAGCAATCAACTTAGCGACTAATACTTATTCTGTAACAGTGACAGATTTAGAAGGTTGTACAACAGAAGCAAATGGTGTTTTTGTAAACCCAGGTATTCCTGTAGATAGCAATGATGTTCCATTAGTTGTTGTAACAGGTACCTTAGATTGTGCCTTAAATCCTGTTGGATCTTTAGAAATTAATACTGCAAACACTTATAATTACTTATGGAGTAATGGAGAAACGAGTAGAAGTGTAACTAATTTGCCTGCTGGAACGTATTCTGTTACCGTGACCAATGGTTTGGGTTGTACTTATGTACAAACGGCTAATATCAATAGCCCATTTGTACCAACGATTAATCCATTTATTGTAAACGCAGGATCAACAAGCACAGCGGTTACCGCAGGAACTACGGTTAATATTAATGGTGGTAACGATCAATCTTTCCAAGGGGTAATGTACAACTGGACAAGTTCAAGTGCAGATGTCGATATTGCTACATCAACAACACATACAACTACTGCGATGTCTACTATTACAGGTGCTTATGTATTGACTTTAACTGCAACAGCTAATGACAGTACAGCTTGTCAAGATACAGGAAGTGTTGTCTTAAATGTAGAATCTGTTTACTTTGGAATGCCAAATGCCTTTACACCCAATGAAGATGGTGTTAATGATTTGTACCGTCCAACAGGTTTAAACGGAGACGATATTATTACATTTAGAGTATACAATCGTTGGGGACAAGAGGTGTATAATGGAGATAGTTTGGAGAATATGGGATGGGATGGTCGTTTTCAAGGTGCTGAACAACCAACAGAGGTGTATCTATTTGTATTGGAATATAAATTAGGTGCGAACTCAGAAGCTAAAGTTCATAAAGGAGAATTTTCTTTGATACGATAGTAATCTGAAAATTTGAAGATTAGCCAATTTGAAGATATTCTTATTTTTCAAATTGGCTAATTATTTTGTTAGGCAAGTCTTAGCACTTACTTAATTCTAAACAACTTCTTAGTAATAATCAAAAAAAATGCAGGTACAAACTAGAGTTTGTACCTGCATTTTAAGTTTTGAAAGGGCATTAACTTAGACTGCTTGCTCTTCGCTAACTCTCAATTGAAAACCATTACCATGAATGTTAATAATTTCAATTTTGTCATCTTGTTTTAAGTATTTACGAAGTTTTGTGACAAATACGTCCATACTACGTGCTGTAAAGTAGTTGTCTTCGCCCCATATTTCTTTTAGGGCAATACTTCTTGGCAAAATATCGTTCATATACAAACAGAACATACGTAATAGTTCTGATTCTTTGGGCGAAAGTTTGTCTTTATTTTCATTATTATCATAGGTAAGAATACGCAATGGATAATTGAAATGATATTTGCCAATATTAAATTCTTTGGCTTCTTGTTTTTTGCGTTCGGGTTTTTGGCTTCTTTTTAGAATCGCTTGAATACGATATAGAAGCTCTTCGGGGGCAAACGGCTTTGGGATATAATCATCGGCACCAGCTTGGAAACCTTTGATAATATCATCTTTCATTGTCTTAGCGGTCAAGAAAATAATTGGCACTGCTTGATCGATTTCACGTACATCTTTGGCTAGAGTAATACCATCTTTTTTAGGCATCATCACATCAAAAATACATAAATCAAAGGTGTCTTTTTGGAATCGGGTTAAACCAGCTTCACCATCCATTTCTAGAACAACATCATAGTCATTCATTTCTAGATAAGAACGAAGCACATCTCCAAAATTCTTGTCATCTTCTACTAATAGAATTTTACCTTTTGTGTCCATAATATATTTATGTTTTTATTGCGAGTAGTAATGTTTCTGTTAAAATTATAATATATGGGATTCTAACTACTCTACAAAAAGAGTGCGAGTTCTGCATTTTGGGCGAAAAAAAAACGTTTCTTAGGATTTTGTTAAGAATATTTTGAAAAAAAAGGCGTTAAAACGCTTTTTTTGAACTAAATATTGTCTTGGACAGAAAAATATTTTTTTTGAAATTTGAAATTTAAGCACATCAAACAAGATATTTTATCAAATTGATGTATTTTTAGCGTTAATAAATAATCTTATAAATAAGGTTTTAAGGCATGAGAGTAAAATTAAAAGACTGCGAGCAATATATTTTTGCAACAACTATAAAAGTTAGAATTACAGATTTAAATTATGGTGGACATGTTGGTAATGAAATGATGTTGATTTTTGCCCAACAAGCAAGAGTAGATTTTTTGAATAGCTTGGGTTATGGAGAATTGACCTTGGCAGGCAAAGGAATTATCATGACCGATGCTGTAGTTTTGTACAAATCAGAAACATATGCTGGGGATGAATTGAAGGTTGAAGTGGCTATAGATGACTTGACTAGTATTGGTTTTGACTTGCATTATAAAGTAAGTAATACGCAGACAAATCGAGAAGTAGCAAGAGTGAAAACAGGAATTTTGTGTTTTGATTATAATGAAAAGAAAATTGCTTCTATTCCACAAGAGGTACTAGACAAAATTAATGCCTTACTATAATGAGAAAAAGGTCAGAACCCAATCAAAAGACAATCCAACATGCTGAAATAGGAACCGTTATTTTTAAGAAAAATTCTCGTTCAAAACGGATTACCTTAAAGGTGAAAGTAGATGGTACTGTCATCGTTACCTTACCAAAATCGATCGCTTACAAAACGGCAGAACCCATCTTACATCAAAATATTGCTTGGGTAAAAGAGCAGTTAAAAAAAGCAAAAGCCAGTCAACAAACAAAACTATTATCTTTCAATAGTAGCTTCCAAATTCGAAATAAAATCCTTCAAATTCTTCCACATGATCGAGAACAGTTGATGGTTTATAGTGATACTTATAAAGTAGAACTTTTAGTTCCTAAAACTTGGGACTTGTCTACAAAAGAAGTGCAAGAGCAGCTTCAATACACGATAACTGAAATTTTGAGACAAGAAGCTAAAAATTACTTGCCCAAACGTACCCAAGATTTAGCAAATCAAAAAGGTATTTTAATCAATGCTATTCGAGTTAAAAAAGTTAAAACTAGATGGGGAAGTTGCTCCTCCAAAAGCAATATCAATTTGTCTTTATATTTAATGCTGTTGCCTGATGACTTGATTGATTATGTGATTATGCATGAACTAGCCCATATCAAATACCAGAATCACAGTACTGCTTTTTGGAATCATTTGGAATATTTATTACCAGGGGCAAAAGTCTTGGACAAGCAACTAAATACCTATCGTATTCCATTTTTATAAGCCTAATAAATCCGCGCCTTCTTCTCCGATTAGAGAACCAATTGCAATCCCCATTCCGCCCATTCGCACAGCAATAGCAATATGATCACTAAGCTTTTGCACCAAAGGCTTCTTTGCAGAACCAATCCCCATGATGCCACTCCACCAATAATCAATTTCTACGTCTTGGTTAGGCAATATTGTAGTTTTTAAGAAGTCAGTCAAATAGGCTTGAATATCGGCAGAAAATCCAAATTCATTGGTTGTTTCCCCTTCTAGATCTAAATGTCTTGCTCCTCCCAGTAAGATTCTATTCTCAATATTTCTAAAATAAACATAGCCTTTGTGATAATGAAAACAGCCTTGAATGGGTAATTCAGCAATTGGTTTGGTAATAAGAACTTGATTGCGAGCAGGGCGAACTTTTAATTCTGGAAATAATTTGTTGGCAAAACCATTGGTAGCAACTAGTACTTTGTTAGCTTGAAAAGACCAATCTTGAGTAGTCATTACTTCAACTATAGAATTATTTTCTTGAAGGTCTTTGATCGCTAGCCCATTTAGTATCGTAATGTTTTGTTGTTGTGCTAACTTTAGTAAGCATTGCATCATCTTTCCTGTATGAATTTGCCCTTCTGCTTTGTTCCAGATGAGCTGCTTTACGTCCCCAAATCCAAAATTATCAATAGCAGCATTTTTAATACTAAAGGTATCTTTTATCCCAACAATAGGACTGAGCTTTTCATTGAGTTGCTCTATATTAGAAACGCATTCTTCAAACAATACTTGATCAGAGGCTTTAAATACCTCATAGTTTCCATGTTGAAAATAGTCCATATTTTGACGCCCAACACGTGCTTGCAAACGCTGCAAACCCAACCAGCGTTTTTCCAAAATACCGAATACAAAATCTTCGGCTTGTGTTTCTAAATCGTCTAGTAATTCTGATACAGAACCAAAGCAAGAAAAGCCTGCATTTTTAGTGCTTGCTCCAGAAGGAAAGGTGCCTCTTTCGGCAATGACAACATTCAAACTAGGTGTTTTTTCTTTTAAGTGCAAAGCGGCACTTAAGCCTACGATTCCACTACCAATGATCAATACATCAATGTTTTTTAGGAAGGTTTCTTTTTCCCAGTAGCTTAGGTTTTGCATGATTTGGTTATTTTTAGAGAGGATTTATTAATATTTTCCAGTTTTTTTCTCGTTAATAATATAGACTGTAGCTCTTGCTTTGCCTAGTTTTTTTACAAGCCCTTCTTCATTTAGATAGCTTAAATCTTTTTTTAAAGTATAAGGAGTGTAATTACTTAAAGAAGAGGTAATATCACTGATTTTGGTAGGTTGATTTTCTTTAATGAATTTTAGAACTATTTTTTGTCTTTCATTCAGATAACTTTTCTTATCCCTGATTTGAGAATATCTTTCTTCCAATTTCTGGATAGTAGCTTCTAGCGTTCTTAGAAAGAAAAGAATCCACTCACCAATCTTTTCTTTCTGAGTTCCTCTATGTTTTTGGCAATTCATTAAGGCTTTGTAGTAATCTTTTTTTCTTTTTTCAATTTCAATCTCCATTGAAGCATATTTCATGAAATCATAATCACTTTTTAAAAGTAGGAGTGTAGTTAAAAGTCTTGATAATTTTCCATTTCCATCTTGGTATGGGTGAATAGATAAAAATTCATAAACGAAGGTAGCAATAGTTATTAAAGGATGAATTTCTTCACTTTCAAGATTATTCTTTGTCCAAGAGAGTAGGTTTTTCATTTCATCTTTTACTAAAAAAGGCTCTGTTGTATTAAATATAACCTTTTGGTTACCTTCAGGATATTTTGCAACAACTTTATTCGATAGCTTTTTATACTTACCTCTATGGGACTCATCCTTTAGACTAGCCTGTAATAATAATTTATGCAAGTGATGGATGTGATTTTCTTTAATTTCGACAGCATCAAAAGAATCCAAAAGGAGACTAAGTACTTCATAATAACCAAAAACCTCTTGCTCATCCTTAGTCTTGAAAGAACTTATTTTTATAGAATCAATTAAATTTTTGACCTCTTTATTCGTAAGTGTTGAACCTTCTATTCTAGTAGAAGATCCTATGCTCTCAATAGTAGCGATTAATTTTAGTTCTTTTAAGTAGATGGATTCTTTTACTTCTAAACCAGTCCACTTACCCTTGAATTTATCAATAAAAGCTATTTTTTTAATTATATTTTGACTTGTTTTAAAATCGAATGTGAGTTTAGATTCCATGAATTAGATTATTTGATTTTTATCCGTTTTTTATTCGAAAATAAAGAATTAAATCAAATTATCTGATTTTTATTCGATTTTTATTCGATTTCACACATAGTGTTTTAAAAACAACTATATTAATTTATTATTTTCTAATAAAAGTACTAAGATTAAAGGTTATGTAAGTTGCTGACAATTCTAATTCAATCGTGAGAGCATACACAAAATTTACTTACATAACCTTTATTAGTGAGAAGCTTTCCTTTCATTTTTTATCCCCAAAATGTTTTTATAGAATCTATATCTCTTTTTATTTTAATTGAAACGAATGATTTGGCTTATTCTATTGAAATTTTGACGGCTCAAAAAAGGATAAATACTTTTCGTCTTCATCAATAAATAAGTCCCCATTATCTAAATTCGAATAGATGGTAAATTCTCTTTTAGCTTCTTCAAATTCGCCTAACTCAAACAATACTTGACCTCTTCTAAATCGGACAAAAGGATTGTCCTGACCAGAAAAAATTTCTAGACTTTCATTCCAATACTTTAGTGAAGCCTTAAAATTATTCATCAACCAATAAGTATCAGCAATTGCAACTATAAACCAAAGTGTTGCCTCATAATCACGCTTTGGATTAGGAACAGTATCTAATCCTTGCTGAAAAACTTGAATAGCTTCTTCCTCTCTTCCTTCATCTACAAGTTTGTCACCATAAATAGCTAAAGCATCGATCTTTTGAGCAATAGAATCTGATAAAAAGCAGGCTTCAAATGCTTCTTTAGAAACGGCTTGTTTCAAAATCTCTCGGAAATTCTCATCTGTAATCTCTATATTATTTTCCTTGCAATATAATTTTAGCTTAGTGGAGATTTTTTCAGATAAATCCATGTGTTCTGATTTTGTGATTGAATATCAGCGCATTATAATTTCGATCTTTATAACTAGTTATAATTATTTCAATGATAAATAGGAGAATACCTTAGTCTAGCCTTGATAAGCCTCATCCTGTGCAATATTGCTCAACACCCAAGAAAAATCACCCAAATTCGTCTTGGTTCCACAATAACCACAAACAGAAGTGTCACTCATATTATCAGCAGGAGCACCACAGTTGGGGCATTGCGTAGCATTAAATTCACTTTCAGGTTTTTCGACGCCAATTTTTCGAATGAACGTCCAATATTCTGTAAAGCGTCTAGGTGATCGTTTGTTGCCACCAATTAGGCGACCATTGTTATCTTCGGTATAATCAATGGCAGAAGCGAAGACTCGGACGGTAATGGATTCATAATTATTATCAATCGTAATACGAGCAGGTTCAATGTGCTCCAATGTAATGTTTTCTAAACGATTGAAGTATTTTTTTTCTTTATACAAGTGAATCCAAAAAGCATTAGCTTCGTAGAGTCGATCACTCAACAAGTGGCGCACCGATTTCCAATTGTCTCGATCTGACCAAGCTTTGTACATAGTTTGGAAAGTCGTTTCCACTACCTTTTCCATAAAGATGCCCCAATAAGCAGCAGGATCTTCTAAGTTGTGTAAGGCAATGAATTGAGCCCCTTTTTCTTTCAAATAAGGATCAATAATGGTTGATGCATTGTTGCCGACTTCTGGCGCATAAGTTCCAAGGGCATCTGCTCTGTAATGTTGGTGTTCTTGAATGACAATTTTGTCCAACATCCAGTTCATTTCACCCGCTTCGATTAAGGTATTACAACTGCCACAAACCCCCGCATCATTAAAATCATTGGGGGCACCACAATTTGGACAAGCCAAATCACGTAAACCTTTAGGAGAGGTAGAAATTGTTTCTAAATTTCGAACCAAGACCCAACGCTCTTTTAGGATGTGACGATAGTTCTTATTGTTTTGTAAGGTTGAATAGTTGGATTGAAAATCGACCACAATTTTGAGTTGTTCTCCTGTTGTGATAATGTCAGAAATTTGCATATTTGCCACAACAACTTCTGTTCTTGGGCTAGTCTTAGCCATATCAGAACGCATGAATACTTTGATGTCATCAGACATGAAAGGCATAATACTACGAATATTAGGGGTATTAATACTCGTATAAAACTTGTGATACAACGAATGGGCAAAATCTAAGAATAGAATCTCTGAAAAAGCAGAATCCCTAAGAATTAAAGCATCAATTTTTTGTTGTTTGGCTTGATTTGCCATTTGGTTTTGTTGGAAACGATAGGCATCCATTCCCGAACTTTGGACATAATTGTCTACTTGATCGTCGCCACCTTGATGTTTGAGATGATACCAAATAACGGCAACGATTATACTAATAATCAAAGCTATTTGTAAAAAGGGAGGAAGGAAAAAGAAAAGCCGAAACAACATTTCGAATAAAATGATACCTCCACCACCTCCTCCACTACCTCCTCCAGAGGAACCTCCACTGTAGGAATGCCCTCCACCAGGACGAGCATAGGCTACTTCTGGAAACAACAGAGCTATACTTATAAATGCTAACAGAACTAAAACAATAAAATATTTAGAACGAATTAATTTTGAGAAGTGCATGAAATCTAGGTTTAAAGTTCTACATGTAGGTGATTGGGCAGTTCGTTGATGTCGTTGGGCTGAACAGGTAAATGTCCTTCAAAAACAGGAATACTGGCTCGGATTTTTGCTAATAATGCCTGTGGTGGATCAGGCGTATTGAAAATTTCGCTAAACTGGAACTGTAATTTATCTAGTTCGTCAATCGTTAGTTCTACATCAACACCAATGTCCCACAATAAAATAGCTTGACGCTCAAAAGTGGAGATAAATAAGAGCACCCCTGTATGTTGAGAGGTTCTATGAATGTTTGCCTTTTGAAAAATAGCTCTAGCCATAATCTCTGCTTGCCTGCGTATTCGTTTTTTATTGAGCAAGATATATTTAAGACTAGGAACTCTTTTTACAATGCCAATTCCTAAAGAAAAAAACAGCAAGGTACCAAACAAAATAGCATAGATGTGTATAATGGCAGGAACCATAAATTTAACTACTAGAGCTATAAAAGCCAAGAAAATACCGCCCCACAATTCAATGTCTCGATAATTATCACACTCTGGATAAATAACAGTAACTAGTTCCACACTGCTTTGGGATTCCAATTCTTGAATTGCAGCATCTAATTCTTCTTGGTAGTCTGAGTCAAAAAAAGCATTCATAGATAAGGTGTTACTTTAATGCTTAATGTTGAG
>ENA-ORXM01004079-ORXM01004079.1-marine-metagenome-genome-assembly--contig:-NODE-4079-length-13402-cov-3.693283_pt1 | contig 13402 bp, 13 predicted proteins | sample MGYA00237867_ERZ511480 | MGnify/ENA primary metagenome ERZ511480 (study PRJEB26309, sample SAMN06266103) | marine metagenome | isolation source: Algal blade | place: United Kingdom:Sidmouth, United...
CGCGCCGTCGGCAACCTCGTCGCGCTGCTGACGCTGATGAAGGGCCAGCCGCTCGCCTACAACAAGGACAACCAGGAGGACAAGGAGCCGCTGTTCGACTCGGTCGACACGCTGGTCGGGTGCCTGCGCGCGTTCGCCGACATGCTCCCGGCGATCGAGGTGCGCCCCGAGGCGATGCGGGAGGCCGCACGGCGCGGTTTCTCGACGGCGACCGATCTCGCCGACTACCTCGTCCGGCAGGGCCTCCCGTTCCGCGACGCGCACGAGGCGGTGGGCCGTGCCGTCGCCCATGGCATCGAGACCGGCACCGATCTGGCCGACATGCCCCTCGCCACGCTGCGGCGGTTCAGCGAGCGGATCGAGGAGGACGTCTTCGATGTCCTGACCCTCGACGGTTCGATCGCGAGCCGCGACCACGTCGGCGGTACGGCACCGGCGCAGGTACGGGCGGCCGTCGAACGGGCTCGGGCGCGGCTCGCGGCGCTCGGCGCGGTGGACCGATCCCCCGATCGGTGACGCCCGCGCCGGCCTACATCCCGAACTGGCGCTTGAGCCAGACAGCGATGTCGGCCACCTCGTCGGCGCTGACGCTGTGCGAGATGGGGTAGGTGTGCCACTCGAGCGGCACTCCGCTCGCCTCGAGCGCGGCCCGTGACCGCTCCCCGTAGCGAAGCTGCACGACCTCGTCGGCGACGCCATGGGCCATGAACACCGGCACCGTCGCGTGCGTCTCGTCGAGCTTCGGCAGCACGTCCGACTGCAGCGGCAGGTAGCACGAGAGCGCGAGAATTCCCCCGAGCCGGTGCCCGCCCACGAGCCCGGCGTAGAGGGCGAGAGCCCCCCCTTGCGAGAAGCCGGCGAGGGTGATGCGCGAGGCGGGCACGCCGCGCCGGATCTCGTTCTCGATCAGGTCGGTGACGGCCTCGGCCGAGGCGCGAATTCCCGCCGCGTCCTGCTCGCGCTCCCCGAAGTCGATCGAGGAGATGTCGTACCAGGCGCGCATGGCCGCACCGCCGTTGACGGTGATCGGGCGCACTGGCGCGTGCGGGAAGAGAAAGCGGATGCCTGGGCGCTGCAGAAGGTGCAGCTCCGGCACGATCGGCTCGAAATCGTGACCGCTCGCCCCGAGACCGTGCAGCCAGATGACTGAGTAGTCGCACTGCTCGGCCGTCTCGATCTCGATGCAGTCGAGCAGCTTTCGGGTCATCGAATCACGGTTCGGATCGGCTGGAAGGCGCCGCCGAGTATACTCCCGTTCCCGTTCCGAAGAGCCCTCCCATGTCGTCCCCGGTGCCGCTCCGCCCGCCCACCGCCTCGCTCGTGATGCTGCTCGGTGCCGTGGTGCTCGCCGGTTGCGGCAACCGTGGCGAGCTCTACCTCGAGCCCGAACCCGGTGCCGGGCTCGAGACCGATCCCGAGCGTCTCGGCGAGGTCGCGCCCGGTACCGCTCCGGAGGGCGGATCGGTCCCCGGTGCCGCGGCCGAGCCGAGCTTGACCCCGGAGCCCGATACCGCGCCCGCGCCGCTCGGCACCCGGACGATCGTGCCGGAGGCCGGTGTCGCCCCTTCCGCCGAACCCGCCCTCGAAGGCTTCGCCCGACCGGCGGAGGGGGGCGTGGCATCGGAAGAGGAGGCGGACGGCGAGGGCAGGAGACGTGCGCGTCCCGCACCGGACGATCCCGCGACGGACGGCACGGATCGGTGAGCGAGGAGGGGCGGCACGGGTCGGCGGCGAAGCCCGGAGCCGAGAGGAGGGGGGAATCGGTGGAGGCGCCGATCGGTTGGCGCGAGGGCACGCTGCACGTCGAGGCGCTCGACTGCGAAGGGATCGCCGCGGAGTACGGGACGCCGTTGTTCGTCTACAGTCGGGCGGCGATCGAGCGGGCCTGGCGCCGCTTCGGCCAGGCGCTCGGCGCGCATCCGCACCTCGTCTGTTACTCGGTCAAGGCGAACTCGAACCTCGCCGTGCTCGACGTGCTCGCCCGTCTGGGCTCCGGATTCGACATCGTCTCCGGCGGCGAGCTCAAGCGGGTGCTCGCCGCCGGCGGGCTGCCCGAGCGCATCGTCTTCTCCGGCGTCGGCAAGTCCGTGCGCGAGATCGTCTCCGCGCTGGAGGCGGGCATCCGCTGCTTCAACGTCGAGTCCGCCGCCGAGCTCGAGCGCATCGCCGAGATCGCCGCCGCCCACGGCGCCGTCGCCCCGGTCTCCTTCCGCATCAACCCCGATGTCGACGCGGGCACCCACCCCTACATCTCCACCGGCCTCAAGGAGAACAAGTTCGGCATCTCGATGCCGGATGCCGCGCCGCTCTACCGCCGAGCGGCCGAGCTCGACGCGATCGACGTGCGCGGCATCGACTGCCACATCGGCTCGCAGCTGACCGATGTGGCGCCCTACCGCGACGCGCTCGATCGACTGCTCGAGCTGGTCGATGCGCTCGACGAGGAGGGCATCGGGTTGTCCCACATCGATGTCGGCGGTGGGCAGGGCATTCGCTACCGCCACGAGGAGCCGCTCGACATCGACGCCTGGGCGCGCGTCGTACTCGAGGGTATCGGCACTCGGGCGCTCGAGCTCGTCGTCGAGCCGGGCCGCTCGATCGTCGGAGCGGCGGGGGTGATGCTGACGCGGGTGGAGTACTTGAAGCGCAACGATGAGCGTCGCTTCGCGATCGTCGATGCCGCGATGAACGACCTGATCCGGCCTGCCCTCTACGACGCCTGGCAGGCCATCGAACCGGTCTCGCCGCGGCGCTCGGCGGAGGGCGCGCGTGTTCACGATGTCGTCGGTCCGGTCTGCGAGTCCGCCGATTTCCTCGGCAAGGGGCGTGAGCTCGACCTTCGAGAGGGAGATCTGCTCGCGGTCATGACCTCGGGCGCCTACGCCTCCGTGATGAGCTCGAACTACAACACTCGTCCGCGTGCGGCCGAGGTTCTCGTCGACGGTGACACGGCGCACCTCGTGCGCGCCCGCGAGGAGACCGAGGCACTGTTCGCACGCGAGTACCTGCTCCCTTGAGCATGGGGCCGGAGGCCGGCGAACGCGTTCGCGCGTCCACCGCCGAGCAGGACTCGGAGCCGGGAGCGGCCTTGGCGTTCACCAAGATGCACGGGCTCGGCAACGACTTCCTGGTCGTCGACAACACCGCCGGCGAGATCGTGCTCGACGCGACGCGCGTCCGTCGGCTGGCCGATCGGCACACCGGTGTCGGCTTCGACCAGCTGCTCGTCGTCGAGCGTTCCACGCACCCCGACGCCCGGTTCGACTACCGCATCTACAACGCCGACGGCGGCGAAGTCGAGCACTGCGGCAACGGTGCGCGCTGCTTTGCCCGGTTCGTCGCCGAACGCGGTCTGGAGGAGGCGCGCGAGATCGTCGTCAACACGAGCGGCGGCCTCGTCACTCTCGCGCTCCGAGACGACGGGCAGGTCACCGTCGGCATGGGCGTTCCGACCTTCGTGCCGGCGAAGATCCCCTTCCTCGCCGATGCCGAGAGGGCCGACGGTCGCTACCCGATCGAGGTCGGCGGGGAGACGTTCTCGGTGGGAGTGGTGGGAATCGGCAACCCGCACCTCGTCATGGCGGTGACGGACATCGACCGTGCTCCGCTCGAACGACTCGGCCCGCTCCTCGAGTCGCACCCGCGTTTCCCACGTCGCGTCAACGTCGGCTTCGCCGAGCTCGTCAGCCGCGCTCACGTACGCCTGCGCGTGTTCGAGCGCGGTGTCGGCGAGACCCGCGCTTGCGGTACGGGCGCCTGCGCGGCCGTCGCCGTCGGCCAGCGGCAAGGGCTCCTTGACAGACGGGTGCGGGTGAGCTTGTCCGGTGGGGATCTCGACATCTTCCGCGCCGACGAGGAGGCGCCGATTGAAATGACGGGGCCGTGTTCTACAGTCTTCGAGGGACACACGAGGATGTAGCACGATGCAGCCCGAACAGACGGATGCCGGGGAAGCACTCGATGCCGGAGCGGTACGGCGCTTTCTGACGGCGAACCCGGAGTTCTTCGCCCAGCACGAGGATGTGCTGCAGAGGCTACGCATCCCGCACGTCAGCGGCCGGGCCGTCTCCCTGATCGAGCGTCAGGTCAGCGTGCTGCGCGGCAAGTGCAGCTCGCTCGAGCACAGCCTCCGTGACCTCATCGGTGTCGCCCGTGCCAACGAAGCGCTGCAACGGCGTCTGCACGGGCTCGTCGAGGAGATCGTCTCCGCCGCCTCGCTCGATGCCATCGTCGTCGCCACCCGACGGAGCCTGGCCGAGAGCTTCGGCGCCGACGCCGTGGACGTGGTGCTGATCGGGGTACCCGAGGGGGAGAGTTATCGGACGCTCCCGGTCGCCGACCCACGTCTGGGCTGCTTCGACGAGCTCTTCGCGCACGGCGGCACGCTCTGCGGGCTGCCGGGCAAGGATCGGCTCGACGTGTTGGCCGGCGCGGACCACGCGCGCATCGGCTCGGCGGCGCTGATCCCGCTCCGCCACGAAGGCGAGCTCGGGCTCGTGATGCTGACCAGCCCCGATGAGTCGCGCTTCGCCGCCGGCAAGGGGGTGGTCTTCCTCGATCAGCTCGGCGGCGTGTTGAGCCGGCGCGTGCACGCGCTCGGACGCGGGGAGGAGTGATGAGGGCCTTCGCGGCGGCGATCGAGAGCTACCTCGAGGAGCTCCGCGTCGCCCGGCGCTGCTCCCCGCACACGATCAGCAACTACGCGCGAGACCTGAGGGCGATCGCCACGGCTGCCGCGAGCCGTGACATCGACGACTGGCAGGGGCTCGGGGCGAGCGATGTACGCGCGATCATCGCCGAGCAGCATCGGGGCGGCATCGGCGGGCGCAGTCTCTCCCGTCGGCTCTCGGCGCTGCGTGGGCTCTACGAGCACCTGATGCGGCACGGGGCGAGCGAGAGCAACCCCGCTCGCGACATCGCCGCCCCGCGAGACGGACGCCGGCTTCCCGCGACGCTCGACCCCGACGAGATCGATCGGCTCCTCGCGCGCCGCGCGGCCGATCCGATGATCTGCCGGGATCTGGCGATGTTCGAGCTCATGTACTCCTCGGGGCTCCGCTTGGCCGAGCTCGTCGGCATCGATCTGGCCGATCTCGATCTCTCGGTCGGACAGGTGCGCGTCACCGGCAAGGGCGGCAAGGTGCGGGATCTCCCCGTCGGCGAGCGCGCGGTCGAGGCGATCAACCGCTGGCTCGGCTGTCGCCGGAGCGTTCCCGGTGCGAGCGATCGGGCGGTGTTCCTGAGCTCGCGCGGCAAGCGGATCGCACCGCGCACCGTGCAGATGCGGCTGAAGAAGCTCGCCGAGTCCCAGGGGCTCGACCGTGACTGCTACCCGCACATGCTCCGCCATTCGTTCGCGAGCCATATGCTGGAGGGCAGCGGTGACGTGCGTGCCGTGCAGGAGATGCTCGGACACGCCGATATCTCCACCACGCAGATCTACACCCACGTCGACTTTCAGCACCTGAGCAAGGTCTACGACGAGGCACACCCACGGGCGCGCGCCGAACGATCGGATCCGTCCGACGAGCGGGCGGCCGAGAAGGGGTGAGTCGGCAGGAGGCACCGGAGCGCATGAACCGACGAACGGCACAGGCGGACAACATCACCATGTCCGGCGGCGGGCTCTACTCGCTCGCCACCAAGGGGGCGAAGGACGTGATCGACCGGGCGACGCCTCGGGTACTGGCGGCGCTCGAGCAAGTGGATGTCGCATCCGGCGAGCACTGGAGCTTCTCCGACATGGGCTGCGCCGATGGCGGTACCTCGCTCGATCTCTGGCGTGCCGTCTGCGGCGCCGTGCGGGAGCGATCGGCGAGCGACATCCAGATCGTCTACGCCGATCAGGCGCGCAACGACTTCAACGCGCTCGTGCGGATCGTCCACGGTCTGACCGAGTTCGATTCCTACCTCGACGAGTTCGACGGCGTGCACGCGCTGGAATCGGGTTCGTCGTTCTATTCACCCGTTCTCCCGGCGGGCTCGCTGCATCTCGGTTTCTCGGCGACCGCCATGCACTGGCTAAGTCGAAAACCCTGCGACATCGGCGAGCATGTGCACATGGTCGGGGCGAGCGGCGAGGAGCTGGCCGCGTTCGCCGAGCAAGCCCGCGCCGACTGGCGTCGGATACTCTCGCACCGGGCACGGGAGCTCAAGCCGGGCGCTCGTCTCGTGCTGGTGAACTTCTGCCGCGACGAGGCGGGGCGCCATCTCGGCAACACCGGTGGTGTCGACATGTTCGGCGAGTTCGATCGCATCTGGCGATCGTTCATCGACGACGGCACGATCACCGGCGAGGAGTACCGCGCGATGACCCTGCCCCAGTACTACAACAGTCCCGAGGAGTTCGCGGCCCCGTTCGAGAACGGGACGAACGAGATGTCCTCGGCCGGACTCGTGCTGGAGAGTCTCGAGACCGCCGTCGTGAGCTGCCCGTTCGCCGAGGACTTCAAGCGGCACGGGGACGCCGCGCGATTCGCGAAGGAATACATCCCGACGATCCGCTCGTGGAACGAGAGCATCTACTTCGGTGCGCTCTCGAGCACTCGCCCCGAGCAGGAACGTCGCGAGATCATCGAGTCGTTCTACGATACCTACCGCGCCGGCGTCGAGCGCGACCCCGAGCGTCACGCCATGGACTACGTCCACGCGTACATGACCATCGCCAAGCGGTGATCGCGGTTCCCTACTCCTCGAACGTGCTGGCGGGGTAGAACTCGACATCCACCCATGCACCGTCCTCGGCCGCCTGGATGGTGTACGCGCCCGCCACGGTGCCGCTGTCGTCGAACGTCAGCGGCCCGGAGGCGCCCTCGTAGTCGATGTCCTCGCCCGCCTCCAGCGCCGCTTTGCCCTCGGCGAAGCTCGACACGACGGTGCCCTCGGCCGCGACCTCACGAATCGCCCCGTTGATCGTCTCCCCCGAGCACCCCTCGCCGGCCTCGAGCGCCAGGGCCACGAGGTTGACCATGTCGAACGAGTTGGCCGCGAACGGTCCGGGCTCCTCCCCCTTCTCGTCGAGGTGCAGCTCCTCGAACGCCTCGAACGCGGGCAGGGAGGGGTCGGAGTCGGCGAACTCGACGAAGGCCCGGCCGTTCAGGAGCTCTGCCCCGACGGCATCGAATATCTCGGGCACCGCGAGATCGGCCGTGAACAGCCACTCCCCGGCGAAGCCGCCGGCGCTCGCCTCCTTGATGACGGTAACGCCCGACTCCTGACCGCCGGCGAGGTAGATCGCATCCGGCTCGTTGGCCAGCACCGAGATCAGCTCGGCCTGGTACGAGGGCTGTCCGGGGTTGTAGACGATGTAGTCGCTGATCTCGACCCCGGCCTCGGTGACCCGCTCGCGCGCGACCTGAGCGGGGGAGATCGTCGATTCCTCGTTCTGCACCAGGAAGGCGACCCTCTCGTAGCCTCGGTCGGACAGCCACAATCCCGAGGCGGCCCCGTCGCCGAGATCGGACGACACCGTGCGGTAGACGTAGTCGCCGCCGAGCTCGTTGAGCGTGATGGTCCCGGCGTAGGGCGACATGACGACGGTCCTCTTGCGTTTGGCCAGATCGACCAGCGCGACCATGACCCCCGAGGTCGGGCCGAGCACGGCGACCGCGCCCTCGCTGTCGATCATCCTCGAGGCCTCGCGGATACCGGTCTCGGCACTGCCTCCGGTGTCCGACACGACCGTCCGGATCGGGCCGCAGGATGTCCCGCCCTCGGCGTTGACCTGCTGCGCGCCGAGCTCGATCGAGTCGGCCACGATCTGGCCGAACTCGCCGAGCTCGCCGGTCAGCGGTACCAGGACGCCGACGGTCACTTCCTCGTCGGCGTGCAGCGCAGAGAACGCTGTCGAGGACACGTAGGCGGCGACGGTCAGTACCGTCGCGAACGCCGTGCACCCGAACTCTCCTCGTGTCGTGTCGTTCATGGGATTGGCTCTCCTTGGTAAGTGGTGATGCAACGATGTCGACGTGATGGTGGTGACCGGCGGTGGTGACGTGCCCGCCGCCGGGGACGAGCCGACGGTCGGGCTCGCCGTGTCACAGGATCGTCTCCCGCAGGCGTCCCGGTTCGAGCAGCGTCCGGCTCTCGAGCTGCCCGGTACTTCGCCCGCCTTCCATCAGGCAAGTGGTGCGGGAGGCGCCGAGCACCTTCTCGGGATTCTGCTCGACGACCCAGACCACCGCCATGCCCTCGGCGGCCAACTCGCCGACCCACTCGACGATCCGCTCGACGAACAGCGGTGCGAGCCCCGCGGTCGGCTCGTCGAGGAGCAGGAGCTTGGGGGTGGCGATCAACGCCGAGCTGATCGCGAGCGTCTGGCGCTCGCCGCCGGACAGCGTGGAGGCCGGCTGATCGCCGCGCTCCCCGAGCACGGGAAACCTCGCGAGCACCTCGCGCACTCTCGTCTCACCGTCGGGGGCGCTCAGGGCGGCGACACCGAGGTTGTCGAGCACCGTCAGCTCGCCGAAGACGTTGTCTTCCTGGGGGACGTAGCCGATGCCGAGTGTGCTCGCCTCGCGCGCCGAGACGCCCGCGAGCGAGCGGCCGTCGAAACGCAGGGCGCCGCCCGAGATGGGCAGATGGCCCGCGATCGTCCGCATCAGCGTGCTCTTGCCGGCACCGTTGGGCCCGAGCACCGACAGCACGTCGCCGCGATCGAGCCGAAGCTCCACGCCGTGGAGGATCGTCACCCGACCGTAGCCGGCGCGCAGCCCCTCGATCTCAAGCAGCATGCTCGTCCCCGAGATAGGCGCGGACGACGCGCGCGTCCGACTGGATCTCGGCCGGACTGCCCCGGGCGAGCAGCTCGCCGTCGGTCAGCACCAGCACGGTATCGGCGAGCCGGAGCAGGAACCGGAGGTTGTGCTCGACCACGAGCAGGGTCATGCCGCCCCGGCGCAGCTCGACGAGTATCCCGGCGAGCGCCTCCTGGAGCGCGGGGTCGACGCCGGCCGTGGGCTCGTCGAGCAGCAGCAGCTTCGGATCGCGCACGAGCTGCCTGGCCACCTCCAGCATGCGGAGCTCGCCCCCCGACAGATCGGACACCCGTTGGTGCAGACGATCGCTCAGACCGACCCTGGCGAGCTGTTCGACGGCGTACGCGCGGGCTCGCTCCTCCTCGGCGCGCCAGCCGGAGGAGAAGGCGTGCCGCAGCCTCTCGCCGGCGCTGTCGGCACCGAGCACCACGTTGTCGAGCACCGACAAGGACTCGAACGCGCGCGGCGTCTGGTAGGTCCGCGCGATGCCGCGCCCGGCGACGCTCTCCGGCCGTGCCCCGGTGATGTCCTCGCCGCGGAAGAGGACCTGCCCGGCGTCCGGGGCGAGCGCGCCGGAGATCAGGTTGAAGGTGGTGGACTTGCCGGCCCCGTTGGGGCCGATCAGTCCCACCAGCTCGCCCGCTCCGACGGCGAAGGAAAGCCCCTCCTCGCCCCCCACGGCACGCAGGCCGCCGAAGCGCTTGATCAGTCCGCGTGCCTCCAGCAGAGCCGTCACGACCGATCCCCCTTCGGCCCGCCGCCGGGGCGCCAGCGCAGCAGCGCGATGAACAATAGCCCCGTCAGCACGTGCTGCACCGAGGCGGCCACCTGCGCCGCCCGTACGCTCTCGAAGGGAACGGCGCGCGAGAGCTCCTCGAACAGCACCAGCCCGAAGGTGCCGAGCACCGCGCCGAGGATCGTGCGCTCGCCACCGAGGATCAGCGCGATCCAGACGAAGAAGGTCACCTCGGCGGTGAACAGGCTCGGCGAGGCGAGGGTGGTGATCATCGCGTAGAGCGCCCCCGCGAGCCCCACCGGCACTGCCGAGATCAGGAACACCTGTAGACGAAGGCGCCCCACGCGCTTGCCGACGGTGCTCGCCGCCAGCTCGTCGTCGCGGATCGCGTCCAGCACCCGCCCGTACGGCGAGGCCAGGAGACGATGGAACACCAGCAGCGTCACCAGCATCAGCGCCAGCGCGGCGACGGCGAAGAACCCGCTCTCGTCGATGGCGATGCCCGCCACCTCGGGCACCGGACGCTCGACGTTCGAGAGCCCGACGCTGCCGTTGCCGATACGCCGCTCGTTGAGGAGCAGCGAGTGGAACACCTCGGCGAAGGCGAAGGTCGTCAGCGCAAGGTACTCGCCGCGCAGCCGAAGGGTGGGCCAGCCGGTCACGAGGGCGAACAGGAGCGCGGCCAGGGCGGCGGCGATCATGCCCGCCCACCACGGCCCGTCGAAGCCGAACAGGTACTGATCGAGACCTGAGGGCGGCTCTTGAGTGACGATCGCGTAGGCGTACGCGCCGGCGGCGAGATAGGCGACGATGCCGAAGTTGATCATCCCGCCGCGCGCGTACTGCAGGTTCAGCGCGAGCGTGATTACGGCGAACAGGCTGCCGTAGGTGATCACCGAGAGCAGCAGCTGCACGATCACCGCGAGGATCCCCGCCGGGCGAGCCCTTCGGGTCGGAACACCAGTACCACGATGACCACGGCGAAGGCGATGAGCGGTCGGTAGCCGGCCGGTATCCAGTACACCGACACGTCCATGGCGATCCCGATGGCGAGGCCTGCGTAGATGACGGTGAACAGCGAACCGAGACCGGCGAGGATCGCGACCGCCAGGATCTGCAGGATCTGGTGAAAGGCGATGTCCGTCGACAGCGTCGCCACCACCGCGAGCATCACGCCCGCCAGACCGGCGAGCCCCGAGGCCAGCAGCCAGGTCGCGCGCGAGGTGACCCGGACATCGACGCCCCGCGAGGCGGCGAGCGCCGGGTTGGCCGACATCGCGCGGATGGCGAGCCCCGTGCGCGTCCGGCTCAGAAACAGCGCCAGCGAGAGACTGGTCGCCGCCGCCAGGGCGACGACGATCAGCTGGTAGTCGGTGATCCGGACGCCCGCCACCCGATAGGTGGTGGGCAACCCGATGTCCAGTGTCCGGATGCCGGTGCCCACCAGGGCGTCGATGATGCCCCCGATCACGTAGGCCACGCCCACCGAGGTGATCAGCAGCACGGCCGGGCCGCGCGAGCGGATCGGATCGTAGACCACTCGCCCGATGAACAGACCCGTCACCGCCGTGAACACGATGCCCGCGAGGGCGGCGATCACGATCGGCCAGCCGCCGCTCGTGTTCAGGAACCAGGTGGTGAAGGCCGACACCCCGAGCAGCTCCGCGTGCGCGATGTTCAGGAAACCTTCCACCCGGCGCGTGAGGGAGAAGCCGATCGTCGCCAGAATCAGAAAGCAACCGGTCACGATCCCGGTGACGAGGTATTGCAGCAGCAGCATGGAACGGAGGTGGCCGTCGTCAGGCGCGGCTCGGCGCGCGCGCCGCCGGACCGTGCCTCGTGCGCCGACCGTACCGATCGGGCGCCGTCGCGAGCGGGGGCACCATCGGCACCGCGACACCCGGTGCGCGTACGTTCGAATCCGTGAACGGCGGCTCTGGCATCGGTGACGTTCCTCGCTCGTCGCGGGTAAGCCCTCGAGTATAGATAGTGAGAGCGTGAGGGCCGATCCCGATCCCGATCGCGTCGGCGCTCCGGTGACTCGGCGGCGGCGATCGAGGCGGTCCGGCGGTCGGTCCGGGTCGCGCACGGCGATTTGGAACCGTATCCTGCCCGTCTTCGGGCAGGATCGCTGCATTCGTCGGCGGGGCGCACTACCATTCGGGCGCGTTCGGCGGGGTCGGGGTTCCCGTCCACCGCGACGTTCGTCACGTTCCGTCGCGATAACGTGCCTCGCCGAGGACGATTCGTTCAGCAGGGCTTCCCCCGCCCCGCTAAACCCTCCTGTATGCCCCTCCGCCTGTTTCGACGCCGAGCCCCCGTCTCATGCCGCCCGTCCGCCTGATCGTTCTCGCCGCCGGCAAAGGCACCCGTATGCGTTCGGCGCTGCCGAAGGTGCTGCACCGTCTCGCCGGCAAACCGCTGCTCGCCCATGTGCTCGACACGGTCGCCGCCCTCGAGCCCGCGAGCGTCACCGTCGTCGTCGGCCACGGTGCGGAGCAGGTCAGGGAGACGATCGAAGCGTCGGCGAGGGCGGCGGCACGAGCGCCGGCGGGGGTGACATCGAGGCCGCCCGAGGAGGGGCTTCGCGGGCTCGATCTGCGCTGGGCCCTGCAGGAGCGGCAGCTCGGCACCGGTCATGCGGTGCGTCAGGGCCTCGACGGCATCGGCGACGACGAGGCGGTGCTGATCACCTACGGCGATGTGCCGCTGACGCGCTCGGAGACCTATCGCGCGCTGCTCGAGACTTGCGACGCCGAGACCCTCGGGCTGCTGACGCTGATGGCGGAGGATCCGACAGGCTACGGGCGAGTTCTCCGCGACGACGGCGCGGTGGTCGGGGTGGTGGAGCAAAAGGATGCGACGGAGGAGGAGCTCGGTATCCGCGAGATCAACGCGGGCGTGCTCGCGCTGCGCGGCGGCGTCCTTCGCTCGTTGATCGGGGAGATCGGCAACGACAACGCGCAGGGCGAGTACTACCTCACCGATATCTTCGCGCTCGCGGTCCGCCAGGGTCTCGGGATTCGGGCGGTGCACCCCGATGACGCCTGGGAGGTCGACGGCGTCAACAGCCGCGCCCAGCTCGCTCGTCTCGAGCGGCTCTACCAGCGGAACGTCGCGGAGAGAGTGATGGCCGCGGGCGTCACCCTCGCCGACCCCGCCCGGTTCGACGTGCGCGGCACGCTCGAGACCGGGGTCGACTGTCGGATCGATGTCAACTGCGTCTTCGAGGGAACCTGCACGCTCGGCGCGGATGTGTGCATCGGCCCCAACTGCACGATCTCCGACAGTCACGTCGCCGACGGCGCCGTCATCCTGGCCAACTCCGTGCTCGAGGGTGCCGAGGTCGGTCCCGGCGCCTCGATCGGCCCGTTCGCGCGGCTCCGTCCGGGCACTCGTCTGGCGGCGAGGGCCCGGGTCGGTAACTTCGTCGAGACCAAGAACGCGACCCTCGGGGAGGGGAGCAAGGCCAATCACTTGAGCTACATCGGCGACAGCGAGGTCGGTGCGGGGGCGAACATCGGTGCCGGCACGATCACCTGCAACTACGACGGAGCGAACAAGCACCGCACGCGTATCGGCGACGGGGCCTTCATCGGCTCCAATACCGCCCTCGTCGCCCCTGTCGAGATCGGCGCTGGAGCGACGGTAGGGGCGGGTTCGACCATCGGACGAGACGTTCCGCCGGGCCATCTCGCGCTGACCCGCGCCGAGCAGCAGCACGTGGACGGTTGGCAGCGCCCGGCCAAGAAGCCCCCGTCTCCCGAGTCCGGAGCCTGATACCGATCCATCGCGCGCTCGTCACGCGACGCGACGAACCGAGAGAGCCAAAGACATGTGCGGAATCGTGGGCGCGGTCGCCCAGCGCGACATCGCGGACATCCTGCTGACGGGACTGCAGAGCCTCGAG
>ENA-ORXM01004081-ORXM01004081.1-marine-metagenome-genome-assembly--contig:-NODE-4081-length-13394-cov-4.831193_pt1 | contig 13394 bp, 14 predicted proteins | sample MGYA00237867_ERZ511480 | MGnify/ENA primary metagenome ERZ511480 (study PRJEB26309, sample SAMN06266103) | marine metagenome | isolation source: Algal blade | place: United Kingdom:Sidmouth, United...
AACACAGTACTGTTCGTATACCGCCTGCACTTGCTTTTCAGTGATAGTTGGAATACCATCAGATTCATTTGATTGAACAGAAAAAGATGGATTATTGGACAACTGCTTATTGTCTCCATTGAGTAAATTTGAGACAATGACAGAGGTCTCTGGCTCGGTATTTTTTGTGGACTGTGATTGATTGTAGAAGAGAAATCACGCTACCAGAAATAAAAGTATTCATCAAATAATAGATAAATTTTTCACTTTTATATAAGTAAGTAAATAAAAAAACATTGAATATAAAAAAATTATATATATTTACTATTTATCTGTCAAATTTTAAGAATAGTTTTTAATGTGGGTATAAAAGAATCATTAAAGTGATTATCGAAAGAAAGATAAGTCCAAGAATGATCTTTAGGGCAAAAAAGAAATGAGGGAAAGAAGTAAAAAAGCTTTTTTCTGCGGGCGTAAATTTGTGATTTGATGAAATTAAGTATGTTCAATTCAGCGCAATAGTCGTTCACTATACAACCACTCTCTTGAGTGGTTTTTCAGTTGTTTCCAAAATAGAAACAACTCAACTGTTGCATATTTTGCAACAGTTCAATCTCTTGGAAAGATATTATTTTTTGTTATAGTAGATAAGCAATGTGCAGAAAACACACATTACAATATTGGAGCATATAAAACATATCTCATAAATAATCCATAAACTGTATTTTTAAACTACCCGGAAATTCCGGTAGGTTCAATCAGAAATCAGTTGTTGCAAAAATCACAACAACTCAATACATATTTTAATCCATTAAAACCATCGCAAGATATGACACAAAATGATGATATATTGTTATACAGCTCTCCGGATGGGTGAATCGCTATAGATGCCTTACTACAACAAGATAGTCTCCGACTCTCACTACAGCAAATAGCTGATCTATATGGTAGAGATAAGACTGGTGTCTCTAGACATATCAAAAACATCTTCAAATCTTGAGAATTGAGCAAAGAATGAGTTGTTGCAAAAATTGCAACAACTGCCGCAGATGGCAAAACATACCAGGTAGATCACTATGATCTAGATATGATCATCTCAGTATGATACCGCGTAGACTCCAAGCAGGCTACTCATTTTCGCAAGCGAGCCACCTCCACGCTCAAGCAACACGTGATGCAATGATATACCATCAACAACAATAGATTGGCTCAAATTGGTACAGATGAACTGGAGCAAAAACTAGCATTGTTTAAACGTGCGGTAGAGCAAAAAGCTCTTACTGATGATGAAACAAAGGGATTGTTAGATCTGATTATCAACTACCTCCCAGGTATTCTCACTATAGGAAATTTTGATAGCAAAAGTCTCCCAGAAATCGGTGACACCAACGAAGAACAGTATAAGATAGATCGTCTAGAGGCGATTGTCGCATTGGCAAACCTAAAAGCCAAGCTTATCACCAAATGAGAGGCAACAGAGCTCTTTGCTCACCCAAAAGATGATGGATGACTGGATGCATGTTTTGGGGCCATATATCAGACATCTGATGGGGTAGATCTGTATATGAGTGTCGAAGAAAAAGGAGCAATGTTACTCTACTTGATCATCAAAAACCATCCCTTCACCGACGGCAATAAGAGATCTGCGGCATTTTTGTTTGTTTGGTATCTCAACAAAAATAACGTCCTCCTAGATGATCAATGAAATCAAAAAATATCTCAACAAACACTGGTTGCTCTAGCATTGTTGATCGCTACATCAGACGCAAAAGAAAAAGACATGATGGTGAGACTGGTGGTAGCATTACTTCAATAATATTAGGAATTAGCAGTAAGAAAAAGATCTTTAATAGATTGGGTGGCTGCATTTCTTTTTCCGGCACTAATAAGGTGTCCACCCATTCAATTGTTGTAGCTTTCGCGGATTTTCTGAAAAAAATTGTCATCAACTTTTATAGTAGTTGGCTCTAGTTTTTCTTCTCAAACAGAGACTATGTTATCATTGTTCGGTATATTGCTCAAACTCATGTAGGTAGAATTAAGGTTTAAAAAAACTACAATACCCACTATATATACATAAAATAAAATTCTTCAACACATATTATACTATATGAAAAAATTCAATATAGCATTTGCAGGATGAGGTACGGGATGACACGTCACTCCCATCTCCTCACTTATAGAATACGCCCACACTCAGTCAGACATCATGGGTCAGATATGATGACTTTTTTGGTTTGGGTCTAGAGGGCAGCTAGAGGAGACATTTGCTTACAACTTTCCTGATGTACATTTTGTACCTATAAAATCAGGTAAAATGAGAAGATATTGGACCGTGCGTAGCACATTAAAAAATCTTCGTGACGTAGCATACTTCAACGCTGGTTATATCCAGTCTCTGTATCTACTCAAGCAACACAAGATTGATGTGTTGTTTTGCAAATGATGATATGTTGCCCTACCGGTGAGTTTTGCTGCTGCCACACTGCGTATACCTATCATTGTCCATGAATCAGACTCACATCCAGGATTGGTAAATAAGCTGGTAAGTAAGTTTGCAAAAAAGAATTTTGATTGATTTCCAAGTGTACTAAAAAACTCTAGCCATGTGGGACAGATATTATCACCAAATCTAATGAAAAACAATTGAGATATCGATCTTTTTACACTAGATGGCAACAAAAAAACACTTTTGGTTATATGCTGATCTCAAGGATCAAAAGCAGTGTTTGAAGAAATAAGAAAACAACTCGACACATGATGACAAGTTGTAAAAGAGCTGAATATAGTAATTATATTGTGACTTCTCAACAAGAAATACAAAAAAACATTTGATCCATACATACAAGTTACAACCTTTGATTTTTTGGACAGCAACCAGCTTGGAGAATTGTATAGAATCACAGATGTGGCTATCACGCGCGGATCAGCAACCACGCTAGCAGAGCTGGAGATGTTTGGGATTCCAAAAGTAATCGTCCCGCTCTCCTCACATGACCAACCCCTCAATGCCGCATGGTATAGAGCCAACAAGTGAGATATAGTGGTGGCACAAAACAATATTTCAGAAATATTATCGGGTGTACAGCATCATCTTGAACATTTAAAGAAAAAGAATTTGAGGGATAATGATACATTGTTGTTAGAATCACACAAAGCTATTTGGGGGACGCTCATAGAAAAAAGTTAACTATATTTTATATTTCTCAGAAAAAGAAAACCCTGGAGTAATCTCTCAGGGTTTATTTTTGTGGTATCAACCATGCTGATACAGCCCCTAAGCATAAAGACTTGAAGTGTCCAAATATTTATGCTTAAGGGAGATTGATACCGCTTGTTGCGATGAATACACTACCCCTTGGTAGATGGTAAGTTGTAAGGCAACTAATTTATTTTGATTTTTTGTTACCTTATGTAATAGTCCGGTCTCTGTTTTCGAGACAACTACACCATACTGACGGATTATTTTTTTACAAACTTTATACACTATTTTACTCTAACCATACGTTGTCACTAATCAAAAAAAAGTATCCCTAACCTAGTGACATAAAAAATAGATAATCATAATAAAAGACAAATTGTATAATATGAGTATAAAATAAGTATGAAAAAACAGCTTAAATAAGCTGTTTTTTGATATATATTCTCTATTTTTACAAACTGTCTATGATTACATGTCTATAAACATGTTTTTTTCTCTATATTGTAGTGCTTCTGCTATGTGCGATCTTTGGATAGTGTCAGATCATTGTAGATCAGCGATAGTTCTTCAAAGCTTAATCGCTCTATGGGCCACTCTAGGGGAAAGTACCAGCTTTTTTACTACGTCTTTCAAAAAAACTTCAGCATCAGACTCTAATTGCATGTGCTTTTGAAGCATTTTTGCTGATACTTGAGCATTAGTTACAAAAGGAGTGTCTTCATACCTTTCTTTTTGTATTTCTCGAGCAGCAACAACATGCTCTCTTATTTGATTGGATGACTGCTGAGCATCTTTGTCCAATATGGTGTCTATATTTTCTCTAGGTACCTCTAAAACAATATCAAATCTATCCAACAATGGTCAAGAGATTTTTGATTGATATCTTTTTATATCATTGATACTACAGATGCAATTTTTTTCTCTATCTTTATAAAAACCACACTTACAAGGATTCATTGCAGCAACAAACATAAAGTCTGATGGATACTCGACAGAGCCACTAGCGCGAGAGATAACCACTTTTTTGTCTTCAAGCGGTTGTCTGAGCACCTCTAAAACTTCTCTAGGAAATTCTGGTAACTCATCAAAAAACAAAATCCCATGATGCGACATACTCACCTCTCATGGAGTCAAATCCTTGCCTCATCACACTATAGATATCCTGCTAGCAGTATGATGTACAGCACGAAAAGGTCTTTGAGTGATGAGTGGTTGTTTTGAGCCAAGGGTGCCAATAATAGAATAAATCTGACTCACATCGATTACCTGATCAAAAGTCAGTGGAGGCAAAATTGATTGGACGGCCTTGGCTAGCATTGTTTTTCCGGATCCGGGCGGTCCAGCCATAAGTACATTGTGCATGCCTGCAGCTGCGAGAGTAAGTGCTCTTTTTGGTACTACATGTCACTTGATATCAGCAAAATCTATATCAAACATGGTAAGTTCCTTTGGTGGAAGCTTTTTGTGTGGTACGATAATATCGCTAAGATAGGTTGGATTTGCAAAAAATTTGATAATATCTTTTAGAGAAGATATGCTATATAGGTGGATATCCGGAATATATTCCAATTCTGCAATATTATCTACAGGCACAAAAAATGATCTTCGTCATTGTTTGTAAGCTGAAATAACAGAAGGAAGTATTCCAGTAACTTTTTTGGTACCACCATCAAGGCCAAGTTCACCAAAAAACAAACTTTTGTCTAAAATATCAGCAACTTTTCAGGTGGGTGACTCAATGAGACGCAATATCGCGGTAGCCATAGGCACATCAAATCTTGTTCACACTTTTTTTATATCAGAGGGAGCAAGATTTAGCACAATTTTACGGGGAGGAAGATCAACTCATGTATTACGAAATGATGCCCTCATCCTCTCTTTTGATTCTTTGATGGCAGCATCAGGAAGTCAGATAATATCTATAGTAGGAAGCGCCTTGTTTGCATCCACCTCTACAGTTACTTGATGACCTTGGAGTCAAATATTTGTATACGTATTGATGATATATGGCATAAGCTGTCTATATCTAAAAAAACATGAAACCTAGCCTAAGGATAGCAAAATAGCTTGATCTTACAAGAGGGTCAGACTAAAACAAGTTGACAACAATTCTCACAATAGCATATGCCAATAATATTACTCAAAATCAAATACCAACATATACCAACATATCATTAGCCTTTTTTAGTTTTTCTGGTTGTCCGCGACCAGTGATCAAAAGAAATCAAGCATACACAATAAGTAACATAATAATTATAATTGCTATAATTCGTAGATATACATTTGCTTGTTTTATAAGATTGGTGAAACTCAAGTCATTTCATCTGGGTTGAATCACATCATCACCAATATTTACATCAGGCGCCTGTCCATTCATCCAAGGTATTTCAACTCTCAAATCTCACCTAGGTCAATCATCTGGTTGGTCAATTATTTTTTCTAACTCATCTTCAATATCTTCTCACAGGCTTGCTACAGAAAACGACTGCAACGCGCACACAGACACCAATATAAACAAAAAAATACGAAAAACTCTCATTAGATATTTCATAGATTGGATCAGGTAATAGAAATAATAAGATAGACAATTACCACACTCATCAAAGCAACAAATATACCAAGAGCAACAAATCAGAGTAATTTAAGTCACTCTTTGAGTTTTGCTTCATCTCACTGTGCTAACATAATTTTGATGCCGGCGATCATGACCATTGGTATACCTAGTATCACTGTGAGTCTAAGTAGTCGCTGCGCAGCTCTAGCAATCACAGAACCATTGAGTCAAAAAAGATCTCAAACCTCTGCTTCACCGTCACCGTCTCAATTTCAAATTCAAATACTTATTTTGGTATCAAAAAGATCCTCAGCGTCGGCGTCCTCGGCAAATCAATAATCTTGTGATTCCTCAAAAACTTGCTCCAACAAGTCGTCTCATCTTGCAAAAGCAAGTACAGAAAACAGTGATACACCAAAAAATATAACAATAATAATTTTTATTTTATCAACAAAAAAAATATACATGAAACTAAATCATATCAAGTAAATTGTCGGCTTGTTCTAATTCTTTAGCGGCTATTTTACTTTCTTTATCTTTTATTTGCTTGGTTTTTTCCTTTACTTTTGGATCTTCAGGTTGAAGATATTTATCTTTTATTGCGTCCTTCTTCATGCTATATTTTTCTTCTATTTCTTTGAGTTTTGTTTTTTCTTTTGTTAGTATTCATCTTAATTTCACCATCTGCTCATCATTCATGAGTGGTAATAGGTTAAACCGATTTTGCTTTTCTTCGGTTGTATCTATAGATCTTGATTTCAAAATCATTGTCACTAACTCTGAATTATTTTCCAAAAATTCTTGTGGAATATCAAAATTTTTAGCTATTTTCCAGAGCTCCTGAGGTAAATATTTTTGTATTAAGTCTTGACTCATAGCCACGCTTGTCATGATAACAAAAAATATAAAACTATACACCCTCAAGTATAGTTGAGATACATTAGTTTGTCAAATTTACATCACTACAAAAATCATTGATCTTCAAGAACATCGCGAGAAGGGGGCTTGTTTTGGATCGGACGAGGCAGTGTATACACAAAATTTCTTAAAAAAAACGGTATTTTTTGGTTAATAAATCGTTTTGATGGTTTTTTTCAAGATATTTTTTTTGGTGTATTAATAAATACAGATTCTTTTTTTCGAAAAAAATCGGAAGCAAGAAGTAGATACAATACTCAATGAGATTTGATTAATTTTCGCTTTCATACAGTTTTTATTCAAACTCAATCAGTACAAAAGGAGAGAAGTTCCACTAGAGTGGTAGTGTATATATTTTTGTATGCACCGATAAATCCCAATATATGTTGTATATCAGCAATGGTGTGCACTCAAAAAACTTTATAATACTCAGTAACTTGTTTGGAAAATACACGGAGGGGAACAATACAAATATTAGATCATACATCTGATGTTTGAAAAAAAACATCAGCAAAAAAAGTTTTATCAACTCATAAATTTCATATATATGATCTTATTTTATTTCTTTGAGATAGAGTTATATCAGCATTTGTGTCATCTACGTGATACAAAATTTTATTTAAATCACAATAATTTTTAATAAAATGTTTGTCAAAATCAATGAGTGGACGAAACACGACATATTGTAAATTAAATCAAAAAACACTTCTCTTTAGCCAGTTTCTAGAAAACGACATATTGTAAAATCACTTCAATCAACAACCTCTAATAAGATTTAATATGGTTGTTTCTATACGATCATCTAGATGATGTCAGAGCAATAACGCAGAACTCATTCATAATGATTTTATACAAGAAATATGTGATTCAAAAAAATTTATCCTACAAGACCTCAATTCTTGTTCGCTTGCTTTTTTTCACACAAAACCTCAAAAATAGCTTGCACCAATAAACTTAATATTATATTTTTTACAAATATCAGCTACAAGTAGTTCATCTATATTGGAATCCAATCTCTGTTTATGATTATAATGCAAAACACAAAATTTACTTGAATCCTTTCAGTTGTTTTGGATATATGTAGCCAGCAAATACAGGAGCGACATACTGTCACAACCTCAAGAAACAGCAACAAAAATTGTATCAAAATCTAGAGAATCAATAGTAGTAAATTTAGAAAATACCTTTTCTTCAAAAGAAGAATATGTAGTATTTGATAATTCTGTTTTAGTGATTTGCATAACAATGAAAGATACAAACTTTTCAATTAAGGTGAATGATTTTTTGGCATGAAATGCATTTGCAGATAGCATAGAATTTTCTGACAAGTTTTCAACATCTCTTCCACAGCTGCATACATGAGTTGCTTGCACTATATCTATCAAAAACGGAGATGATAAGACGGTTTTTTTGGATATATACAATACATCATATGAGCTACAAAACCACTGTGATGTATGTGGTCAAGGATATATTCAGACAAAAAATATAGAACATCTTTTTCTAAAATGTTATGCAGATTACGATGAAAATCTTTTGGAGGAGGATGAGCTTTCTTTTGATAGTAAGTATGCAACAATAGATCTTGAAGATGTGTTGGTACAAGAAATACAACTAAGAGATGAAATTAAGAAAATGTGTAAAACTTGTGAAGAGAGCAGCAACTCTCAAGTTCTCGAAACACCAGAACAAAACAATATAAAACGAGTGTATACACAATAATTCATCAATTCGTTTTGCTTATTACTGTTATTATTTATTAAAATTTTTATCTACTATTTCATGTTTAAGTCCTGATCAATTGATGAAAAAATGTGGAAAGATCAGATTAATGATAACAAAAAAAGTAATATCACTCGAGAGGTATCAGAATTTTTGTTATAATTTTTTGGACTCACAAGCTCTGTTGTCACAACCTTTTCTTCGCCAGATTTTTTTATTATTATGGTATCAGGGTTTTGTCGTGGTCGCAATATAGGTAAGGCTCAAATCATGATACCAATAAGCATAGCAATAGTGTTGGTGTGATGATTGTTGAGAAAATAGGACACCACACGCACAAAACTAGCTAGTCAAAGAACTATTCAAACAATAAACAGCAGAAGAAAAACAATATCTTTTTCATTGATTGCTCAAAGAACATTGCTGTACATTCATAATATAAGGAGAAGATAGCTACCCGACAATCAAGGAAGGATCATAGCCGATATAGCTATCATACCTGATCCAATTACAATCCATCGATGAGCTGTTACTTGTGTGGGGGCGAGTAGTCACACACTATATGCCAAGGCAATTCAAGCACACAAGAACAATACTTGTTGTATTCATATTCATTTTTGTGCTTCTTTTTTTACCAGTACGAGTATTGAGCTTACAATCAGTCATCAAAAAACTCACCATACCATGTGAGGATGTGACTCTATCAGCTGTTCCAATATTCATGAAAGGAGTAAAATACTAACAATTATTCATCAAAACAAAGTAAGTAAAAAGTTTCAATTTATTTTATCTCGTAAGTGCACAAAACGTCAAGAAAATAAGAGTTTAAATGTTTGTATATCAAAACAAGAACGGATGCTTGTGAGGAGTTTGTGATATATACCAGATATAAAAGCAATAGTTCATCCACTTACTCCAGGCACGATATCACAGGCTCACATTGTCATTCATATCAAAAATGTTTTTAAGGTGTACATTTAGTGTGTAATAATAAAAATAGATGTTATTAGATCATATGGGGAAGTGTATGTATCAATATATTTTTGTTGTATTGTTCTTGGAGATGAGGATTTATATACTTACTCGGTGTGAGAAACACATCCATATTTTTTTCCAACTCATTTTTTATCCGCCACGAACTAATATATTTGAAAAATAGTGGTAAAAATCGTAATATTTTCTTTGATATTGATGATCAAAGTCTCTCAAAACCCGCTTCCATTCGTTTTCAAAATTTCTTAGAATTAATTATTTTCTCTTCAGAGTATATTTGTGAGGGAAAGGGATGATAGAGACCAAAATCATGCATCATCACCCATTGTTTACTTGATGTGTTTTTACTAACCCAGCGTATGGGCATTGGTCACAAAGCTCTTTGGGTACTATGTCGCCAAATAAGGTCATAATTATTATATTGCTTAATATGTTTTTTGATCTGAGAGAGGAGTGGTATATTGTATACCGATAGTGCTAGATTAAGGTATCTCAACCATCATTTTTTAGATCATATAGATCATATTCTAGAGATGTGAGAGGCTCCATATATTTGTAGTTTTTCGGACACAGTTTCTATATAGGTCTCTATGCCTCACATGTTGTTGGAATAGTCAGAGAGAAAGAGGATTTTTGATCATTTTATAGGTATTCAGAGATGTGTTTCAAATTGTTGTTTCCAACTATCTCGACTGTATTCTGTAGTTATTTTTTTACATTTTTTGGACAATGTGTCATATTCGGTCTGAGGCTTTGTACCAAGTTTTTTTATGGTGTTAAATAATGAAGTTCATACTAAATCTATAATCCCATCACCAAACTGGAGAAGCCCTCACTTTTTGTGACCAATCACTGGTATTCATAATGATAGTGAATCTAAAGCAGAGAGTCCAAAGGTCTCCAAAAATCTACTTGGCATAATGCTATAATCACATGTTTTCCATACCTTAAACACTTTTTCTTTTAGTTGATATCAGTGATAGAATACAAAATGATAGTTGGGTATATTTTCTTTTAAATCTCCATCACCAAATATATGCAGCTGAACTTTGTCTTCTCGTTCAGTATTTATAATGTCTTCACACAATCACAAAACAAGATCGAATCATTTTTCGATCGTTAATCTTCAAGCAAAGATTAGATGTATTTTTTTATCCATGATTAAAAAATCATACCACAAATTCTCATTTAATTATTAATGATCAATCTTGCACCATACCCAACAATTCCTGAGCAGATCAGGTTTTATATTCTTCATACATTTTTGATATTTCTCTACCAATAATCATCTGTCATTTATATCACAGATCTTCCATTTGTATTAGAAGTTTTTCTATCCTATGGACTGATTCGTAGATAAAAACAGGGTAGATAGATTGTAAAATTTTTTTCAAAAATGTCTGCCTTCCCTTTTTGGTAGGGGGAAATCACATATAGACAAAACTAGACGTGTTGGTGGGCGTCGCTATCACGACTGGTATCACAGCATTTGCTCAAGGGAGCACCTCAAAAAGAAGTCAATACTCCCAACACAACTCAATTAATTTTTTGCCCGGATCACTTAAACCAGGCGTACCCGCCTCACTCACTACGCCACATACATTATTTTTTATGAGCTCTAGGTATTCCATTATTTTGTGAGATCAAGTAAACGACGTGAGGCTCAAGAGTTTTTTGTTTCTATACTCTATTTCATACATTCTTAAAAGCTTGATAGTTGTCCTAGTGTCTTCACAAAACAAAACATCTGTCTCCTTGAGTAATCTCAAAGCTCTTAGGGTAATATCTTCTTTGTTTCCAATTGGAGTGGGGATAAAACTTAGCATTTAATTAATTATTAAACAATGATATGAACCTTCAATCAGATATTAGCTTAGATACTTCATTTGCAACAAAAAGACTTCAATTCATTCATACATAGACTCATGCTTTCACATGTGCTATGTTTCAAACAGCAAATCAAAGATTAAATCATGCGTCAGATGGACTAAAACCAGTTAGTGGTATCATGCTTCACACCAAGATTATTGTTTTATCTGTGTTCTCTAGATGTGATTCCAGGTATCTTGCTGTATCTGGCATAGTGTAAGTTCCATGTGTGATAATAAAATATTTCTCCTTAGATTTTTTTATTACACTGAGCATTTCTTTTAAATCTTCAAGAGCTATTTCCCTGCTGTCTTTCATACAAATTTCGTGATATATATATATATTCATTGTTGGTTTTTAGGCTGTTTATGTAATTAGGTAAACAAGTTTTTTCTAGTGTCGCTATTGAATCATGTGATGCATCAAAATAAGAATCAATTGTTCATCAGGTGATCAAAAATGTGATTTTCATTATATATGATTTTAAATAATAAATACCTATATGTATCCAAATATTGTTTCAAAACAATCAAAAAACCCCACCAAAGGTGTGGTATATTTGAAGCTACACAGAGCTGATAATCTTTCTCTCGGTTCTTGGAGTAGTATGGTTAGGCACCTACGGGATTCGAACCCGTGAACCGAGGTTTTGCAGACCTGTGCGATAGACCACTCCGCCAAAGTGCCATATCTTGTAGTCTAAGAATATTTTACCACATTACAATAAAATGATCAAATTATATACTATACTACTTGCCAAAACCTTATATATAGTCTCTAGGTGTTACATTTAGTATTTAGATATAGAGACTGCGGTGCAAATAATATTTATAATCAATATAAAGCCAAGGCTTGCTCTTTACATTCAGTTGTCAATCACTTCCTGATTTTATAGTCAATAGATTATAAAATTAGTAATTTCAATATCTATTGACTACGTAGTAAATTCGCTTCATTTAGTCACCATGAATACCGCTTCGCTCAATTCATACTTCCTAAATTTCACTTTTATTTACTATATAAATTATTGGTTTCGTAGCGGTGAAGGATAGAGTCAACGATCTACTAAGTTCAATATCGCCTCCTGTGTGACGGGCTTGTCTTTTGCATAAGTTACTCCATATCGCTTGTCTTCACTTACCAGTACCTCACAAATCTTTTCCTTGCTATGCACAAAACTGTTTGGTGGGACGGTAATATAAAACTCAGCTCATTCATCACTTCATTTTTCTTTAAGAAATTCTCTAAATTTAGTTTCAAAAACATCGAATATGCTTTGATGAAATCATCGAAAATTCATAGAAACAAGGCTTTTGATGCTTGTTTCTTCGCCATCTGGTTTTGATGCAGTGGTATCGCTACTTTGAGATACTTTCAATCGTTCAGTTATGTTTTCTAGATTTCATTCTTTGTCTACTTTGCATATACCTCTATTTACTGTTCAGTTTTTAGAAAGAGTATTTTGTAGTATATATCAAACCATTGAACATGTGTTCTCTTTACATCTGGTGGACAAAAAGTCGAACATTTGTTTAAATCAATCTACACCATAATAATCATCCGCGTTGATAACACAAAAAGGTCAATCAACTAACTCCTTTGCAGAAAGCACTGCATGTCAGGTTCATCGAGGCTTATTGCGTTCTGGTAGGCTTTCAAAACCCGCAACTTTTGGATTTATTTCTTGATATACATAGCTTACTTTGATCTTATTATCAAATCTTGATCCCAAAACATCTTTAAATTGTTGGTGAAATGACTCACGAATCACTAGTACCACATGGTCAAATCAAGCACGAATTGCATCAAAAATACTATACTCAAGTATAGTTTCTCAGTTTGGACCAAAACCATCTATTTGTTTTAGTCATCAGTAGCGAGATCACATTCCTGCCGCCATTATCACAAGGGTTGTTTGCATTGAATTATTTTCATTCAATAAAAATTTCTAAGAGTTATATTCTAATTATTTTCTCGCGTGTCCCTTTAATTTATAATTACAATATAGGTAGGTGTCAATTATTATCAATACTTAAATACCTCTCAAAATTTGGTTTTAGAAAACCTAACCAGTTGTTTTATTGTTACAATCTAGGGTTTAAAACCACCGTCTTATAGACGGTCTTGAACGGGAGCGTAAAATATATACATACAACA
>ENA-ORXM01004083-ORXM01004083.1-marine-metagenome-genome-assembly--contig:-NODE-4083-length-13390-cov-3.515661_pt1 | contig 13390 bp, 10 predicted proteins | sample MGYA00237867_ERZ511480 | MGnify/ENA primary metagenome ERZ511480 (study PRJEB26309, sample SAMN06266103) | marine metagenome | isolation source: Algal blade | place: United Kingdom:Sidmouth, United...
CGGATTTCGGGATTTTTGCTGTCCGTCAATGTGCGCGCCATTATATCGGCGAGGATATGGCTGGTCGGCGTTGAATATTCAAAATGCGTACCCGGCGGCGCTTCCAGCACGCGGGTTTCAGCATAACGCGCTACATCATCGCGCCCATCGGGCAAAAACAACAGCCGCGCCGTATCCACCTCATACACCGCTTTGCCATTTTCATCGGTAGGCCCTTCGGAATGATCGAGCCCGGATGCCATTTGCAACAAATGGCGCAGCGTGATTTTTGCCCGCGGGTCGCCCGGATTTTGCCATTCCGCCACGGACGCAGGCGCATCCAGCGACAGACGGCCATCGGCCACCAGCATTCCCACCAAAGTGGCGGTCAGCGTCTTTGACATTGACCATCCGATCAGCCGGGTTTCAGGCGTGATGCCGGGCGCATAGCGTTCCGCCACGACGCGCCCGCCATGCATAATCACAACTGCGCGCGTCTCCTCCATTGCCTCATCATCAAAATAGGGGGCAACAGCGCGTTCGAGCAAATCGCGGCTTACCGCAGCATCATCGGCATATCTGGCAAAGCCGTCCGCCTGTTCAGCCGACGTGGCTGGCGCGCTATCCACTTGGTCCGATCCGCAAGCGGAGAGCATAGCCAATGCCGCCAGCGAAAAAGCGGTTGCATACAGTTGCGATTTGACCCTAGCCATAGGAAACAAATGCAGAAAAGGGCCTGAAATGGCAACCAAAGAGTCCGCAGGGCAGCAGCCACCACGATGGAGCCCCAGCCGAAAAGGCGGGATTGTTTTGCTGGCTATTGCGGCGTTGATACTGCTCGCCGCTGCATGGAGCTGGCCATCAATACAGGGTTATGCCCGCGTTGGCACAGCATACAGCGCGCATATCGTGTGTTCCTGCCGATATATCGGCGGGCGCGATATGGAAAGCTGCGCAACCGATCTGGAAGATGGCATGGGAATGATTACCCTATCAGAAGATACCGAGAAGCAGCGCATTTACGCCAGTGTCCCGTTTGTCGAACAGGCGATAGCGGAAAAGCGCGGGGATTATGGATGTGTTGTGCTAAATGATACAGAGGTTGAGGCGCTGGAATAGCGCACGGCACGTTGCCGCCATTAACGTCTATGCTGCAAATTCAAGCTCGACCGCTTGTGTTTCTTCAATCCATCCGCCGCCGAGCACGCGATCACCATCATACAGCACCGCCGCCTGCCCCGGCGCAACGCCATATTCAGGTGTGTCAAAATGCAGCCATCCAGCCTCCAGCCGCGCCGCCACCGGCTTTGACAGTGAACGCACCTTCGCCATCACGCTGCGCCCCTCCACATCGGCAAGCCATGTAGATTCTTCAATCCGCGCCGCCGATACCGCCAATGCCTGACGCGGGCCGACGATGACCTGCTGTTTGTCCGCATCTATGCGAATGACATATAACGGCACAGGCTGCCCGCCAAGTTCCAGCCCCTTTCGCTGTCCCACGGTATAATGGATGAGGCCCTTATGTTGCCCCAATATCCGCCCGTCGAGATGAACGATATCGCCGCTGTTTTCCGCATCGGGCCGTATCTTGCGCACGACGCTGGCATAATCGCCATCCGGCACGAAGCAGATATCCTGACTGTCGGGCTTTGCCGCCACAATCAATCCCAGCTCCTGCGCGATTTCACGCACTTGCGGCTTCGGCAAATCGCCCAACGGAAAGCGCAGATAATCAAGCTGGTCCTGTGTTGTGGCAAACAGGAAATAGCTTTGGTCGCGAGCAGGATCCGCCGCACGGTGCAGTTGCGCTTGCCTGTGCCCGTCAGGTCCCTCTGCTTCCACGCGCCGCACATAATGGCCGGTTGCCAGACAATCAGCGCCCAGCTCCCTTGCCAGCCGGAACAGATCGGTGAACTTCACGCCCATATTGCAACGCACGCACGGGATCGGCGTGCGGCCTGCCATATATTCATCGGCAAACTGATCAATCACGGTATCGCGGAACTGGCTTTCATGATCGAACACATAATGCGCGATGCCCAGCTTGTTGGCCACAGCGCGCGCATCGGCAATATCCTGACCCGCGCAGCAGGCGCCCGCGCGTTTCACTGCGCTGCCATGATCATACAGCTGCAAAGTGACGCCGATTGTTTCCGCGCCCGTCTGCGCTGCCATGGCGGCAACAACAGAGGAATCCACCCCGCCTGACATGGCGACAACGATTCGTTTGCCTGCCGAACTGGCGCCCAATTGAAATTTATTGAGATAATTTTGCATTTGTTTCCTAAAGTATAGCAATAGCCGAAAACGTTGGAAAACGTCAATATTTTGACGCAAGTTCCCGATGTGAAACAGTATATTGCGGCAAAAGATAAGCTTCGTTAACCCCGCCTAACATCCCATGAATGCCGCCTTTACTGCATGTTATCTGCTACCGCGTAGAAGCTGCGGCTATGGACATGAACTTTCCCCATGCCGATCTTGGCGACCTTAGTGAAGGCAGTATCGCAAATGCGCACGCATTGCTTGCCAGCGCAATGGCGCGCCAGGTCGCCAGCCCGACATTTCAGTTAATAGCAAATGAGGCGGCGGACCGAGATGCGGCCACGGCAAAAACCGATGACGTTTCCGAACGCATTCATTTTTTCGCAGGCAGCTGCGACGTTCCGCCGCGCGGCGCCTTTCTGTGTGCCGATGCGGGACATAGCCGTGAAGATAAAGTTTACCAGATAACTTCAGCGATTGGCAAAGCGCCAGCCGCTAACCCGGATGGCGCAACAGCCAACCCAGAGAATAATTGAGGACGCTATGATTGAAAATCAAAAGATAAAACCGGGACAGGTCGTAGGTCCGCTGGGTGAGCCGCTCACTCTGGATAGCCTTCCCCCGCCGGGAACAACGCGCTGGGTAGTGCGGCGCAAGGCTGAGGTTGTAGCAGCCGTCAGTGGCGGGCTGCTTACCATCAATGACGTGTGTGAACGATATGATCTGACGCTGGAGGAATTTGCCGGTTGGCAACGCGCGGTTGACCGTTCCGGAATGCCCGGCCTGCGGGTTACCCGGATACAGCATTACCGCGATCTGTATGAACGGCAGCAGAAATACTGATCAGCTTAAAATCTGACATCAGTTACCAATGATTGAAAAGCCCCGGCAGAAATGCTCAGGGGCTTTTTCTTTTACGCGGTGCCGCCTATTGTATCGATCTCACTGCAAGTCACAGTCACTTTTGAACTTTTCCGGCCGTCGTTTGTAGTGTAAAAGAGCGTCAACAAAACGGCGGTCTATCAATCAGGAGGAACGAATTATGGGTTGGATTATTGCAATTATCGTCGGCGGTGTAGCAGGCTGGTTGGGCAGCATTGTTATGAACCGCAATGCATCTATGGGCATTTTCTGGAATGTTATCGTGGGTTGCGTCGGATCGATCATCGGCAATCTTATTGCCAATCAGTTCGGTATCGGCGGCAGCGTTCAGGAATTTTCAATTGTCGGGCTGGTCGTGGCCGTTATCGGTGCGATCGTTCTGCTCGGAATTGTAAACCTCGTTCAGCGTGGCCGCATCCGCTAACCCGCACTTAAATCAGGTTAAAAAAAGAAGCCCTCCGGCATAACCGGGGGGCTTCTTTGTTTTGCGCGATGTTCAAAGCCGTTTTGTTTCCGCTGCATTGCAAAATTATCCGTGGCGATACGCCGCGATGTCTGCCACATGTTGGCGATTGCCGCGTTGGCATTGTGATGGTGTTTGGGCTATGACATCCTTTGCATCGATATGGATTATGCATGAATTACGAAACGAGCATCAGCAACAGCGATCTGCACAGCGAATCCGAACAGCGCGGTAGCGGCAGGAAACGGCTGATAATCGCGGGTGTTGCTGCTGCAATAATTCTGGCGGTTGCGGCCACCGCATATTATTTTGCTGGCCCGCAGGAAACTGCTGGCGCAGCGGCAGGCCCGGTGAACCAGGGGCAGACCCTCACCGTTATCGCGCCCGGCGAGGAAACCGTCGTGCGCATGATCAATGCGACCGGCACGTTGGCTGCGCGCCGCGAAGTTCCGGTTGGCGTTGTCGGCGAAGGCGGGCGCGTGATCGCGGTTTATGCCGACGCCGGTGACTGGGTGAAGCAAGGCCAGACGCTAATCGCGATTGACCGTTCAGTGCAGTCTCAACAGGCAGCAGGGCTACGTGCGCAAATTGATGTGGCGCAGGCCGATCTGCGGCTTGCCCAGAATGAATTATCACGCGCGCTACAACTTGTGGATCGCGGCTTTATTTCCAAAGCGGATGTTGACCGCAAGACGGCGACGCGCGACGCCGCCAGAGCGCGCGTTAACGTGGCGCAGGCGCAGTTCGGTCAGGCTCAGGCCAGCAACGCGCGGCTTTCCGTGCGCGCGCCTGTCAGCGGTTATGTGCTCGAACGCAATGTAGAACTGGGGCAAACCGCAACTGGCGGCGCAGGCGCGCTGTTTCGTATTGCCAAGGGCGGGGAATTGGAGCTGCAGGCCAAGCTGGGCGAGAGTGATCTTGCGGTAGTATCGCGCGGCACACCTGCATCGGTTACACCGGTTGGCGCGCAGCGCAGCTTTGACGGGCAGGTTTGGCAGATCGCGCCTGTCGTGGACGCAGCCACACGGCAGGGTATCGCCCGTATCGCTTTGCCGTTTGATCGCGCATTGAAGCCGGGCGGCTTTGCATCTGTTAATATTGCCGCAGGATCGGTTACAGCGCCGGTTCTGCCTGAATCCGCCATTCAAACCGACCGCGAGGGCAAAAGCTTCGTGTATGTCGTAACATCGGATAACAAAGCCAAGCGGCGCGACGTTAAATTGGGAACGGTTACGTCGAACGGCGTCCCCGTGCTTGGCGGTGTATCGGACAGCGACCGTGTGGTGTTGTATGCCGGCGGGTTCCTGAATGATGGCGAGACCGTTAACCCGAAGATGAAAAAGAGCGAGAAATAGGCCGCTACAGCTGATGGATCTCAACAATATCTCTGCCTGGTCAATCCGCAATCCGGTGGTGCCGATTGTTCTGTTTATCGCTCTGTTACTGGCCGGTATCGCCAGTTTCTCGCAGATGGAAGTCAGCGAAAACCCTGACATTGATTTTCCCGCAGTGCGTATCAATATCGTCCAGCCCGGCGCCGCCCCGGCCGAAGTTGAAGCGCAAATTACCCAGCTGGTTGATTCGTCGCTGCAATCGGTGAATGGCGTGAAGAATATCAATTCCACTGCGCGCGAAGGCCGCAGCCAGAGCATGGTGGAATTTGAACTTGGCATTGATGCCGATCAAGCCGTGAATGATACCAAGGCCGCGATTGACAGTATCCGAAGCGAATTGCCCGACGGCATTCTGGAGCCGCAGATCAGCAAGCTTAACATCAGTGGTAACGCGCTGGCCTGGTTCGCGGTTGAGGCGGAGGATATGACGCTCGAACAGCTGAGCTGGTTCGTCGATGATACCATCTCGAAAAACATGCTCGGCATCGAAGGGATGGCGAGCGTCATTCGCGGCGGCGGCGTGGACCGCGAAATACGCGTCATTGTCGATCCGGAGCGCATGCAATCGCTTGGCATATCAGCCAGCCAGATCAACAATGCGATCCGCCAGGTTAATGCGGATGCCGGCGGCGGACAGGCCGAGATTGCAGGCGCGCGCCAATCGGTTCGCGTGCTTGGCAATGCAGATACAGCCTTTGAACTGAGCAAGGCGCAAATCCCGCTGGGCGACGGACGATCAATCAAACTGGAAGATGTCGCAAGCGTAACCGACGGGTTTGGCGAACAGACGCAGATCAGCAAAGTGCGCGGAAAGCAGGTCGTGACATTCGGGTTTCAACGCGCGAAAGGCGCATCTGACGTCACCGTGTATGACAGCGCGGTGGAGGAGATGGACCGCATCATGGCGGACAATCCCGGCATTCAATTCAAACGCGTCTTTTCGGTCATCGATTATACCAAAAGCCAGTATCGCAGCTCTATCGCCGCCATGGTCGAAGGCGCTCTGCTGGCGGTCATCGTCGTCTTCCTGTTTCTGCGTGATTGGCGCGCCACGATCATTGCCGCCATCGCGATCCCGCTGTCAGCGATCCCGGCTTTCTGGTTCATGGACTTGCTCGGATTTTCGTTAAATACCATGAGCTTGCTTGCGCTAGGATTGGTGGCAGGTGTGCTTGTCGATGACGCGATCGTCGAAATTGAGAATATCGTGCGGCATATGCGCATGGGCAAATCCGCCTATCAGGCATCAATAGATGCGGCTGACGAGATCGGGCTGGCCGTCGTGGCCACTACATTTTCCATCGTCGCGGTGTTCCTGCCGGTGGGGCTTATGCCGGGGATTACCGGCGTGTTCTTCAAAAATTTCGGGCTGACCGTTGTGGTCGCCGTGTTGATGAGCCTTGCCGTTGCGCGGATGATAACGCCTATGGTCGCGGCCTATTTCATGAAGGCCGATGGCGCGTCTGATTATGCGCAGGGGCCATGGATGGATCGGTATATCCGCCTGTTGAAATGGACGTTGCACAACCGGTTCAAGATGATGTTTGTCGGCATCGCGTCTTTCGCGGCGACCGTGGCAATGTTCATGTTTATGCCGTCGCAGCTGTTCCCGACTGTTAACGCTGATTTTGCGGTGCTTGATGTTCAGAAAGTGCCGGGCACCACGTTGAAACAGACCGAGGAAACGATGGCACAGGTCGACGCGATCCTTGCGCGGCAGCCCGATGTAGACATTGCTTTGAACAGCGTCAGGGTGGGTAACGGTTCGGTGTATATGGCGCTGAAAAAAGAAAGAGAACGCACCAGCGATGAATTTGAAAAAGATTTGATGACCGAATTTCAGGCAGTGCCTGATGCGCGCATCGTATTTCTGGATACCAATTCGCCCGGCGGCGGCGGATCGGGGCGCGAAATTTCCGTCATGCTGGCGGGCTCGGATGTGGAGCAGTTGAACGAAACCGCTGCGCAGCTGGTTGAGGAAATGAAGGCATTGCCCGGCGTAGTTGCTCCGCGGATCGGCGCTGATTTGCAGCAGCCCGAAATTATCATCCGCCCGCGCGTGGATCTCGCTGCGCAGCTGGGCGTCACGACATTGGCGATCAGCGAAACGATCCGCATCGCCACCATCGGCGCAACTGATCAGAACAGCGCGAAATTCTCGCTCGCCGGGCGGCAGATACCAATCCGCGTGATGCTGCCTGAAAATGCCCGCCGCGATCTGGCGAATATCGCAAATCTTCCCGTTCGCACAGCTGGCGGCGGATCCGTTCCCCTGTCGCAAGTCGCGGATATATCGTTTGGCGCCGGGCCGACGGCTATTCAGCGGTATAACCAGTCGCGCCGCGTGCTGATTGGCGCAGACGTTGCATCGGGCTTCACAAAGGGGCAGGTCCAGCCGCAAATCGAAGAACAAACCGTTCTCGCCAGCCTTCCCGCCGGCATATCGCAATCTGCGGTCGGCGCGGATCAGATGAGTGAAGAACTGGCCACCACATTTCCGATCGCCGTAATATCCGGCGTGCTGCTGGTGTTTGCCGTGCTCGTGCTGCTATACCAACGCTTTATGGCGCCGCTCGTCAATATGGCGTCGCTCACCATCGCGCCGCTTGGCGGACTGCTGCTGATTTGGGCGCTGGGCGAACCGCTATCGCTGCCGGTGTTTATCGGCACGCTGATGCTGCTAGGGATTGTAAGTAAAAATTCGATATTGCTGATTGATTTTGCGCTGGAGGAGATAGAACGCGGCGTGCCGAAATATGAAGCATTGGTGGACGCGGGCCGCAAACGTGCGCAGCCGATTGTGATGACTACGGTTGCCATGGTATCGGGTATGATACCGACCGCGATTTCAATCGGCGGCGACGGTGCATTTCGCGCACCGATGGGCATCGTCGTTATCGGCGGCCTGATACTATCGACTGTCATGACGTTGATCTTGGTGCCGGCTGGTTTCAGCCTGGCGGACAGCGCGGAGAAATGGGTTGGGCGCAAGATCGGCAGCAGATTGCTCGCGGATTATACCCCGCCGGAGGATCGCCCGCCGAAGCAGGGGCAGCAGGGCAAGCCGCGTGATGGCGGCTTTGGCGATGCTGCTGTTCAGCCAGCCGAATGACGCTTGATTTTGGCATGATGCGGTTCCCCACCATTCAGCGGCTGACATGAAAGCATTCGGCCAAATGGGACGGAGCGAGCAGGCGCGGTATAACCAGCGGGCGTTTGAATTGCGCCGCATACGCATTATCGCAATCGCGCTGCTGCTGGTGATGGCGTTTATATTTGTTTGCGCCACGCATCTGGAAAAGAATGTCCACGAAAACTGGGGCTATCTGCGCGCATTTGCAGAGGCGGGGATTGTCGGCGGGCTGGCGGATTGGTTTGCGGTGACGGCGCTGTTCCGCCATCCGCTTGGCATTCCCGTTCCGCATACGGCCATCATACCCACCAACAAAGCCCGGATCGGCAGCTCGCTTGCGTCTTTCCTGCAAAGCAATTTCCTCACCTCGCGGGTGGTGGCGCGCCGGGTGCAGCAAATGGATGTTGCCGGGATGCTGGGCCGTTTTCTGGTGCAGCCATCGGGCGGAGAGGCACGGATGCGGCACGGCGCATCGCGCTTGTTCGGCGATATTATCGCATCGCTTGACGATGAACGGCTCGGCGGAATGGCAAAGGAGGCACTGCGCAAACAACTGACCCAGCTGCACGTCGCGCCGCTGGTTGGCCAGATGCTCGATGCCATGATCCAGCAACGGCGACATGCGCCGATTATCGACAATATCGTCGATTGGGCCGCCAGAACGCTGAACGCTAATCAACATCTGATCCATGACATGGTGGAAAAACGCGCGAACACGATCATGCGGTGGACGGGGCTGGATGAAAAGCTGGCCAACTCCATCGTCGAAGGATTGAACAAGCTGCTCACCGATATGGCGCAGGATCCGGAGCATGATCTGCGGATAAAGGGCGAGGAAGGGCTACAGAAACTCGCGCATGATTTGCAGCATAGCAAGCAGATGCAGCGCAAGGTGGAGGCCATGAAGATGGAGCTGCTGGACAATCCGGCAGTGGCCAGCTGGCTGGACGGGCTGTGGCAACAAGCGAGGACCAAACTGTTATCCGCGGCGCATGATCCCGATGCAGCAATGGCGGGCAAGTTTGGCGAGATGATAACCGGGCTGGGCCAGACATTGCAGGCCGATGTCCGGCTCCGCGGTCAGATAAACCGGTTTGCGAGGCGCGCCATCGTCGGCGTGACAGAAAATTACGGTGACAAGATCGTGACGCTGGTATCGGACACTATCGAACGGTGGGACACCACGACGCTGACCGATCGGGTGGAAAATATTGTCGGTAAGGATCTGCAGTTTATTCGCATAAACGGCACACTGGTTGGCGGACTGGTCGGCATCGTGATCCACGGCATTGGCAAGCTGATCTAACCGCCGCGCCCGATTTGCGCGCGTGGCATAATCTATCCGCGCGCGGCCAGCATTTCTTCGATACTCACAAATTTCTCATGCGGCGCGCCGCTTCGTGCGCGTGCCTTTTCGGCTTCCTCGATCCGCTTCCAATCATTGAAGCGGACAGGCTCTGCGCCGCGTTCAGCCAGCAGCGCGTCCAATCCAGCGCCGCCTGTTTTGCCAGAGGTGGCCGCGATGTCCGCGTTAATTAGATCGACAATCGCATATCCATCGGGCCGGTTGGTTCCAATGGTGCCAGATGGCCCGCGCCGCGCCCATCCAACGCAATATAGCCCCGGCAATATCCGCCCCTCGTCATTAGCAAAGCGCCCGCGCCCATGTTCAAACGGCACACCCTCGATCGGAGGCGTTTGATAGCCGATGCAGGTGACGATAATATCTGCAGGGATGATATAGGTTTCACCAGTCGGCTGGCTGCGCAGATCGGCGTCAAGCTCGGTGCGTTCAACCACCAGTTGCTGTGCGCGCCCTTCGCCGAGAATTTCCTTTGGCGACGCGAAGAAATCAAACTCAATCTTCACCTTTTTCTGCGCACGATCGCTTTCGGGAATGGCGGCAAATTCGCGCAGATGCGCGACGGATTTGCGCATCCCCGGTTCCAGCAGCGCGTCCGCACCGGGCTCTGGCAAATCAGCGGGATCGACATATGGCGCGGCGGCCTCCAGCTTGCCCAGCTCGCCCAGTTCTTTTGGCGTCATCGCGATCTGATGCGGACCGCGGCGGCCTAAAATCGTCACCTTTTGAGTCTGCGCCGCCATCAACTGATCAAGCGCGTGGGCGACAATATCCGATCCGGCAAATTCCGCGTTTGTTTTGGAAAGGATACGCGCGACATCCAGCGCGACGTTACCATTGCCAATGATAGCCACATGGCGGCCCTGCAACGACGGGTTCAAATCTGCAAAATCAGGGTGGCCGTTATACCAGCCAACAAATTCCGCGCTGCCATATACGCCGTTCAGATCAGCGCCGGGAATGTCCATCTTCCGGTCATTCGGCGCGCCTGTGGCCAGAACGACTGCATCATAATGCGCGGTCAGTTCGTCGACCGATATATCCTCACCAATTGTCACATTGCCCAGAAAACGGACATTGTCGGCCAGCGCGACTTTTTCATACCGGCGCGACACGCCCTTGATCGACTGGTGATCTGGCGCAACGCCAAAACGGATAAGGCCAAAGGGAACGGGCAACCGATCAATCACGTCGATGCGCACGTCATCGCCGTATTTTTTCAGCGCCGCCTCCGCCGTATAATATCCCGCCGGGCCGGAACCGATGATCGCAATATGCCGCATAAGACGCTGTCTCCCCAAAAGCTGTCGAATCGGGAAGGTAACGGCTTTATTCAAAAAGGGAAGCAGCGCCGCCTACGCCATTTTGCTAGCGACTAGTCCGCATTCAGGAACCGGTTCATTTCCCGAACGGTTTGATCGATATGCGTGCGGGCGAACATATGGCCGCCGCCCTTCACCTTGTGTAATGTCGCCCCGGGGATCAACAACCGCAGAATATGACCGTTGGTGATCGGCACAACTTCATCCCGCGTGCCCATCATAATGAATGTGCGCTTATCAAGGAACGGGAGGAAGGGCGCACTAGACCACCCAGCCATTGCCATCACCTGGTAAGAAAAACCTGCAAAGCTTGGCAACACAAAACCGCTCGACAATTCCTTGCCCAGCGCGGCCATATTGCCGGGAACTGACAACATGCCAGTGGACGTAGCCTGCAATATCACGCGCCGGACCTGCTCTGGATGTTGCAACGCCAGTTGCTGAGCAATCGCCCCGCCCCAGCTCAGCCCCACGATATCGGCCTGTTCGATACCAAATTCACGCAACAGCCGCGATGCCATCCATGCTATATTGGCAATACTGTAAGGCAGAAATGGCTGCGGCGATCCGCCGATTCCCGGCATGTCGAAACTGATGATTTCGCGGTCCTGCCATTTTTCGGCCAGTGGGAACAATTCCTCGATCCGTGTGCCCATGCCAGCGAAATACACGACAGGCGGATGTTTGCTGCCGCCCGGCACCGGCCAATGCGCAACCCGCAATGTTTGAAACTCAACCTCCTGATGCGAGATTTCAACCGGACGCGCCTGCTTTTGCGTAGCCGATATCTTCCGCGAAATTTTCGTAGCGTTGCCCGCCATTATATTGCCCCTGTTAAAGCCGTTATGCTGCCATGCAGTATAGATATTGCACCGCAACACAACCCGCTTAAACCTTCTATGTTAATAAGGCGTCAGCCATCCTCATTGGCAAAGCCGGCTGGTGGCGGGCATCCGGCTGTGCTGTTTTGCCGCAAATATGCACGGGATTGCGCTTCCCTTTTGCCCCGGCGCGCCCTATCTGCACAGGCATGTCCACACCGCTTTCCCGTATCCGCAATTTTTCGATCATCGCGCATATTGATCATGGCAAATCGACCTTGGCGGATCGGTTGATTCAGCATACCGGCGGGCTGAGCGCACGCGAAATGAGCGAGCAGGTGCTCGACAATATGGATATCGAAAAAGAGCGCGGCATTACGATCAAGGCACAGACGGTGCGGCTGAGCTACACTGCGAAAGACGGCGAAACCTACGAACTCAACCTGATGGATACACCGGGTCACGTTGATTTCGCTTATGAAGTATCGCGCAGCCTTGCCGCTTGCGAAGGCGCATTGCTGGTCGTTGATGCAGCGCAGGGCGTGGAAGCGCAGACATTGGCGAATGTGTACCAGTCCATCGAACATGATCATGAAATCGTGCCTGTCATCAACAAGATAGATCTGCCCGCAGCGGAGGTCGATGTTGTAAAGGCGGAGATCGAGGATATCATCGGGCTTCCGGCAGACAATGCCGTGCTGACTTCGGCCAAATCAGGCATCGGGATCGAAGAAGTGCTGGAGGCTGTGGTGCAGCGTATTCCGCCGCCGACCGCCGATCGTGATGCGCCGCTGCGCGCAATGCTGGTCGACAGTTGGTATGATCCCTATCTGGGCGTCGTCATTCTGGTCCGCGTGACCGAAGGCATTTTGAAAAAGGGCCAGCGGATCAAATTCATGGCGCAGGGCACTGAACATCTGGTGGACCGTGTCGGCTGTATGCGCCCCGCGATCACGCAGCTGGAGGAGCTGGCTGCTGGCGAAATCGGATTTATCACAGCGCAGATCAAGGAAGTGTCGCAAACCGCGGTTGGTGATACGATTACTACGGTCAAGGGCGGTGCCAGCGAGCCGCTTCCCGGATTTAAGGAAGTGCAGTCTGTGGTGTTCTGCGGCCTGTTCCCGGTTGACGCTGCCGATTTTGACAAGCTGCGCGAAAGCATTAGCAAGCTGCGGCTGAATGATGCCTCTTTCAGTTTCGAGATGGAGACCAGTGCTGCGCTGGGACAGGGCTTTCGCTGCGGCTTTCTGGGCCTGCTGCATCTTGAGATAATTCAGGAGCGGTTGACGCGCGAATATGATCTCGACCTCATCACGACCGCGCCTTCGGTCGTCTACCGTGTGGTGATGAATGATGGCAGCGAGCAATTTCTGCACAATCCCGCAGACATGCCGGACGTGGTGAAAATCAGCGAGATGGAAGAGCCATGGATCAAGGCTGTAATCTATTGCCCCGACGAACATCTGGGCGGGATATTGAAGCTGTGTCAGGACAGGCGGGGCGTGCAGAAAAACCTGACCTATGTGGGGGAACGCGCGCAAATCACGTACGAACTGCCGCTGAATGAAGTGGTGTTTGATTTTTATGACCGGCTGAAAAGCATATCGCGCGGCTATGCCAGTTTTGACTATGAACAAATCGGCCTTCGTAAAGGCGATCTGGTGAAAATGAACATCATGGTCAATGGCGATCCGGTCGATGCGCTATCAATGATTGTTCACCGCGATGCCGCCGATCTGCGCGGGCGGCATATGTGCGAACGTCT
>ENA-ORXM01004084-ORXM01004084.1-marine-metagenome-genome-assembly--contig:-NODE-4084-length-13387-cov-61.415552_pt1 | contig 13387 bp, 16 predicted proteins | sample MGYA00237867_ERZ511480 | MGnify/ENA primary metagenome ERZ511480 (study PRJEB26309, sample SAMN06266103) | marine metagenome | isolation source: Algal blade | place: United Kingdom:Sidmouth, United...
GTTCTCCTGTTGTCAGTGAACACAGCTTCGCGCGTAGGGAAAGAGAAATCTACAACGCTGAATTGAGGACGCTTACCGTTCATCAGTGGCTTCAAATCGATGACACTAGGTATGGAGCTCGCGATTGTGCCGATTACTATTCTTGCAACAGTACTTGCTTTTCAAGACCGTCATACAAGAAGTCGCAAGATTGGAATGTTCGCACTCGTTGCATGCGGGCTCCTACTCATTCTCAACTCAGCTTTCAATGTAATCGGAAACACGTCGCAATTCCTTGATAGCGAAAATCTGTCAAATCTTTATGTTGCGCCGTTTCTGTCGCTTATATTTATTCCGTTTCTCTATCTGCTGTATCTGATTGTATCCTATGAGAATATCTTTTCCAGGGTGCCTCTATTTATTAAAGACAAAGACCTTGTTTCGTATTCTAAGTCCTGCGCACTAACTTCCTTTACTTTCGATGTTTTCGCCCTTCGAGAGTGGTTCCGAATAACTGTGGCTAACGCACCACAAAGTAGAAGGGGTGTTCAGGAAACTCTTAGACTTACCAGTACACGAGTGTATCGATCACGACGTATACGCAAAGAGAACGCTTGCGGTTGGACGATTAACTCCGTGCGTGAATTGCTGGTTCCTCACGGGATAAAGACACAACCATATCGAAGCTCGCAGATTGACCCGGATGTTTGGCTTTCGATGAGCAATATGGTTGATATTGGCTCAGGACAGTTACCGTTGCCAAACAACATCGCCTACTATATTGAGGGTGAAGAGCTGGTAGTAAATGAGTTGAAATTGAAGCTAAACGTGAATATTCCGTCTGATGCTAGGCTTGCTAAACAGGTATACGGCACCTGCGCTCAAGTACTTGCATCAGAAGTAGCCCCCAGCGTGAGCTATGAGAAAATTGACAGAATAATCGAGAAAGAAAGTTGTTCTGACGTCATCGATGGAGATGTTCGTTTAACATTCGAGCGAACTGATTTCACTGGAACTATACCGGATGGGTATAGTCTTGTATTTACCTTAAAATGTATAAAAAATTGAATATTGACGTATAACAGTACATTGCAGCCGTCATTGGACCCGCCACTGGAACATGGGCTCCGCCCATAACCCAGTGCCGCCTCCAATGCAGCTGAATGTTTTGTTAACTTTTCCGACGCATGTTTGATTACGATGAATTTACCTATGGGGTACAATTATTTCGAAATCATTGCAGGTGAATTTGAGATGACAGACATACATTTTATTGAAACATCTGGCGAATATAAAAAGCTTGGAGATAGTGCTCGTATTTGGTCCTCTGGCACCTGGGACGTCAGTCTAAAGAAGGCGAATTCTTTGATTGGAGGACGAATTTTTTTGCACACCTCCCAGAAAGGTCCAAGTTTTCTATGCGGGGAAATTATTGATGTTGAGGAAGCAACGACTGGAAGAGTCACTTTTATTTTCAGACATGACAGATCCTTGGTTAACACGCTTGTGGGCGAGAATGACGGTAATTGGGGACAGGAACAAATTACAGTGAATCGCTAAATCAGTACTCTACCGCAATGGAGCTGGGTGACATTTTTACAGGCTGCTATTTAATGTCGGCGAATAAATAGAGAAATTCATGATGATCCGTCGTTTGCAAATCGTTAATATCACAGGGCCAGAAGGTCGGACAGTTTCCGCTCATACAATATGGATCCTGCCAAATGGGGGCTCTGTGCCAAGATTGGTGACTGCGTACCCGAATAGACGGAATGAACTATAAAATATTTGAAATTGTGGTTCTAGAAAAAGACATGCCAGTACATGGATTAATGCGTGGAGATACTGGAACAATAGTGGAACTCTTCGAGCCTGACGGAATAGAAGTGGAATTCATTAGTGGAGCGGGCAACACCAAGGCGGTACTGACACTAAAAGGAAATGATATTCGACATCTGAGTGAAAACGACATACTGGCTGTACGTCTAGTGGACGAAGCTTAAGGAAAAAGAAAAGTTAACAAAGCAATGAAGCTGTAACTTGACCCTGCCACCCCTTCGCTGCTGCTCCGGTCGGTCGGTTCGCGTCAATTGCTGGTTAATGCCTTGTTAGCCTCCGCCACCTCGAACTTTCCAGCTCTTTGTAGATTATGAAAGTTCCTCAAACCGTCTCAAACAAATCGCTTGACAAACGAAACCTACATTTGTTAGCTTTCGAATGTCCTCAGAAATGTGGCTTGGCCATCTGGCTGGTTTTCAATCTGTAGGGCGTGATCAGTAGTGTGCTCATTGGGAGTCACTTACTTAATTTACGGAACTATTATGGCTACTTTACGCTTTCCTGCGCACCAGTTTCGCGCAATTCCCTCCCCCGTCGGTAATTCTAGAACCGGCTTCTTCTTTACATCCGCTACCGACGTTCCCCGAGAACTTTGGGATTGGCGGGACGTAAATCCAAGGGAAGTCAATCGCCGCAGTGGCGTTTACCGACAAATGGCTCAGACTCTGGTAGGTGAGCCAGCAAGATTCCACGAACGGAACCGAGGGATAACTGTAGTTGCAGATGAACTTTCGTTCGACGACAAATCTAAAAACGTTGTCCTAAAGCTTTCCGATAACAAACTTCATGGCGTTGTCGATGGAGCACATACCTTGGACGCAATATTAGAGGCACAGAAAAATCCGCCTGAAAGCGGCTGGCCAGCTTTTGTCTTCTTGAAAATCTTGGTCGGGGTTGACGCAGAGCAGATTGCAGAAATCGCTGGCGGGCTAAACACGAGCCAGCAAGTGGATCTGAAGAGTTTAGAGCACCTGCGTAAGCACTTCACTGAATTAAAGACAATTTTAAAAAACGAAAGCTACTCCAGCAAAATTGCATACAAGATGAATGAGGACAAACCGGTAGATGTCCGAGAAGTATTGTACTACCTCGCAGTATTCGACAAAGAGGCCTATACAGAAAACAAGCACCCTGTTGCTCTATTTGGGCGGAAAGAAGGCATTGTACGAAAATTTGCTGAGCAGGCTGCAAAAACAGACGGTGCAGGTGATTCGTTCAGTGTTCTAATATCGAAAGCGCCAGAGATCCTACGTTTACGGGACACCATTGAAATGAAGGCTGTTGCGTTGCCAATTGGTCGATACAACGCTGGAAAAGGAACAAAGGTTCGAAGCGCGCCCAATAAAAAAAATCCATTAGTGTTTCTAAATGAGAAAGTCGATGGAAAGATTCCTCTTGGCTGGGTTATGCCGATGCTGGCAGCGTTCAGGGCAAACGTTGAGTGGGACAAACCGAAGGGAACATTTAGCTGGATTGTCCCTATCGATGAGCTAGTCGATGCCTGTATCGAGCGACTTGTCTTGGGTATCAAAGATGTTCACGCTCAAGAGAACAGTCGCCCTGAGTATGTTGGCAGAAATTCAATTTCCTGGAGAATGAGCTACAACACGGTATCTCAAGCGATTCTTGAGTGGGAGTTGAAAGAAGCAAGGAAGAAGAAGGCATAATAATTTAGAACATTCTCGATATTCGGCTGAGTAGCATCAAGTAGCGTTCTGATACAAAACGGAGCCTAACAATACGCTGAACCTGTAGCTTGACACGATCACGGAACCTGGCTACGCCAGAACCCGCGCTCGCCTCAAGCTCAGGTTAGCGCTGGTGTGTTATGTACCTTTTTTTTCAAATACTTTGAGACACTAAATGGAAATTCAAGTCCCAGATGATGTGACCGAGCATGTTCGCAAACTGTTTGTCGGTTGTAACGTAACCGGTCATTCTGACCCGTTACTAGACAGCGTCAACCAGATCTGATCTCAGCGGGTTGTCTGCGAAGAGCGTTTTCCAGACGCGCGGTGTCAGCTCGAGCACATCTTTACTGGGATGGTCGCTCACGCGCTGAAGCACGTCCACCAGGTAGGTGTACGGATCGACGTTGTGTAATTTGCACGTGGATATCAAGCTCTGGATGATACCGACATGTTCGGCACATAATTCTGTCCAGCAAAATAGCCAGCTTCGGCGCCCCATAGGAATTGGCCGCAGTGCTCTTTCCAGATGATTGGTATCGATCGGTACATCCGGCTCATCAAGAAAAACGCGCAACGCTGCATCCCGCTCGCGTAAATACCCTAATGCTTTTGTGAATGGCGCTTTGGGCAAGAGCGAAGGCTCTTCCAGTTCAGTCTTTACCCAGAGCATAATCTGATCAACCACCGGAGCACTATGTTTTTGGCGATACTGGCGTTTGTCATCCCCGCTGAGCTTGTGTTCACGGATATAGGCTTCGTTTGCGTATAAGGCGCCGATGATTTCCAGTACTTCGTCCACTAGTGCCGGTTCATCATCACGAGCCTCAATAAACTGACGGCGTGAATGCGTCCAACATTGAGCATGGGTGATGTTCTCGCAACGTGCTGCATAGGAGGAATAGGCTTTGTAACCGTCCGATAGCAGTACGCCGTCGTACTCGGTACCTAGCATCTCTTCGATCACTCTCCTTGCCCGACTTTCTGAATAGGTGAACACCACTTCATCCGAATCGCCGTAGACTGGCCAGAAGTAACCTTGGTGCATCCGACCCTTTTTTGTCTTGCTCTTACCGGCCTTGATGGGTGTCTCATCCATAGCGATCACTTTGCTGGTGAGCACGTGACGCCACTGCGCATCCACAATCGGTTCAAGTAACAGAATGGAGCGCTTGACCAAATTGATCAATGTGGATCGTGCCAAGGTAATTCCGGCCGCCTCTAAGCGTTGATGCTGCCTATGCAACGGCAAATGATAAGCGAACTTATCGACAAGCATTCCACTTAAGAAGCTAACGTCTGCGATGCTACGCTCCAAAACTGCGGGTGCTGCCGGCGCTGACACTAATTCGTTACTGCTCTTCAGCTTGATCACTGGAATCTCATATTCCAGCACGGTGTAGCTAGCTTGTTGCTGGGCCAGCTTGTAACGATGCTCTACACCGATAATCTCGTATTGGTCCTCCGAGAGAGCCCTTCAATCTCAGGCGGGGTCAACGTAATGCGCTTGACCGGCACCTGATCATCAAACCGAAGCCCCTCTGCGTTGACGCAATTTTCAGGGCGACCCTTTTTAGCTTTGCCACGCTCGTAACTGATTTTCTGCTTGGCTAGTTTTTCATCGTTGTTCTCATCCGACTCTGAGGCCTCTGATGGGAACAATACCCCTTGAGCTGGAATATCATAAGGACGTTTCTCGGAACGCTTACCAAACAACATTTGTTTGAATACGTCTAATTGCTTCTGCAGGTTTTTTACCTGCGAAGTAAGCTCAGCATTATTCTGTTGCAACACCTTCACCTGTTGAGCACTATCTATAGTGCTCTCAGGATTGGACGTTGTTTTGGCTGAAGACATGGCTTACATTATATCAAGCCACTGCTTTCTCTGGTAGCGAAAAACGCTTGTATTGTCGTGCATTGCTGATATCAATCCCCTCTAGCAAGCACTGTAGTTGCGCAAAACTAAGCTTCTGTTTTATCTCGTGCCCCTGGTTGATCACGAACTGACCTTGTTCTAGGCGTTTGGACCAAATGGCGTAGCCATTACGATCAAAGAACAGAACCTTGATCATCGTTCTCTTCTTGTTCACAAAAACATATAAATGCCCTGATAGAGGATTGTCGTTCATGATGTGTTTAACCATAGCCGATAACCCATTGAAGGATCGTCGCATATCGGTAGGCTCTGTACAGAGCCATACTCTTACATTAGCCTCTGGATAGAACATCAACCAGCGCGCGAGATACGCAACTGAATCCCAGCGCCCAGATCAAGTTCGATACACACTGACTGCACTGTGAATGATCCGGTATTTGGCGAGTCAGTATCGGGATCCGGTGTCAGCTCGATAAAGGTAGGTGGCGTGTCAATGGGTGCTGAGGCTGAGCCCGTCAGTTTCTTTTTCCAGTTGATGAAGCTGGCGTAAGGAATACTTTTCTCTTTACAGAACTTGGGCGCTGACAAACCAGAAGTTAGTTGCGCCTCAACAATCTGGTGCCACTGTGCAGCACTCTTGCGGGGATGGCGTGAAGTTGCAATGCTCATGTCTGATCTCTAATAGGTTGAGAACGAGATCAAACGATAGGGGATACACTCTCAAAATTGAATACGTGTCAGGATGATCGCTTACGCACAGAGAGCACGCAATGAAAAGATCTCTTTTCCGAGTACGGACCAACCGATTTTCTGCGATTGTTAGACCACGAAGCAAGCCAGTGCAGGCGCCTGCGTCATGCGTTCGGCGTCGCTGCGGCGGGGCCAGATGTTATTTAAACTGTGAAGGCTGCTTCTGGACTCGCAATCGCTCCTCACTTGCAACGATATTCGTTGAATGGTTGAAAAATAAATCTTCAACACGAGTATCTTTCAGTAAAGCAGATGACGAAGAAGATAATAATCTGGGATATTCTTTAGAAGAAACAGTTACCATATTACACTCGGCTTAGTCTGCCACCGTGATTCGAAAAAGTATTGATTGAGATCAATAAGAGGCCAAGCCTTACTGAGCGCGCCATATGAGAAATGCAAATGTTGCGCCAGTACTTGCGCCACGATATTGCTTACCATGGAAAGAGCCGAGACCATAGCTCAATCGAACATAAGATCGTGGTGCCAGCGAATTCGAAATGGAGCGCACAGGCCCACAAACGCTAGAGAAGAGATTGCATATGGCATGCCTACCCAGTTCATCAAAATGTGAATGGCAAGAAATTAGAATATTTGTCGAACATTTAAACGAAACGACTAGCTCGAATTTCGTACACAAACGTTGCCTTGATATTGAGATCCGAGATTCGAAGCAGCCCGAGGTTCTTTGCAGTGACCGCGAACGAGAGTTAACCATCGAGAGAAAGACATTTCTTTGGCCACCTGAATACGCTGTTAACGCCGGTGTAAAAGCGCGGATATATGCCGCTGAGCTATTTGGGGTTGAAGGTGACCAGATGGCCACCACGTAGCGTCTGTAAGGTTAGAAATCGATAGATTCGTCCAAATCCAGCCGCCCTTGGTCCTGGTCACTATTCTGAGCGTCCAGTTCAGCCAACCGATAGGCTGTTATCTGATCACCATGGGTATGCCACAGTTGATCGCGCAACTCATCAAGAAACGTCAGCGCGGTACAGGCCTCCTCGGCTGACCACCAGGTGTTGATTCGCATCACTCTCCAGCTCATGATTTCTTCGCTCTGGGTTTACGTGCCTGCTTTTTACTGGCCCTTTGAGTCGCTTCGTGCATGCGATAGGATTCAGCATCGATAGACTGTATCTGCGAATGGTGAACAAGACGATCAATGATCGATACCACGCACGGGGCATTCGGAAACACCTCTCCCCATTCACTAAATGGTCTGTTTGTTGTCATCACGATCGGCTTTTGTTCGTAGCGTCGGTTGACGATTTCGAACAACAGGTCGGCATGCCGATCGCTGTACGACAGGTACCCCAGCTCGTCAATCACCAATACATCAGGACGGGCATAGGCGCGTAGTCGACGTTGCAAGGCAGCTGCACCGTCCAGCGCTGTCAGATCTCCCAGCATTTTCGCAGCCGTTATGAACAAGGCGCTATGGCCTTGTAATAGAGCGCGGTAAGCCAGGTTCTGAGCCAACATCGATTTACCAACCCCGTTGGGGCCGACAAAGATAACGTTAGTCGCGCTGTCGATGAATTCCAGATTCATCAGCTCATTAATCCCCCCTTTGTCACAGTGAGTAGGCCATGACCAATCAAAGTCGCTAATGGGTTTGAAGCTGCCCAGATGGGCAGCCCCCATGCGTCGTTCAAGACCGCGTTGGCGCCGGGCATGCTCCTCCCAGGCAAACCACTGTGCCAGCTGCGTAAACTGTTCATCGCTGAGCTCGTCCCAGTGTTCAAGTAGGCCGGGCAGTTTCAAGCCTTCAGCCCGTAGGCGAAGTTGGCTTCGTTCATCACGATCCGGTGTTGTCGTTATCGGTGGTTGTGTCATGTTCGGGGGTTTCCTGTTGAGTATGTGTTGTGGTGGTGGTGGTGCGGGGTTGATTGATCTGGTCGTAGGCGGCCAGCGCATGCGGTCGCACGGTAAGATTGCGGGCTCGTTCGTTGTCGGGTAAGACCAGCGCCAGTGTGGGCGGCAGTTGTTTTTCTTCGCGACGTCGTTCAAGCGATTGGCGCACCGCGTTGTCGTGTGGCACACCACGTTCCAGTGCTTCAACGCAGGCCAGTTCCAGCTCGCTTGCACCGTACTGATCGAGCAGACGTTGTAGTGCACGCACCAGAGAGCGCAGACTATGACCGCGTTCACCAGCTTGTTTCAATAACAGCGCGCTACTGGGAACGGCAATGCGCAAGCGATCTTGCCCACGCTCTTTCGTGGCCGCTCGTTTGGCAGCAACCAGTGCTGCCAGATGGGCCTCGTCCTCCACTTGCTGGCCCTTATCCCAGCTACGAGGATGACGTGCAATCTCATCGTTACCATCAAGAATGCGTACCGTCTCTTGTGAGGCCATGACAGTGAGTGTGGTTCGCACATAGGCTGGTGGTACCGAATAATCGTTGAGATCGAACCTGATATAGGGTGTTTTGGCAACACGCACCTCCAGTCGTTCTTCAGTGAAAAACGGATTGTCTGGCAACGCCAGTAACGAGGATTGCTCCTGGGCAAAGGCTTCGCGAATAGTGATCATGTTATCTTGTGGCCAGGGTCTATCATCACTGATACCCGAACACCACAGATCAGCTTGTTCGTTCAGGTCCTCAAGACTTTTCCATGTTCGAGCAGCAAAAAAGCTTCCGCGAATAAAACGAATGGCCCTTTCCACGCGGCCTTTTTCATTCCCTCTGTAAACGTTCATAGCGCGAGGTTCGAACTGATAATGCGCCGCTAACTCAAGAAGTCGAGGGTTATAGCGAATGGCTGTACCATCACGCTCAAGCACAGCGGACTTTAAGTTGTCGTACCAGCACACACGAGTGCAAGCTCCCCAGGTGTTAAAGGCATCAACATGTCCGCGTATAAAGTTATCGGTGCGTGCATTCAAATAGAAACGCAGGAATATACGGCGGCTATAGCCAAGCACCATCACAAAGGCCATCAATGGACGCTTTGCTTTGCCAATCTCAACATGTCCAAAATGACCCCAGTCGACCTGGCTGACTTCTCCTGGCATCAGTGAAAGCCGCAAGTAAGCTTCGGGTAATTTGCGTGGACGCAGCTGTGCAACGCGTGCACGGAAGTGGCTACTACCCCCTTGATAACCTCTGATGCGCGCCATCTCCAGCACACGAACTGCACTCAACGTCGGATACTGCTCAAGCATCTGAACCATGAAAGGTAGGTAGGGATCCAGGATGGAGGGGCGTGCAGCTCGATCAATCTTGGGCAGTCCCGCAAGTGATAACACGCGGTCCACTGTGGAGTGGTGTACGCCTAACTGGACGGCGATGGTATGCGGGCCCCAGCCTTCCACATGATGAAAACGCAAGATCTTCGCTTCAAGTGCTTTATCGATAGTCATGGAATCGTGTTGTGTTGGGTGTAGGCAAAGCGCCGGTGACGTTGAGCAGGCGGAAGAAAATCAGAACGCAGTAACGGGTCACAACATTGGCTGCAAAAATGACATCGCATGTCGGTGGGTTGATGTGTTTGTGGCTTGTTGATCGAATCAGATCGATCGCGCACGAGGTTATCTGTGAAGCCATCAGGTGCGGAACCCTGATCCGTTACTATTTGTGCAATATCGTTTTTCTTTGCACGCTTACGTGCACGAGAATCGCTTTGTCTCTTGGCGTTGTTATGCCGTCCGGCCCGAGAGGCTGCATAGCGCTGATTGGCCTCACGCTGAAGCTGTGCACGACGGACCTCAGAGCACGCATTGCTGCAGTAGCGTTGGCCACGGTCGCAGCTTCGGCACACGACTGATTGCTTACGGCAAAGGGCGCACAAAAAAAATCTGGCACTGGGAAGCATCGGCAGGAAATGCCGATGAGTGCTGGATTTAACCTCCGTTGAAGTGCGACACTGCAGGGGCTGTGCGAAAGCACGGTTTACTACGGCGTAGCGTCAAACTTGACCGTCAAAATCGTGGATGGCGCTACGCCCCTCTCACTGGCTGAGACGGTTTACCAAGCCTGCGCGCACCTGTCCTTCGACTGTGCCTCTATACGGTCAGAAACTGGATAATCAGATTGAAATTGTGGCCTGATGGCAAGAGGCGACTGACACGGGCTGAAATCACTCAGCGGCATATATCAGCGGATTTACACCGGCACTAACATACGCCAAGATTCACAGCGCAGAACATCGACTATATGACGAAATAATCAAAGCACGTCAGTTCGATCCAGCTGATGCGCTGACTTTATTCGCACCACAGTTATCAGAATTTAATCCTTCAAAAATAGCACGGGAAGGTGCAAAGCTAGCAGCATGTATATCGGAGCAATCGCGAAGATTGTCGCTAGGCCAAGTCATTCGAATTCAACATGAATTTGGAATATTTACCTTACTTAAAGAGCATCCTGACTCTAGAGAAGACGGGCTCCCGTCAACTGGACTCTGTTTCACAACAGACGAAATGTCGATTGAAGAAATTAAGGATGGTGAGAATCTGCCCTCAACTCTGCTAGATATGACTTCTTTGCTTCTAACTGACGCTAGCAAGAAATTTGCTCAATACCAGCATACTGAGAAAACACTAATTTTCAATCTTATAAACTCAGGCTTAGACTCTCTTTCTAAGATTTGGTGGGACGCTTTATTCAATCAAATATCTGTGCCACGAAACATCGACAAAGTATGGACGTCATTTAACTATGACCAAAACCATTGGAATTTTGAGAGAATACGCTGACGATATGCAATACGCACTTCTAACATTACGCTGAACCCGTAGCTGGACAACGTCGTGGAACCTAGCTACGCCAGAACCCACGTCGCTATCAAGCTCGGGTTAGCGCTGTTGTTATGTTTCGATATTACACTCCGCGAGAATTCGACACAATCTACACAATCAGTCAGAATAAATGCTCATAAATATCAGTCAAAATTGGTAGATCCAAATTTATGCAAAGACTTAGGCCATCATCGGTGATTTTATCAAGATGTTAAAAATCTGGGAGAATCATCTCAAGCGTTAATAGTGTCAATAGAGATGCAAAACGAATGTACTGATACCCAACTTACGGATATTCAGTAAAAATATACATCGATGAGGTAAAAAGTAAATTAAAAACTACTGCACTAGTGTCCCGTTAACTTGCCGACAAAGGATAGCTGGTTAGGGTTGATGTGTATTCTTTCGGTCGATCTGCCGTGTATCAGATCGTGGATACACCATTTCTCGAATAGATTCATGTGCAAAAGATTCAGAATCTGCTGCATCGATTTCTTTGATTTTGACACAAACTTCAGATAAGCAATCAGAAGGTAAACGCACAGCGCAATCCAGATCTGTGTCATCACGGCGTTCTTGCTGGTTCCCATGAACGACTTAATTTTCAGGTTTTGCTTTATCCATTTAAAGAACAGCTCGATCTGCCAACGAGACTTGTAGATCGCGGCGATTGTGTTGGCTGCCAGTGAGAAGTTGTTGGTCAGAAACTCATAACGCTTTCCCGTCGTAGCGTCTCGATAGCGGATACGTCGCAAGTGTATCGGGCAGCGCTTTGATGTCGTCACGCCTGTAAATTCAATCGTGTGATCGCTCGAAACACCTTTGCTACGGTTAACTGCTCGGCGCTCTACAATGCGAGTTGTGGCGTTGGACTTGAGTCGCGAGACAAAGTAAATACCCTTGTCTGTAAGGGTTTTGTACCATTCATAGTCTGTGTATCCACGATCAACAGCAACGATACTGCCTTTCGGGAAATCCACGCGCCGCCCTTCATTAACCTCATGTGTTCGTGCTTCAGTCACCGTGACAAATTCTGGCAAATTTCCCTTGTGATTCATGGCAACGTGAAGTTTGATTCCACCTTTAGCTGTTCGAAATGAGGGCAAGGAACCACCGATAGACACAAGTCAATGGTGGAGGCGTCCATCGAATACAGTTCAATTTTGAACCTAAACCCGTGTCCAAGGGCGACAGATTGGCAATTCTTAAGCAGTGCCGCGAATAACGATTGATAGAGCTCGTCCGGTTTGTCCTCGTTGATTCGTGACAGGTTGGAGCGTGAGAGTTTCCCAGATCCTAGATGATATAGGCGCTGCTGCTGAGCGCAGACATTGTCCACCAGTCGCGCAAACTGCGTCGTCCGGATAGCTGGCCAATAGCCATAGTCACGAATTGTGACCAGCGAGAGGCTGTGCGGAACGTTCGGCCAGAATGGTGCACTTTTGCAAGCCGCTCGAAGTCATGTCTCGGAACCAATTTCAGTATTTGAAAGAGGATCGTATTACAATGCGCCATGGCCTGATTTCTTCCTTTGCTTTATGTGTTTCTCGACAATTCACATTGTAGCAAGTGGTTGAATTCAGGCCACCTTTCTCAAGGTCTTAACGGGACACTAGTGAAACTATTGGAATAATTAAGTGGCCATACTTGAATTTGCTACTGTCAGTTTAGTTGGACTAATATTTATACACCTGATAGTCGCTGGTCTATTGGGATTCACCAACGCGATTGCATCTAAAGGATCCTGGCGGTTTTTTTCGGCATTCCAACCTCTTGCAGGGCTCGCAATCTATTTCTCGTTCATTGCATATGGAAAAGGAAATGAAACTGCGCTAGTTGCTGGATTGGGGTTCATCTTCTTAATGACTGTGTCTGCAATAGTATTCACAGGTGTTGGGATAAAATTGATACACAGATGGTTACTGCGCAGATCAAAGCGTAGTTGGATCCTCCAAGTTGCGGCATATCCTTTATTCGCCTTCTCGTTCTACCCAGCTTTCTTCCCTCCAGATAGTTTCTACATCGATGAGTTCGAGAGACGAACGGAAATAGAATTGCCTGATAGCGTGTATGTATTGAAGAAATCTGCTAGCTACCCAGATTTTCATGGTGACTACAGTTCAGAGGCGATCTTTCGACTTTCAGTGAATGATTATAATAAGCTTGCTTCTGAGATGCCAATCGAAAAACGAAATGAGGGTGAAGGTTGCCTCGTAGAAACTCAATACGCATACATGGGTACTGGATTTATTCCACAAGGGTGCTGGCGACGCGAAATCAGAATGGACTCTCGTATTATGGTTACATTTTTTCCCAAGGAATTCGCCTTACACTTCTACTACATTCAAACATAGAACAGAATGGGGTTATCGTCGTATCAAAGTTAGATACAAGCTCTTTACATATGCATCTTCATTGTATATCCAGAGATGGTTTGTCCAAAGCCGTTGCAGACAACAATAGCAGGGCGTGACTTGATTAACCGACATAACAATACGTTGAAGCTGTA
>ENA-ORXM01004085-ORXM01004085.1-marine-metagenome-genome-assembly--contig:-NODE-4085-length-13386-cov-4.077692_pt1 | contig 13386 bp, 8 predicted proteins | sample MGYA00237867_ERZ511480 | MGnify/ENA primary metagenome ERZ511480 (study PRJEB26309, sample SAMN06266103) | marine metagenome | isolation source: Algal blade | place: United Kingdom:Sidmouth, United...
ACTTTCTATAATACCTCGAACATTATCTCCTTTTCTAAAAAAATCGGATGGTATCTGTCTGTCTTTTGGCAAGATTATCTCATTGCCTTCATCATCTAAAAGTATAATCGCCTTGTGGCGAATGTGGTGCACCTCTGCGGTATAAATTTCACCTTCAAGATCCTTAAATTGCTTGTAAATTGTAGTATTGTCGTGCTCATGGATCTTCGAAATCAAATTCTGGCGTAAGGCCAAGATGGCCCTTCTACCCAAATTTATCAATTTAACTTCTTCAGAAACATCTTCACCCACTTCAAAATCTGGTTCAATTTTACGTGCTTCGGTAAGCGATATCTCTTCATTTGGCTCTTCTACCTCACCATCCTCAACAACTACACGGTTTCTCCAGATTTCTAAATCCCCTTTATCCGGGTTGATAATGATGTCAAAATTATCATCAGAACCAAACTTCTTCTTAAGAGCACTTCGAAAAACGTCTTCCAAAATGGCCATTAAGGTTACCCTATCTATGAATTTGTCGTCTTTAAATTCCGAAAAAGACTCAATCAGTGCAATATTTTCCATTATGCTACTATTACCTTTAAAATTTTAAAATGACTTTTGCTTCTTTAATATCAGAAAAACTGATCTGCTCTTTTTTCTGAACTGTAACTTTCCCTTTTCCAATGGGTTTGGGTTCCCGTGCTTTCCATTCCAGCACAATACCATCATCGGTAGTTCCGGTCAAATTTCCCTCAAATGTCTCTGCCTCAGTTCTCACTGCAAGCTTTCGCCCAACATTTTTAGTATACTGCCTTGGCATTACCAAGGGAGATGCCGCTCCCGCCGAAGCAACTTCCAAGGAAAAATCATATTCCTCTCGATCTATATCATTTTCAATAGCGCGACTAATTTTCATACAGTCTTGCACAGTAACACCTTCATCTCCATCCAAAACCACCTTGATGGCGTTGTCCGCAGACATCGAAAAATCGATTAAAAACAATGACCCGTTTTCCTCTAAGGCATCGTTCAAAAGGGCTTCAACCTTACTCTTGAGCATAATATTTAGAAATAAAAAAGAGGACTAAATTGTCCCCTCATGAATACTTTTATATCCTTTCAGTGGTGCAAATATACGATTTTTTTGTTTCCAACAATATCCTATTCATTTAAAGAGTTTTATATCATAACAATTCATATTAAATTAACGATTTAGTAGTACATTTAAATTATACCAACCAAATTATCATCAATGGAAATACTTTCTTCTTACAACATGATTATTGGCGCTTCTGCCATAGTCATTATCTCTTTTTGGTTTAATGGAATCTCTAAAAAAACCAATATCCCGTCTGTACTTATGCTCATTGTCCTAGGTATAGCATTACAATTTGGCCTCAAGTACATTATGGGTTCTGAAATTGATTTTGAAAAAAACCTGCGCGGCACTTTAGAAATAATAGGCACGGTTGGGTTGATAATGATTGTACTGGAAGCCGCATTGGAACTTGAGCTAAAGCGAGAAAAGCTTATCCCTATTTTAAAATCAATGGCTATTGCCCTTCTAGGGCTTGTTGCTTCCGCCTGGGTTGCCGCACTTGTACTCTATCATTTTATTGACGGCATGACCATGCAATCTGCTTGGTTATACGCCACCCCCCTTTCCATTCTGTCCAGCGCCATAATCATTCCCAGCGTTAGCAGCCTTAGAGACGATAAGAAAGAATTTCATATTTACGAAAGTACATTTTCAGATATCATGGGTATTATGATGTTCTACTTCCTTACCGGAGGATTAGATCCCGAAACCGATTCTGGGCCCGTTGCCTTTGCAGGAAATATAGTACTTACCATTGTAATTGCCATTATTGCCAGTTACGCACTTGTTCTTATTTTCCAAAAGATAAAAAGCCAAGCTAAGCAATTTTTATTGATTGCGGTACTCTTGTTACTTTATGCTATTGGGAAAAAGATGCATTTATCCTCTTTAATTATAATTTTGATATTCGGTTTGGTCATTGCGAACGTAAAACTGTTCTTTCCCGGAAAGACCGCTATTTTTCTTGAAAAGGAAAAGATGCACCAAATCTATCATGAACTGCACATCATCACTTTGGAAACAGCATTTGTTGTGCGTACCTTTTTCTTTGTAATCTTTGGGGTTACCATTGTACTTGCATCTTTAATGAGCCTTAATGTGGCCATGGTAAGTATTCTGATTATCGCCTCTATATACGTCATCCGATTTCTAATTTTACGTGTTTTCATAGGAAAGGATATTCTACCGCAAGCCTTCATTGCCCCCAGAGGACTCATTACTATACTCTTATTTTATGCTATTCCCGTGGAAGCCGAAATTGCCGGTTTTGAATCGGGTATTTTATTATTTGTGATTATCGCCACAAGTTTAATCATGACCTGGGCCATGATACGAGACAAAAAGAAAATGGGCACTATGCTAGATGAGATCGATGAAGAGATCCTAGCACGCAACGAAGCGGAAGACCAGCTTAACGAACACGAAGCAGAAACTTCAGAAATGCAAACGAAGAAAGAAATTGAAGAAAGTAAAGAAGATTCTTCCAATCAAATAGAACCAGATGACCATCACACCTAGGTCTTAAAACAAAAAAACCGATACTTTTCAGTATCGGTTTTTTTAAAATTTCTGTTGGCCTACTAGGACTCGAACCTAGAACGACTGTACCAAAAACAGCTGTGTTGCCAATTACACCATAGGCCATTACCGTAATTTTCGCTAAAACTAGTTCAGCGTTTGAGCGTGCAAATTTAAAACAAAGTTTCGTTTAAGCAAACATTTTTTACAACAATAATCCAAAATCTATACAACAGACAGATTTTCAACGATATAAAATATATAAATAGTTTCATTTCTACGGTGCAAGCCCCATTAACAAGGCCGCAACGGTATATAACTCAATAATCTTCTTTGGAAGGTCTTGTTAAAGGTTTATCAAAAATACCCATGCATATCTATATAAATTAGTAAATTCGCCGCATTGGTTAAACCTCATAGTCCATGTTTTCAAAGAACTTCGAAAAATGGGACAATCTTCTCGGATGGTCCGTCTTTTTTATTGCCCTTATTACTTATGCCATCACCGTTGAACCCACCAACAGTTTTTGGGATGCCGGCGAATACATTGCCACGTCAGCCAAACTTCAGGTTGGACACCCTCCAGGAGCACCGCTGTTACAGATGATAGGAGCCTTTTTTGCTATGTTTGCCATTGAGCCCGATCAAGTGGCCCGCATGGTGAACTATGTTTCTGGCGTATCAAGCGCATTTACTATCCTTTTTATGTTTTGGACGATTACAAATCTCACTCAAAAACTGATAAAACGGAAGGACGATGTCATAACGAACAGTAAGGCCATTGCTATTTTTGGTTCTGGTATTGTTGGCTCCCTTGCCTTTACTTTTTCGGATAGCTTTTGGTTTAATGCGGTAGAGACAGAAGTCTACTCCACTGCAAGTTTATTAATGGCGCTATTGCTTTGGCTTGGTCTAAAATGGACAGACGATTTAGAAAACCCTAGAGGAAATAAATGGTTAGTTCTTATATCCTACGTAGTAGGTCTTACCTTTGGTGTTCAGTTTATGGGCTTTTTGGCCATTCCTTCCATAGGATTGCTTTATTACTTTAAAACTTACGAAAAAACCACGGTAAAGAACTTTCTACTTGCTAACATTGCCGTTATTGCTGTATTGATGTTGGTCTATAAGTTCTCTTTAACCTATGTATTAAAACTATTTGGTTGGAGCGAAGTTTTCTTTATCAACAGCATTGGCCTTCCATTTAACTCTGGCACTATTATAATGGGACTCATTTTTGTTGCTACGTTCTATTTTGGTTTAAACTACACCAGAAAGAACAATTATAAAACAGCAAATACCATTGTTCTTTCCCTGATGTTCCTCTTCTTAGGTTTTTCATCTTGGATGATGCTACCAATTCGTGCTAATGCAAGAGTGGTCATTAATGAGAATAATCCTGAAGATGCCCGTGCTTTGCTAGCCTATTATAATCGTGAACAGTACCCTGGTGTTGACAGTCCTGTTTATGGAACTTACTACTCCAACACTTTTGGGGTTGGCGGTGAAGACAAAGACGAAGCCCCTAAATATGAGAAAGATGAGAAACTAGGGAAGTATGTAATTGTAAATTACTACAAAGGTGCTATTCCCGGAGATGACCCTGAACATATTGGTTTCTTACCCCGTATGTGGAGTGGGCAAAATGCCGAGAACTACATGAAATATTTTGGACCGTTAGATTTTAGAATGACGCAGTCCAACGAAGAACTCAGACAAGCAGTTGCCCAAGTTAAGGATGGTTTTGCCAATGGCGAAATAGATGCAGAACAGTACATTAGCTTTTTAAGGCGATTTAGTGATTACCTTGAAGTCGAACCACCTTCCGTTTGGCAAAACATTAAATACATGGTTCAATTTCAATTTGGATACATGTATTGGCGTTATTTTATGTGGAACTTTACCGGCAAAAATAATGATGTTCAAGGTAGATATAACGGAAATGGCGAATGGCTAAGTGGTATAAACTTAGTAGACAGCCCCCGTTTGGGAAGTCAAACCAATCTTCCTGATGAAGTCAAGAACAATAAGGCAAGAAACACCTATTTCCTGCTTCCACTTATCTTAGGGATTGTTGGTATTTTGTTTCAAATAAGCAAAAACCCAAAACAGTTTTGGGTTCTTTTAATATTCTTTTTATTTACAGGTCTCGCAATACAGTTCTATACTAACCCTTACATTTTTCAACCAAGAGAAAGAGACTACTCGCTTGTAGGCTCTTTTTATGTCTTTGGCATATGGATAGGTTTAGGAGTTTATGGACTCTTTGATGAACTCAAAAAATACCTCAGCCCTAAAATATTAGCCCCGGCAGTAACACTAGTTTGTCTTTTGGCAGTGCCTACGGTAATGGCCGTACAAAACTGGGACGACCATGATAGATCTAATCGGTATACCGCCAATTCGTCCGCGAAAGCCTATTTAGATTCGTGCCAAGAAGATTCAGGCGCCATATTGTTTACTATTGGGGATAACGACACCTTCCCGCTTTGGTATGCCCAGGAAATTGAAGGCTACAGAACAGATGTGCGTATAGTCTGTACCAGTCTTTTTGAAACAGATTGGTACATTGACCAAATGAAGCGAAAGGCTTACGAAAGCGAAGCTATCCCATCACAAATTGCCCATGATAAATATCGTTGGGGATCTCGTGATGTACTTTACTATCAAACGGTAGACCCACTTTTCAATAAGAAAATATCGGAAAGCAGATGGTCCATCCAAGATTTCATTAAGTGGGTAGATAGTGACAATCCGCAAACGAAATTGAAATACATTTTAGAACGACAAGAAAATATTGACATGGACGCTTATTCCGAAAGTAGCCAAAACATTGTTTACTACCCTACTAATAAGCTTCGTATACCTGTTAACAAAACTAACGTTCTAGAAAGCGGGTTGGTAAAAGCAAAAGACTCAGCACTAATTGTTGATTATATTGATATTGACCTACCTAAAAGTGCGATTACCAAGAAAAGCATGATGATGCTGGACATCATAGCTAACAATGACTGGACACGCCCTATTTATTTTTCAGGCGGAAGTTTTGACGATGCTGAATTTATTTGGATGAAAGACTATTTGCAGCTAGATGGTATGGCTTACAAATTAGTGCCCATTAAAACGGAGCGTAGAAATTCTTTTGAAATGGGGCGTATTGATTCTGACCTTATGTACGATGTGGTAACTAATTGGGATTGGGGCAACTCTGGAAGCTCAGACATTTATCACGATCCTCAAACACGTATTCAGGGCCTATCTTACCGTAGCAACTTGGCGAGATTACTGGAACAATTACTAAAAGAAGATAAAATAGAAAAGGCGAAGGACATTATCGACCTTTCGATAACAAACCTTCCCGTTGAGTATTTCGGCTACTATACTTTTGTGGAGCCTTTTGTTGATGGGTATTATAAAGTAGGTGAAACCACCAAAGCAAGGGAGCTTTTTGGAAAGTTAAAATACATCTACCAAGACCGCTTGGAGTACTATGCCGGTATACCACTTGAAGAGCAATATGAGAAAATAGATGAGATAATTGCCGACATGGAGGGTTATAGAAGAAATATTGACATATTAATCGGCAACAACGATCGCGAAATGGCTGAAAAGGAAACGTTAATCTTCAATGAATACATAGACAAATTCAAACATTTCTACAAAGACAATATTTTACAGGAAGATGATTTAGAGCCAGGCCAGAACCCGGACATGGCAGACACTGTACCTGTATCGGACACCACTGCTATAGACGCAGCTACTACGGGTGATAAGGTGCCGGACACAACACTTGTACCGGCCACGAACTAAACTTCGGTTAACAAGAACTAAAAAAAGGCTCTTTCATCATTGATGAAAGGGCCTTTTATATTTTAAGCTATCTGAACAGAAAAATAATTCAGTTTTTTAATACTTTCAACAGGTACAAACTAAAGGTACTCGTTTAAAATACCAATAAGCGTATTAGCATCTTGCTCTCCACTTTGGCGCCATACCATTTCACCTTTTTTATAAATCATTAATGTAGGAAGTCCTTTAACACGAAGCGCTTGTGCAAGCTCTTTGTTCTTGTCCACATCAATTTTTATAACCTTGCCTTTATCCCCCAAAGCAGCGGCTACATCACGTAGAACAGCATGCATTGCATTGGATTGCTCGTTCCAATCCGCATAAAAATCCAAAAGAACAGGAATTTTTAAATCTATGAGTTCACCAAACTTTGACATACGTAGTTATTGGGTTAGGATCCAAAAGTAAGAAAAAATGTTAAATTGCCACCTATAGCCCAAATTTTATAGGCTTTAGGCCGCGTTAAAATCGTGTTAAGCTTTCTTTTTAAGGGTAATCACGGTTATTTCAGGCCATATACCCACTCTGCCTGGATAGCCTAAAAAGCCAAAACCTCTATTTACATTTATATATTGGCCAAGTTCTTGATAGATTCCTGCCCAATATTTATATCTCCATTTTACGGGACTCCATTTAATCCAACCCGGTATTTCTATTCCAAATTGCATCCCATGTGTATGTCCACTTAATGTAAGATGATAATGGTAATCATCATGTAATACAACATCTTCCCAATGCGAAGGATCATGGCTCATAAGAATCTTAAAATCGTCTTTACCAACATTGGAAACTGCTTTTTTAAGGTCTCCTGCTTTTTTAAAACCACCACGACCCCAGTTTTCTACTCCAACCAAAGCAATCCTATCCTTGCCTTTTAGCAGATAGCGATTTTCGTTCAATAATAGGTCAAAGCCCATATTTCGCTGTAGTATCTTTAAATCTTCTAGATTCTTATGCTTGGCCTCTTCCGTTTCCCAGTCCACATAATCCCCATAGTCATGGTTCCCTAGAACAGAAAATTTACCGTCTTTGGCATTCAGTGTAGAGAAAAGGTCTGCCCATGGCTCCATTTCCGTGGCCATATTATTTACCATATCACCAGTAAACAGAATTACATCGCTTTTCTGCTTATTGACTAGATCAACAGCATATTCAATCTTTTTTCTATCGTCAAAACTACCACTATGTACATCTGATATCTGAGTGATTTGGTATCCATCAAAAGAATCGGGCAAATCATCGTACTCCAAATTATATTTGAGTACCTTAAAATTGTATTTCCCCTTGTACATCCCATATAACAGCGCCCCAAAAGGAATTGCGGCCAAACCAAGACCCAAAAGGCTCAAAAACTTTCTACGTTCCGGAAAAGTAAACTCTTTTGTTTGACCAAAGAATTTCTGATATCCGCTAGAGATAACTCTAAAAATATCTTCGGACAAAAGAAAAAGAATCGTAACCATTTCAAATGCCAATACGGTCAAAAGTAGCCCAAAGGCATAACTTTTAGCCCTGCTTAAAACCCTTCCCTCTTCTTCGCCAAATGTAAATTGATAGATAAAATTACCAAGTACCAGTACGGCAACAGTAATAAAAAGATAGTATACCCAAGGGTATCTGGTTACAGTTTTTAGTGCCTGCAAAGTATAGAGACCCATAACAATGTAAGCGATGACAAAAATAATCCAACGTAGCATACTTACAAAGGTATTTCAATCTAAGATGGGGATCACCTCATTTAGATTTTATTTAACCCTATTTACAATATTTATAATTGTGTCTAAGTCTGTTACAGCTATTTCAATGTCATTTAAAAAAGATGGTGAGTTCATAGAAACCTTGTTTGTTTCCGGTAAGGTTTTCAAAAACTTAGTACCTGAAAGATGAACAAATTCAAAACCCGCTTCTTTAAAATCCAAAACATTTTCAGGCCGCACTCCCCCACCGGGCATAATATTACAACTAGTGGCTTGCTTGAGAAGTTCTTTTAGAAGTTCTATTCCTTTTGGCGAGGATTTCTCCTGACCCGATGACAATATATAATCTACTCCTAAGCTTTCTAGCTGAAATAAGGTTTCAAATGGGTCTTCCACCCAATCAAAAGCACGATGAAAAGTAAACTTTAAATCTCCAGAAGCCTCGATCAATTCTTTTGTTCGGCCTACATCTAATGAAAAATCAGTATTTAAAATCCCTGAAACAATTCCTTTAAACCCCAAGTCTACACATAAGGCAATATCTTCTTTCATAATTTTCAACTCATCCGCAGAATAGGTAAAATCTCCACTACGCGGACGAACTAACACATGAACAGGAATAGAAATATGCTCTCGTACACTTTTCAACAATCCATAGGAAGGTGTAATCCCGCCTATTGCAAGTTCGGAACATAGCTCTATACGATTGGCACCTGCCTTTTGCGCATTTAATGCAGATTCCAAAGAATTGGCACAAACTTCTATTAGCATTTTACTTATATTTAATGCCCAAGTGGCATTTTAAAACTACCCCTAAAATAGAAATCTTAATACCATGCAAAGAAGAAAGTTCCTGAAAAATTCAACCGCCGCCACGGCCGGTTTAATTTCGGCACCTCTAATGGCCGGCCAAACTAATACATCTACTTATCAAAAAGCGAATAATGCAGTAGCTATAAAACCTATTGTTATATGCACTTGGAATTTTCAAAAGGCATCTTCAAAAGCCTGGGAGGTTCTTAAAGATGGCGGCTCCTCACTTGATGCGGTCACCCAAGGTGTAATGGTAGAGGAAAATGATGTAAACAACCAAACCGTAGGTATTGGCGGAAGACCGGATAGGGATGGGAATGTCACGCTTGATGCTTGTATTATGGATAAAGACAGTAACTGTGGAGCAGTACTTGCCATGCAGAATATTGCCAACCCTATTTTGGTTGCCCGCAAGGTAATGGAAGAAACGCCACATGTTATGCTTGCTGGAAAGGGCGCCGAACAATTCGCTTATGAGATGGGGTTCAAAAAAACGAACCTACTCACAGAAAAATCAAAACAAGAATGGATAGAATGGCAAAAAACGGCACATTACAAGCCTATTATAAATATCGAGAATCATGATACTATAGGCATGCTCGCCATTGATGCCAACGGAGATATTTCCGGCGCTTGCACCACTAGTGGTATGGGATACAAAATGGCGGGACGCGTGGGTGACTCCCCAATAATTGGCGCTGGACTTTTTATTGATAACGAAGTAGGCGGAGCAACAGCCACCGGCGTGGGCGAAGAGGTAGTCCGTACCGTAGGTAGCTTTCTTATCGTAGAATTAATGCGACAAGGGAAATCTCCTCAAGAAGCTTGTAAAGAAGGGGTAGAACGAATTATGGCCAAAAATAAAGGTCGAAACGATTTTCAAATCGGGTTTATTGCCATTAACAAAGCTGGCGAAACCGGCGGTTATTGTATTCATCCCGGATTTACATATAGGTCCTATTCTGAAGAGGGGCATGTAAATAATCTAGCTAAAAGTCATATCAAATCTTAAAACACTAAAAAGAGTTCAAAAACTTGATTAGCTTTGAATCCTTTTGAAAAACTATAAAATGCCAGAACAAAAACGACTCTTCTTACTAGACGCCTACGCACTTATTTTCCGCGGATATTACGCGCTTATAAAAAACCCTAGAATCAATTCCAAGGGCATGGACACCTCCGCAATTATGGGATTCATGAATTCCCTTTTTGATGTGATTAAACGCGAAAAACCAGACCATCTAGCGGTTTGTTTTGACAAAGGCGGAAGTGCGGAACGTACAGAACTGTTTCCTGAATACAAAGCCAATAGAGATGAAACACCCGATGCCATTCGAACGGCAATTCCATACATTCAGAACATTTTGAAAGCTATGCACATCCCTTCGGTAGTTCTTGAAGGCTGGGAAGCTGATGATATTATCGGCACTTTGGCCAAACAGGCCGAAAGAGAAGATTACAAAGTTTTTATGGTTACACCGGATAAGGATTTTGGACAATTGGTATCCGAAAATATATTTATGTACCGCCCTGCTAGAATGGGCAATGGAATAGAAATATGGGGTATTCCTGAAATACAGAAGCGTTTTGGCGTAGAACGCCCAGAACAAGTAATAGATTATTTGGGTATGATGGGAGATGCTAGTGATAACATTCCAGGCTTACCCGGTGTTGGTGACAAAACAGCCAAAAAATTCATTGAGCAATTTGGCTCTATGGAAGGTCTTTTAGAGAACACAGACAAGCTAAAAGGGAAAATGAAAGAAAAGGTTGAAGCGAATAAAGAGTTGGGGCTCCTTTCTAAAAAATTAGCGACCATCTGTATAGATTGCGATGTTACTTTTAATGCCGAAGATTATGAAATGTCTGTTCCAGATAGCGAAAAAGTCCAAGCGATTTTTGAAGAACTTGAATTCAGACGACTAAAAGACCAGTTCATTAAAATATTTTCAGGTGAAACCGAAAATGAAACGCAAACTCAAGTAAGCAATACTGAAACCGCGAAAAAACAAGCGTCAACCTCTTCGTCTGCTGGTAGCGGGCAATTCTCACTTTTTGGTGGTGACGGAGCTTCTGCCGCTACAATTACAGATAGTTCCAGCCGAAAAACCATCAAGGACGTACCTCACGTGTACCAAAGTGTAGCACCCGGTATGGCAATGAAACTCTTTGTTCAAAATTTAATGAAACAGACTTCGGTTTGTTTTGATACGGAAACTACTTCCTTAAATCCGCTTGAAGCTCAACTCGTAGGTATCGCATTCTCATGGGAAGCTACGAAAGGGTATTATATTCCTTTTCCAGAAAACAAAGAAGAAGCACAGGAACTCATAGAGCTTTTACGCCCTTTCTTTGAGGCTAAAAACATTGAAAAAATAGGGCAAAACCTTAAGTATGATATCAAAGTTTTAGACAAATATAAGATTAAGGTTAAAGGAGATTTTTTTGATACCATGTTAGCGCATTACCTAATCAACCCTGATATGCGACACAATATGGATGTACTTTCAGAAACCTATCTGAATTACACTCCGATCTCCATAACAGAACTTATTGGGAAGAAAGGGAAGAACCAATTGAATATGCGAGATGTTCCTTTGGAAAAACAAACGGAATACGCAGTGGAAGACGCGGATGTTACCTTTCAGTTAGCGGAACATTTTAGACCAGAACTTGCCGACGCAAAGACGGATGTCCTTTTTAAAGACATTGAGATTCCGTTGCTACATGTCTTGGCCGATATGGAACTAGAAGGCATCAATCTAGACGAAAGATTCTTGAATTCGCTTTCCGAAGACTTGAATAACGATATTAAAAATCTTGAAGAGAAAATATACGAAGCCGCAGGAGAAGAATTTAATATAGGCTCGCCAAAACAATTGGGAGAAATACTTTTCAGCAAAATGAAACTGGTAGATAAGCCCAAAAAGACCAAAACAGGTCAGTTTTCTACGGCAGAAGATGTACTATCCTATTTAGCCAAAGATCATGAAATTATCCAAAATGTGTTGGATTATCGTGGGTTGGCAAAGCTTAAAAGCACATACGTAGATGCACTACCAGAACAAGTAGAACCAACTACAGGAAGAGTACACACGGATTATATGCAAACCGTTGCCGCAACAGGTAGGTTAAGTAGTAATAACCCGAATCTACAAAACATTCCTATCCGTACGGAAAGAGGTCGCCAAGTCCGAAAAGCTTTTGTCCCAAGGGATGAGAATTACATTTTATTAGCTGCGGATTATTCTCAAATTGAATTGCGCATAATTGCCGCATTGAGCGAAGAAACTACCATGATCGAAGCTTTTAAACATGGTGAAGATATTCATGCTTCCACAGCATCAAAAGTATTTAACGTTCCTATTGAAGAAGTAACCCGTGAACAAAGAAGCAATGCGAAAACCGTAAATTTCGGAATCATCTATGGTGTATCTGCTTTCGGCCTGAGCAATCAAACAGACCTATCCCGTTCGGAAGCCAAAGAGCTTATTGATACGTATTATAAAACGTATCCTAAACTCCGTAATTACATGAGCGAACAGATAGATTTTGCCCGTGACAATGGTTATGTACAAACTGTTTTAGGCCGAAGACGCTACTTAAAAGACATTAACGGAAGCAACGCCATAGTGCGTGGTGCCGCAGAGCGTAACGCTGTAAATGCACCCATACAGGGTAGCGCTGCAGACATTATTAAGATAGCGATGATCAATATTCATAAAAAACTAGGTGAAGGCAACTATAAATCTAAAATGCTTTTACAAGTGCATGATGAATTGGTATTTGACATTTATAAACCCGAGTTGGAAGAATTGAAAATTCTAATTAAATCGGAAATGGAAAATGCTTACAAATTATCGGTTCCTTTGGATGTAGAAGTTGGTATTGGGCAAGATTGGCTAGAGGCGCATTAAATCTAACATTGAGACAGACATAATAATTAGGAAGGGCGTTTCATTAAAAAATCAGTACCTACCAAAATTTTAGTGTTTTTCTCACGTTAGATTTAAACAACCTCTCAACTATGTCTCTAAAATTTCCCCAATGGCTCTTTGTAGCACTGTTTTTATTCGCTTCTCAATTAGGTTTCTCCCAAACTAATTACTTGCAAAATTTTAGCTTTGAAAACTGGTCAGGAAGCCCTGAAAAACCAGAAAATTGGGCGATTACCAATGAAAATAGCATAAGTAAGCAAACCGATGCTACTGAAGGTAATTTTGCTTTAGAACTAGACCTAAACAATTCTCTATCTAACAAAACCATATTAAGCACAAGAAATGTAAGTCAAGTAACACTTGCCACTGATGCAGAACACACATTTGCATTTGACTACAAAGTAACACAAGGCATAGGAAACTCTACTACCGCTACACTTTGGATTCTTAAAGACCTTGGTAGTTATACCATACAATATATATCAGAATC